>OFQZ01000004.1_pt1 | contig 66048 bp, 81 predicted proteins | sample 1543011 | NCBI WGS metagenome assembly OFQZ01 (sample SAMN07774216, study PRJEB24372) | wastewater metagenome | isolation source: Exp Tend NO 0WW | collected 2016-02 | reverse complement strand
GACGCCACCGACACCAACACGCTCGGGCCGCTGCGCCTGGCCGTGTTCGAGACGGGCGCGGCGCCGGTGTTCGAGGACTTCATGGTCGTCACCGCCGAGTGGTACGACGCGAAGTACGCCGACACCTGGCTGCGCACGCACCCGGGCAACTTCAACGCGGCCACCGGCACCTTCTACAAGAAGGACGGCAGCACCTCGCAGTTCACCGAGACGGTCGGCACCACGCCGGGCGCCGATCCGGTGACGAGCCTGAGCTGACCATGTTCACGATCCCCGACGAAGGCGAAGGCGACCACGCCCACCAGAGCCTGCTGTGGCAGGAATACATCGACGTGCTGGTGGCGGGCATTTCGGGCATCGACTGCGTGCTGTCTGGCCTGGCCGTGACCGGCGGCGCCGACATGACGCCCGCGGTTGCAAAGGGCGCCGTGCTGTCCAACGGCACCCTGTTCGCCGTGGCGGCGGCCGACGTGACGATCGGCGCTGCCGACGCGACCAACCCGCGCATCGACCTCATCGTGGTGAACAGCTCGGGCGCCTTGGCCGTCCGCGCCGGCACGGCAGCAGCGACGCCGAAACCGCCCGCGCGCACCGCCAACGACGTGGTGATTGCCGCGGTCTTCGTTCCCGCGACCGACACCACCATCGAGACGACCAAGTGCGTCGACATGCGGGTGTTCAAGAGCGGCGGCCCGATCGTCATTCACAAGGAAGGGTCGAAGGCGCAGAACAACAGCGCCGGCGCCGTGAGCGTGTTCAACACTGCGCCGGTGATCCCGAATGGCCTGTTCCTGGCCGGCCGTGCTTTGCGGGTGAGCATGGGCGGCAACGTGCTGCACAACACCACCACCGCGATGACGCTCACGGTGGCCATCAGCTACGGCGGCACCACGATCTTCAGCGACGTGACGGCGAGTTATGGAACGACGGCCGACGCAGACCGGATGTCGTGGCACCTCGAATTCGTGATCTACGCCAACGGCAACGCCGATCAGAGAATGTCGGGCCGCTGGATCAACATGGGCGCCACCACCACGGCACCCGCCACCGGCATCGGCGACATCGCGGTCGACGAAGTGCTCGGCGACAACTCGATCGGCTCGGCCGATGGTGGTATCGCGGTGGACAGCGACGCGGCGAACAGAACCCTGGATGTCACCTTCACCATGAGTGCAGCCAGTGCGTCGCACGAGTGGCACAAGCAATACTCCACCGTAGAGCTGCTGTAAGGCCATGGCCGGTTTCAAGGTCGGCGCCAGCAAGGTCGGGTCGGCCGACACCGTCGGGGTAGCGCCGCCTGTTGGCGGCTTCCGCTCCCTGCTCGCAATGGGCGTCGGCGGCGGCGGTGCGCCGTCGTCGATCACGGCCACCGTCACCCAGGTCGTCGAGACAGACACCGCGCAGGCAATCACCCCTCGGCTGATCGCTGCCGTCGCGCAAGTCACCGAGACGGACACGGCGCAAGCGCTGACCGTGCAGCAGCAGCTGGCCGTCGCGCAGGTCACAGAAACCGATACCGCCCAGGCGATCTCGGGCAGCCAAGCTGGAGCCGTGGGTCAGGTGACCGAGACGGACACCGCTCAGACCATCACAGCGCAGCGCATCCTGGCGCTCGCTCAGGTCACGGAGACTGACACCAGCCAGCCCATCACTGGCCAGCATGTCGGGGCGGTTGCCCAGGTCACGGAGACAGACACTGCGCAGGCGATCGGCCAGGGCGCAGCTGGCGTTGTCGGCCAGACCACTGAAACCGACACCGCCCAGGCCATTGCAGCCAGCCAGAGCGCCGCAGTCGCGCAGACGGTGGAGACGGACACCGCGCAGGCGATCGGCGCGCTGCAGGCCCGCTCCGTGGCCCAGGTGGTCGAAACCGACACGGCACAGGCGATCGCTGCCAGCCAGTCGAGAGCGCTCGGGCAGGTAACCGAGACGGATACCGCCCAGGCCGTGACCCTTGGCACGACGGCGATCGGCTTCCGCTCGCTGATGGCCATGGGGGTGGGTGGCGGCGGGGCTCCAGCGCCGGTGATCACGGTCGCCCAGGTCGTCGAAACCGATACCGCGCAGCCGATCACGCTCGTGATCCCCGAGCCGCCGCGGCAGCGCCGCGCTCCTCGAGCCGCCATCAATCCGCGCGCCGGCTATCCGCTGGCCACCTGGCGACTGCGCGGCATGCCGGCCGTCCTGCGCGTGCAGGCGGCGCAAACGGTCGCGGTGGGTCAAGTCACCGAGACGGATACCGCGCAGAGCATCACGGCGCGGCTGGCGCTCGGAGTCGGCCAAGTTACCGAAACCGACACCGCGCAGCCGATCAGCGCGCGCCACGTCGCCGGCCTCACCCAGGTCACTGAGACTGATACCGCCCAGCCGATCGGCGCGAGCCAGCGCGCGGCCGTTGGACAGGTCACTGAAACCGACACGGCTCAGGCCATCACGACCCCTGGCGCCACGCTGGTTGATCAAGCGCTCGAGACGGACACCGCGCAGCCGATCACGCCGGCGCACATCCTGGCGCTGCAGCAGGTTCAGGAAACTGACACCGCGCAGCCGCTTCAACCGATCCAGCAGACCGAGATCGGTCAGGTCACGGAGCTCGACGAGGCGCAGGAGATCCTGGCGCGCATCTTCGGCGTCGGTCAGGTCGTGGAGATCGACACCGCGCAGCCGATCACGCCGCCGGCGCCGGAGGTCGTGCAGCCGCCTGCACCTTCAGGTGGCGGCGGTCGCCGGCCAAACTGGGCGCGCAATCCTTCGCAGCGCACGATCGAGATGAAGCGGCCTGTTCGAGTGGACAGCGATGAAGCGATGGCGATGCTGGCTACCATCATGGCGGCAGTAGACGAACTGGAGAGCATTGATGGCTGAACGTGACGTAGAAGGCAACATCGGGCTCTTTCGCATCGGCAAGTCCGTGGGGGCGATCGTGAGCGCCACCGGGTCGGTGATCGCCATCCCCATCGGCGGGGCGACCATGCTCCTCAGCAACACGGGCGACTCGCCGGTGTTCATCATCCCGGGTTCGAGCGGCGTGGTTCCCAGCGTCGCCGATGGCATGCCCATCATGCCGGGCGACAAAGAGCTTTTCCTCATCAACGAAGCCACGCACCTGGCGGCGATCATCGAGTCGGGGGCCGCGCCTTCTCGGCTGACGATCACCGTCGGCGCAGGAGAGGTCTGACCATGCGCACTCGAGGCCGCAACAACAAGGCGCTGGTGCAGCGCGTCACGAACGCAGTCCTCCCGCAGATGCAGGAGATGATCAACACGGCGATCCAGTCCGCGCCGCCTGGAACCGTCGACACGACCGAGCCGCCCAGCGAGATCACGACCCAGAGCTACACACTGCTGGCCACCGACCCGGGCAAGGAGATCCAGCGCAACTCCGACGTGCCCAACGTCACGCTGCTGCCCAGCACGAGCGTCATTCCGGTCGGCACGCGGCAGATCCCCATCGTGCAGACCGGCACCGGCCCGTCGACGATCGCGGCGGCAAACCCGAACATCTCGGTCTTCTACCCGGACGGCCTGTCGCCGACCATCATCAGCCGCTATTCGGGGTGCTTCGTGAAGCCCGTCGGGGTCGATCGCTGGCGCATCTTCGGCGACCTCGCCAAGCTCGGCGCGCCCACGTGGAGCGTCAATCCGTCCATCTCACCCGTCACCGGCATCCAGGGCGTGCTGATCACAGCGGCCGACGGCACCTACACCGCCGGCGCGACGGTGCAGTCGCGAGCGTTTCTGATCGACGGCGCGTCGGCCGGATCCGGCTCCACCTATAGCCCGAGCGTGGGCAACATCGACCACGATCTTCAGTTCCAGATCGTCATCGTCAAGGACGGCCTGACCGCGGTCTTCACCACGCCGGCGCTGCGCATCGTGGCGTCTGGCGACCCCAAACCGCAGCCGAACGGCGTAGGCACCATCACCGGCAACAACCGCCAGGGCGACGTCGTCACGCTGACGGTGGGTGGCTACAGCAATCCACCAACCGGCACGCCCGGCAACACGATTCGCCTGTACCGCGGGCCCACGCTGATCCAGACCTATACCCTGCCAGCGGCTACGCTGACGCAGACCTACACGCTGGCGGCGCTGGACGTGTCGCAGGGCCTGACCATGACCTACCAGGGCACGAACGCCTCGGGTCAAGGCGACGAGTCGCAGCACAGCGTGCCCTTCCCGGTCGCCGGCAACCCGCCGCAATACACCCCTGGCACGGCCAGCATCACGCCGGCGGTGCCGATCGTGGGCGGCGTGCTGACGGCCAACGTGGGCACCGTGATCGGCGCGGTGGGCTCGCCCGTCTTCGAGTGGTACCGCGCGGGCTCGCTGATCGTCGGCGAGACTGACGATCAATACACGTCGCAGTCCGGATCGAGCTCGGGCGTGATCATCCCGACCGACGTCGACAAGGTCATCTCGGCCGTCGGCATCGTGTCCAACTCATGGGGCACGCTGCGGATCAACATCCCTGGCGTGATCGTGCAGGCAGCTGCACCACCCCCGGACACACCGATCCCGTTCGACAACGGAGTGCCAGACGGCGGCGCCGTCATCTTCCCCGTCCCTGGAGGGCCCACGACCATCACCGTCGGGCCGCGGCCGGTGGGCATGCACTGGACCCAGATGACCAACAGCTACGGAGGAGCAGAGGGCGGGCCCCTCAACGCCTCGGACACGCTGCGCGTCAACGCCTTCCGCATCTATGGCTCGTACAAGCTCTACTGGAGCCACACCGAGCCGGCCTCCGATGGCGTGTACGACTTCACGGAGTGGGACAAGGCGGACGTCTTCTTCGCCCGCTCGGGCATCGAGTACGTGCAGTTGAACCTTCACGGCGTGCCGGCCGGCTACCGGGCCCAGCCCGACAGCCCGAACACCGGCGGCTGGTCGATGCAGCGCCCGACGTCGATCGTCGCGCTGCATAACTACCTGACGGCCCTCTTCAATCGCTACTCGCGGCTGAAGATGGTGGAGGTCGCCAACGAGGTATGGACCGACAACCGCGGCATCGCCTACGGCGTGTACTGGGTGCCCTCGGTGGTTGCCGATGCGCCCGCCGGCGAGGCATCTCTGTTCGAGCTCATGAACTGGGTTCTCGACTGGAAGAACGCCTACAACGCGGCCAACCCGACCCGCAACATCAAGGTGCAGGCCCCGAGCATCCCCGGCACGATGTATCACGCCGGCTTCATGCTGCAGGTGTTCGACCGCTATCAGGCCATCCACGGGCGCCTGGCCGAGTTCGATTCGTTCTCGATCCACTGCTACAACACCGATTTCACCAACGTGCACCTGCAGGGGCCGTCGGGATCGGGGCTGTACGAATTCTGTGCGGGGCTCGTCGCTCGAGGCCTGGGCAGCAAGGAGGTCCGAGACGGTGAACGCGGCTTCCCGGCGAACACGCCCGTGTCTCCTGCTCGGGTCTACAACACGGTCGTGCGCGAGCTGCTGCTCGGGTCCCAGCTTGGCATCCGCGTGTCGGGCATCGACTTCTTCTACTACGGAAGCCCCGGTACCGACGAGACGAACCTGGGCCTGCCCAATCCGTACTACGACGCCGGGATTCGCGTGAACGGCTACGAGCACGCCGCGCTGCTGGCCAACTGCACCATCACGCGCGTCACGGCAGGTGCCGGTACCGGATCCAACGCGGGCAAGTGGCGCGTCGAGGGCTTCCTGGGGTCTGCGCCGGCACCATCTCCGGCGCCGCCGCCTGGGCCGCCATCCCCGCCACCGCCACCGCCGCCGGCGCCTGCACCCAATGCGCCGGTGATGGTGACAAGCGCGCCGAATTCGAGCGCCGGCACGCCCAGCAACACGGCTGTGGCAAACGTGCCCAGCGGCGTGGCCGATGGCGACCGCCTCACGATGGCTGTGAGCCTGATCAACTCGACCGTGACGATTACCGACCCGTCCGGCTGGGGGACGCCGATCTCGACGCAGACCACCGGATCCGGCGCCAGCCACGTGCGCACCCAGGTCTACGAACGGGTGGCAGCCTCGGAGCCGGCCTCGTACAACGTGTCGTTGAGCGGCAGCGCCAACTGGTGCACCTCGATGCTGCGCATCACCGGCGACACGGTCACGCCAACCCGAGACGGCGCTGCGGTGCAGGGTTCAGGCGACGAGCCGACCGATCCAACGGCGCCGAGCATCACCACCACCGACGTCAATCGGCTGCTGGTGGCGTTCGCCGGCCAGCTGGGCGGAGGCGGTATCACCTGGGGCGCCGTGCCGGGCTGGAACGTGCAAGACACGATCTGGCAGGGCTTCCCGTCCAACCTCGCGTCGATGCACAAGACGCAAGCCACGGCAGGAGCAAGCGGTACCGGGGTGTTCGACAGCGACGGCTCGCCGGGGGACGTCTGGACGGGTCACATGATCGCGTACAAGCAGTGAGATAGCGGATAATCCGGGCCGCGGGCTCGGCTTGCTTCACTTCTGGAGCAAGTGCTCAATGCCGTCCGCGAAGTACCGGCTGTGCGTCGACGCAGCCACATCCCTGTCGCAGCCCGACATCGACGCCCTCTCGGGGGCGATCGAGCGTTTCCGCAAGGAGGGGATGGGCGATCGCCAGTCCGAGGTCGCCGCGCTCGACGCGATGCTGGCGCAGATTGCGGCGGACCGGGCCGAAGTGTTCGAGCTGCTCGGGACTCCAGCCACACCCCAAACAGAGTCTGAACAGACTCCAACGGTCGACGAGAAGGTGCGCGCCGCCACTACTGTGGCCAGCGCCGTGCACTCGCGGCTGCGCGCCGGCGAGACGATCAGCTGGAATCAACTGTTCGCGATCGCCGACCAGGCGTTCGGCGGCACCCAGGCCGCGGGCGCCTACTCCGTCAAGGACGCCTACGACGCCATGGAGATGGGCGTCAACCGCTACATCCTCGAGCGCGGGTCGTTCTATTCGCCCAACGCCACCGCCGACTCCGCGCAGCTGACGATCGGGTCGCTGAAGCACCTGCTCGACAAGCTGCCGACCCAGACCAAGCGCACGGCCGAACAAGACCAGTTCCAGCAGTTCAGCACGCCCCCGGCCTTCGCCTACGCGGCCAACTGGGTCGCCAACGTGCGCGACGGCGAGGTCTACCTCGAGCCGAGTGCCGGCCTGGGCGGCATCGCTGTGTTCGGCCGCAACGCCGGCGCCAAGGTCGTGCTCAACGAGCTGGCCCCGCGGCGGGCCGACATGCTCGAGCAGGTGATGCCGGGCGCCAGGGTGTTCCGCGAGGACGCGGAGCAGATCCACAACATCCTGCCCGACGACGTCCAGCCGACGGTCGTGGTGATGAATCCGCCCTTCTCGTCGGCCGGCACCCGCGGGGTGAAGGACCGCAACATCGGCGGCGCGCACATCAAGCAGGCGCTCGCGCGGCTCGCACCGGGCGGCCGGCTGGTGGCGATCGTGGGCGCCGGGATGTCGCTCGACGCCCCAGGCTACGCCGGCTTCTGGCGCGACATGCGCGCGAAGTTCGACGTGCGTGCTGCCGTGCCCGTGGAGGGGACGGAATACGCCAAGTACGGCACGACCTTCGGCAACGTGCTGCTGGTGATCGACAAGGCACCCCCGCAAGCCCGCAACGTTGTGACGGAGCGAGCGGACACCTACAATGACCTCATCCGGTTGCTCGCAGGAGTCCGCGATGACCGACCCGCTGCAAAGCCTTCCCCAGACCGTCGACCAGCTGAACGCCCTGCCCCTGTCCAAGCAGGTGGCGAACCTGTTCGAGCAGTCAAGGCAGCAACCGGAGTCCGGCCTGCTACTGTCGAGCCTGGCGCTGTGGGCGCTGGAGAACAGCCCGGTCAGCGAGACGTGGGCCGAAGCGGTCGAGGAAGCGCTGGCGATGGCGATGGACGACCCGCAGGCGCTGTACTGGAACCTGCAGAGCCCGGAGCTGGAACAGGCGACCTCTTTGCGGGCGGCGGCGAGAGCGGTCCTGTCGAGAGTGGCGGATCTGGTACCGGCGGACAGCCAAGCCCCGTAACGCCCGACGAGCCCGCGGCCGAGCTCACCGACTCGGTCTTCGAGGCCTACCGACCCCAGCGCCTGGAGATCCCGGGCGCCAAGGCGCACCCCGGCGCGCTGGTGCAGTCCGCCGCGATGGCGTCCGTGCAGCCGCCCGCGGCCACGTACAAGCCCAACCTGCCGAAGACGAGCATCACCAAGGGTGATATCTCGATCGCGCAGTTGGAGGCGGTGGTCTACGCCGGGCAGGCGCACCAGCAGTTCGCGGCCGACGGCACGCGCCTGGGCTTCTTCATCGGCGACGGTACCGGCGTGGGCAAGGGCCGCGAGATCGGCGCGATCATCTTGGACAACCTGCGCCAGGGCCGCAAGAAGGCCGTCTGGATCACCGAGAAGCAGGGTCTGATCAAGGACGCGCGGCGCGACTACGGCGGCGTTGGCGGCGACCCGTCGATCCTCTTCAACCAGAACAAGGCCAAGGCCGACGAGGCGATTGAACAGCCCTCGGGCGTGCTCTTCACCACCTACTCGACGCTGCGCAGCGCCGCGGTGGCGCAGAAGGCGGAGGGCGAGGAAAAGCCCAAGGCAGCGCCGACGCGCCTCGAGCAGCTCGTGAAGTGGCTCGGAGCGGACTTCGACGGCGTGATCGCCTTCGACGAGGCCCACAACGCCGGCAACGCGGTACCGATCAAGGGCGATCGCGGCGTCAGCGAGCCGTCAGCCCAGGCCATCGCCGTGGTGGAGCTCCAGAAGCAACTGCCGAAGGCGCGCATCGTCTACGTGAGCGCCACCGGAGCCACCGAGGTATCGAACCTGTCGTTCGCCAACCGCCTGGGCCTGTGGGGCGAGGGAACGCCGTTCGAGAGCGTGCAGAAGTTCATCGACCAGATGGTCGCCGGCGGGCTGGCCACCATGGAGCTCGTCGCACGCGACATGAAGCAGATGGGCGCCTACCTCGCGCGCTCGCTGTCCTTCGACGACGTCACCTACGGCCGCGTCGATCACGTCCTGACGCCGCTGCAGCGCGACATCTACGACCGCCTGGCCGAAGGCTGGCAGGTGACGCTCCAGAACATGCAGAAGGCCCTCGAGGTCACGGGCGCAGTCTCCGAGAAGGGCAAGACGCTCAACAAGGCGGCCAAGCGCAACGCGAAGTCGGCCTACTGGGGCGCGCAGCAGCGCTTCTTCAACCAGATCATCACGTCGATGCAGATGCCGACGGTGGTCGAGCAGATCCGCGCCGACCTCGCGGCCAAGCGCGCCGTGGTGCTGCAACTGGTGAACACCAACGAGGCCCAGCAGGAGCGCTCGCTCGCCAAGCGGCGCAACGACGACGAGGAACAGACCGACCTCGAAGACCTCGATCTCACGCCGCGCGACCAGCTGCTGCAGATGGTGCAAAAGGCCTTCCCGGTCGTGCAGTACGAGAAGAAGGTCGACGACAACGGCCGGGCCTACAGCGAGCCGGTGAAGGACTCGAACGGCAACCTCGTGGAGAACAAGGAAGCGGTCGCGATGCGCGATGCGCTGCTGGCCGACCTCATGCAGATCCGCGTGCCCGATGGGCCGCTGGAGATCCTGCTCAACGAGTTCGGGCCCGACGCCGTCGCCGAGATCACCGGGCGCAAGCAGCGCGTGGTGCGCCGCCGGCAGAACGACGGCGCGGTCAAGGCCGTGCTGGAAAGCCGCGGCAGCGCAGCGGCGAGCGCCGACGCCGATGCGTTCATGGGCGACAAGAAGCAGATCCTCGTCTTCTCCGACGCCGGCGGTACCGGCTTCTCGTTCCAGGCCGACCTGGGCAAGAAGAACCAGCGCAAGCGATCGCACTATCTGCTCCAGCCCGGCTGGCGCGCCAACAAGGCCGTGCAGGGCCTGGGGCGCACGCACCGCACCAACCAGAAGTCGGCGCCCGAGTACCGGCTTGTGTCCACCGACGTGCCGGCGCACAAGCGGTTTCTGTCGTCGATCGCGCGGCGGCTCGACCAGCTGGGGGCCCTGACCAAGGGCCAGCGCGACACGTCCAGCGGCGGCCTCTTCAGCGAGAAGGACAACCTCGAATCGAAGTACGCCACCGCGGCCGTCAAGCAGTTGATCGACGACGTGAAGCGCGGGCAGGTGCCGGACACGGACTTCAACGAGTTCCTGCGCCAGATGGGCCTCGAGGACATCGTCGACAAGGACACCGGCCAGATCGCCGAAGCGAAGTACCCGCCGACCCGGCAGTTCCTCAACCGGCTGCTGTCGCTGACGCTGGACATGCAGGAGCGCGTGTTCCAGGCCTTCATCGACCGCATGGAGGCCAACGTCGAGACGGCTGCGCGCATGGGCACGCTCGACACCGGCCTGCAAACCATCCGTGCGCTGGCCACCCGCATCATGCGCCGCCAGACGGTGCACGTCGACAAGCGCACCGGCGCGCAGACCGAGTACGTCGAGCTCGAGCTAACGCAGCCGACCCGGATCTACCAATTCCCCAAGGCCTACAAGGGTGAGAAGGCCGAATGGGTGGTGAACAAGAAGAGCGGCCGGGTCTGGTTCAAGCTCGCCAGCGGCAGCATCACCCGCACCAACGGCTCCGTGGAGACGCGCTACCTGCTGCGCGGCACGAACGGCCACGTCTACAAGGGCGAACGCGAGTTCGATGGCGATCGCTACGACACGATCGACGAGGACCAGGCCCGCCAGATGTGGGATGACGAGACGGCCAAGCGGCCGGCCACCTACACCGAGCGCGCGCACATGCTCGTGGGCGCGCTGCTGCCGATCTGGGACCGCCTGAACACCACGCAGACCATGCAGGTGGTGCGCGTGCAGACCGACACCGGCGAGCGGCTGCTCGGCCGCCAGGTGATGGAGCACGAGCTCGCCGAGACGATGGCCCGCCTGGAGGTCGCCACCGAAGAATCGGAGACGGCGCCGGCGGACGTGATGCGCCGCATCCTCGGTGGCGAAGTGGCCGAGCTCGCCAACGGCTGGCGCCTGGGCTCCGCCCGCGTGTCCGGCCAGCAGCGCATCGAGCTGCTGCTGCCGCGATCGCACACGTCGGGCCCGGAGCTCGTGCGGCGCGGGGCCATCGAAGAGCGCATCGGCTGGGAGTACCGCTACTTCGTGCCGCAGAACGAGCGCGGGCAGGATCTGCTCGCCTACATCTTCGAGACAAAGCCGATCACGGTCATCGGCCGCGTCGACGGCGAGGGCAAGGTGCGGCGCAGCAACGTGCAGGCCGGTACCGCCACCACCAAGCGCGGTTTCTCGCTGGAAGCGAAGAGCACGCTCGACGCGAAGGCCATGGCCGCCCTGAGCGAAGAGCTCGCCCAGGCCTTCCCGGGGCTCGACTGGCAGCGCCCGACGCTCAACCAGCAGCAGGGCACCATCGACGTCGCCGGGCCGTGGCTCGACAACGACGGCGCCGCCAACCTCGTCAAGCTGAACGCGATCGCCGACAAGTACGACGCGCCGATCGTGGTGCGCGGGCACCCGAAGCTCGGTATTGCTGCGCTGCGGCCGTTCGGCTTCGAGCCGCACCTGGGTGGCACCGATCGGTTCAACCGACCGCGCGACGCGATGCCGCAGTATGTCCGTCCGGGCGGCGGCATCGGCGCCAGCACGCCGCTCTTCGGCCGCACGCTGGTGAACCCAGACCGCGAGGCGAAAGGCCGGCCGACCGTCGACCCGCAGCTGCCCGAGATGGCTACCGCCAAGGGCGCGGCGCGCTGGATGTCTAAGAACGCCGGCGAGCCGTGGATGCGCGAGGTCGCGGCCAAGGTGCTCGAGGGCATCGACGAGGACGCGGACATCCAGTATCTGGAGGTCGGCAAGAGCTACAGCCTGCCCAAGTCGGTCGCCGAGGTCATGCGCGCGGGTACGTTCGGCGTATCAGAGATCAACACCGTCACCGGCAAGAACCGCCTCTACATGAAGTGGGCACCGGACCGGCCGATCGCGCAGGAGGATCTGCTGCACGAGTTGCTGCACGCGGCGACGCAGCGTGCGCTTTCGTCTCCGAAGAGCGCGGCCGCGCGGATGGAACTGCAGTCGATCCGGCGCGCGCTGCTGGCGAACCTGCGAAACCTTGCCGCGAGCAAGTCACCGACCCTGAGCCAAGCCGGCCGCGACGCCGCGGAGTTCTTCTCGAAGGTGATCGTCAACGAGGACGAACTGCTCGCCTACGGCCTGACCTCGCCGACATTCCGCGAGTGGGCCACGCGCATGACCAAGGACGGCTGGTTCGAGGGCCCGAAGGAAGGCTACAGCCGCGACTCGGCGGCGCGCATGTTCGATCGCGCGACCCCGGAGCCCGAGCTCACGCTGTGGGAGCGCTTCGTCGACGTCGTTCGATCGCTGCTCGGCCTGAGCAAGATGTACGCCCCCCGACTGGCCAGCATGATGCGCCAGCGCGAGCGCGAGCGCATCGTCTTCATCACCCAGAACAGCGACCAGACCCTGGCCCAGCGACTGGACGAACTGCTGCGCGAGGTGGTGCAGGTGCAGCGCCGCGTGTCGAAGGACGAGTACGTCGAGAACTGGGTGCCGAGCGAGGCGCGGGCTGGCCAGGATGCGGTCGACAGCGATGCCTTCAAAGCCTGGTTCGGCGACTCCAAGGTGGTCGACAAGGACGGCAAGCCGCTGGTGGTGTATCACGGGACGACGGCAGTGTTCAGCGCCTTCAGTGAGGCGAAGACCGGCGCGTCCATCGACAGCGGATTCCTGGGCAAAGGCTTCTACTTCTCGACCGACCCGCGCATCGCGTCTTCGTACACCAGCATCGGACGACCGGCGCGAGAAAACGCGCCCAACGTGATGCCGGTCTACGTGTCGCTGCAGAACCCGTACCAATGGGGCATCAAGACGACCGGCGTGCGCGGCGCCGTGCTCAACGATTCAGGCTTGCCGCGCGAGTTGCGGGCTGCTGTCTACTGGCGGGCCGGGTTCAGGTTTGACGACCACGCCGAGCCTGACTTCGGCATGGAGCAGCCCCTGAGTGAAGCGCTGCGCGACGAGTTGATGGCCCGCGGTTACGACGGGGTGATCGCGGACTTCCCGGCGCGGGACGGAGTCGGGATTGGTGATCGAGAAATCGTCGCCTTCCGCCCAGAGCAGATCAAGAGCGCCATCGGCAATCGCGGCACCTTCGACCCGAACAACGCAGACATCCGCGCCGGCACCGCCGAGATCCGCGCCGGCATCCGCGGCTTCAGCCAGCAGGGTGCACGCAACCTGCTCCTCGATGCCATGAACGAGGCCGGCGGCATCGGCACCTGGGCCAAGACCGTTGGAACCCAGTACGCCAAGGCCAAGCAGCACCCGGGCACGTTCGGCCGGGTCTTCGATGCGGTGCAGGACTACATCAAGGACATCAACGTCTTCGCCAACACGGCCGCTGACCAGGCGCCGACGATCCTGCCGAAGCTCGAGCACTGGACCGACCTGAAGACGAAGAAGCCGATGAAGGAGCATGCGGCCGACATGAAGGCCGCCGGCGCGGCGATCTGGAAGGGCACGCTCGAGGACAAGCGCGTCTACAAGGCCGACGAGCTTCGCAAGATGGGCCTGAACGGCGACCAGATCGAGCTCTACCGCGAGTTCCGAGCAACCGTCGACCAGTCGCTGGACGACCTCACGCGCACGGAGATCATGCGTCTGGCAGGAAACGACGGGCTGCCTGTTGGCCCTGCCGTGATGGGCGCGCGCAGTTTGCAGGAATCGGCCTCGATCATGGTCGAGCACCTGACAGCACTCCACGAGAAGACGCTGAAGCGCGACCTGTTGTTGGCCATAGAACTGATCAACGACAAGGCGATGAAGGTCGAGCGCCTGAAAGACGAGGGCTACGCCCCGCTGATGCGGTTCGGCCGCCACACGCTGCACATCACCGACAAGGAAGGCGCAACCCTCTTCTTCGGCATGTACGAGTCGGCGTTCGAGGCCAACCGTGCCAAGCGAGAGCTGGAAGCGGACCCGGAGTTCGCTGGTGCGAGCTTCACCCGCGGCAAGCAGTCGCAGGAGGCCTATCGGCTCTTCAGCGGCATGCCGCTCGATGCGCTCGAGCTCTTCGCCGAGGCCACCGGCAACGAGGACAACGCGATCTATCAGGAGTACCTGAAGCTCACGAAGAGCAACCGCTCGGCCCTGAAGCGGATGATCCATCGTCAAGGCATCGCCGGCTTCTCGGAGGACGCTACGCGCGTGCTCGCCTCGTTCGTGACGTCCAACTCCCGACTGGCGTCGGGCAACATGCACCTGGGTCGCGCCAAGAGCCTGGCCAACGCGATCCCGAAGGAACTGGGCGACCTACAGACCGAGGCGACCAAGCTCGTGCTCTACGTGCAGGACCCGCAGGAAGAGGCCGCGGCCATTCGAGGCCTGCTCTTCACCAACTTCATCGGCGGATCGGTGGCGAGTGCTGCGGTCAACCTGACCCAGCCGTTCACCATGAGCCTGCCGTACCTGAGCCAGTTCGGCGGGGTAGCCAACGCCGGACGCCACCTGCTCGCTGCGCTGCGGCAGGTGAACAAGCCGGAGGGCGAGATTGCCGAAGCGCTCAAACGCGCCGAGGACGATGGCGTGGTGAGCCCGCAGGAAATCCACCACCTGCAGGCCGAGGCCATGAGCCGGCTCGGGAATCACCCGTTCCTGAAGAAGGCCGCGTTCATCTGGGGCTCGATGTTCAGCCTGAGCGAGCAGTTCAACCGTCGCCTGACGTTCATCGCGGCCTACAACACCGCCAAGCAGAACAACGTCGAAGACCCGTTCGCCTTCGCCGAGAAGGCCGTGATCGAGACGCAAGGGCTCTACAACAAGGGCAACAAGCCGAACTGGGCGCGGGGGGCTATCGGCGCGACGGTCTTCACGTTCAAGCAGTACAGCATCCACTACCTTGAATTCCTCAAACGCATGTGGGACTCGGGGCCCGAGGGCAAGAAGGCCGTGGGCGTGGCGATCGCCATCCTGCTGCTCACCGCTGGTGCGAGCGGTCTTCCGTTCGCCGACGATCTGGACGATGCGATCGACACCCTGGCGCAAGCGCTGGGATACGACTTCAGCAGCAAGAAGGCGAAACGGCAGTTCATCGCCGAGACGCTTGGCCTTGGAAAGATGGCCGGCGAGGTGGCCACGCGCGGCCTGTCGGCCATCCCGGGATTCCCGATCGACGTGTCGCTGCGCATGGGCCTGGGCAACCTGCTGCCAGGTACCGGAGCGCTGCTGCGGTCGAACACAGACCGCGCTCGGGACGTGCTGGAGTTCGCCGGCGCTGCGGGCAGCCTGGCGAAGTCGGTCATGGACTCGGGCAACAAGATGCTGTCCGGCTCCCCGGTCGACGCGGCTCTTGGAGTGGCCCCGATCGCGATCCAGAACATCGCCAAGGCCATGCAGATGTGGAACACCGGCGAGTACCGCAACACCCGCGGCCAGAAGGTGATGAACACCGACACCGTCGACGCCGTGATGAAGGGCGTGGGCTTCCAGCCGGCCCAGATCGCGCGCGAGAGCGCGGCCATGGGCGAGGTACAGCGCTCCGTGCAGCTGGCCAAGAACGTCGAAGGCCAGATCGCCGAGAAGTGGGCCCAGGGGCTGAATGACGGCGATCAGGCCAAGGTGGCCGACGCACGGGCCGATCTGCGCGCCTGGAACGAGAAGAACCCCGAGGCTCCGATGCGCATCACGATGCAGCAGGTGATCCAGCGCGTTCGCCAGATGCGCATGAGCCGCGAGCAGCGGGCTGTGCGCAACGCGCCGCGTGAAATGCGACCGGCCGTCGAAGAGGCATTCCGGTGATGCTGTCAGGAGTGGTGATTTTCATGGGGTACGCCGCACTGGTTGCGGAGTTCGGCCTACCCGGTCTTGGCTGCGTGGCGCTGCACATCATGGTGATGCTGATGGCCTCGCGAAAACTCGGGGGTAATTGATGGCAACGGAACCGACATCGACGGTGGGCGCTGTCGTCGCTGGCGCAGCGGTCACGGCCCCGGTCCTGGCCGGCTTCGGCATCGACCTGACCACGATCGGCGCTGCGCTGGTCGGCGTGGTCGTCGTGCAGACGCTGATGACGCCAACGAGGGTGGACTGGCGCGTGCTCTTCGGCATCACGGTCGGCAGCATGCTCTTTTCGAGCCTGGGAACGCCCTGGGCCGAGCTCTGGGCGCGTGACACGGTCCCTTACTTCAAGGATCTGCGCGAGTGGCACGCTCACGCCATCACCGCGGCTGTGCTGGGAGGCTTCGCCCAACCGATTCTGCTGGTGCTGCGAGCGTTCCTGTTGAGGGGGCGAGACGCCGTCGGGCGCACGCCGGAGCCGAAGGGGGATCAAACGTGATTGAGCTGATCAACGTCTGCGCCTGCCTGACGCTGCTGGCGCTGCTGCTGCGCGTGGGAGCCGTTGCGCACCGAAGGCGCGACAAGCTCGCTGTCATCGGCTTCGTGCTCGTGCTGGGCATGCAGGTGGTCGACCCGGTGGCCAGATGGCTTCCAGGCGTGCTGTGGACCACGGCCGTAGCGAACGTGGCGATCGCTGCGCTGGCGCTGTGGTGGCGGCACGAACTGTGGGCGCTGGTACGCCACAAACTTGGCGTCGACGACAGACCTCGACACGAGATGCGTCGATCGACCGACTTCGGTGACCTCAACGATCAAGCGGCGCGCGAAGCGTTCGATCAGGCATGACCACCACCACGATCAACATCCCCGGCGGCATCGTGATCACGATCGCATCCGAGGACCCACCATCGCCCTGGGTGACATCGGGCGAGCTTCAAACGGCCCTCGGGCCTCTTCACAAAAGGGTAGATGACATGGCAACAGCAGTCGAAGACGTGGTCCGCGAAGCGGGCGAGACGAGGGATGCAGTCAACGCGGCCGTGGGCACGATCGACGCGGCTGTGCTGGCGATCGGCGATGCTTCCGGTGCAATGGCCCAGGCCGTTGGCCTGCTGCCGGCGCTGAAGCAGCAGATCGACGTGGCCGTCGCTGCAGCGCAGGGCAACAACCCCGCGCTGCTCGAGGCGGCGAACATGATGAACGCGACCCAGGAGGCGCTGGGGACCGCGAGCCAAAAGCTCGTGACTGGCGCGAACGGGCTGGCCCAGGCCGCGCAGGCGCTGAGTCAAGCGGTGGCGCAGGCGGCCCCTGCTCCGGCGCCCGCTCCGGCCGAGCCGCCGGTGGACATCCCGATCGAGCCGCCGGTGGAGCCGCCGGTCGAACCGCCGCAGGCCTGATCATGGCGCGACCACTCCCCGACCCCAATCTGCCCTGGCCGATCCCCCTGGGCGGGGTCGAGGAGATCGCGACCTCGGAGGCCCTTCGACTGAAGGCCTATCGGTGCCCCGCCGGCGTCTGGACGATCGGCTGGGGCGAAACCGAGGGCGTGCGGCCGGGCGACCGCTGCACGAAAGAGCAGGCCGACCGCTGGCTGCTCGAGGATCTGACCGACCGGGTCAAGGCGGTGCGCGCCCTGTGCACCAACGAGCCCGACGACAACGAGCTCGCCGCCATGACGAGCCTCGCCTACAACATCGGCAACGCCGCGTTCGCCAAGAGCACGGTGCTCAAGCGCCACAACGCGGGCGATCGCCAGGCGGCGGCCCGCGCCTTCGCGCTGTGGAACAAGGCCAGGAACCCGGCCACGGGCCAGCTTGAGGTGCTCGACGGCCTGACCGCGCGCCGCGCGCGCGAGTCGGCGCTGTACCTGTCGCCCGACCCGGATCAGGCCGCAGCGCCGATGCCGCAGGCCGTTGCACCGGAAAGCGGCCTAACGACAAGCCCCATTGCCCGCACCGGGGCAACCTCGGTCGGCGCCGGCGCGCTGGTCGGCCTGACCTCCTTCGCTGAAGAGGCCAAGGGCTACCTGGGGTCGGTCAAGGAGCTCGGGGCCCAGGCGGCCGAGTTCATTGGCGTGACGCCGCAGCAGGGGCTCGCCCTGGCGCTGCTGGTGGCCGGCGGGGTGGTGCTGTACCAGCGCTGGAAGCAGCGGACCCAGGGATGGGCCTGAGCCTGCTGGCGCCGCTGGCGCGCGTGCCGATCTGGGGCTGGGCGCTCGTGGCCCTGCTGGCCTGGGGCGGCTTTCACCGTCACCAGGCTCGAGCTGCGGTGGCCACGCTGAAGGCCGAGAAGGCCCAGGCCGACATCGACAACGCCAACGCGGCGGCCGACAAGGCCCTCGAGGAGAAACGGCGCATCGGCGCCAAGCAGGGAGTGATCGACGATGCGCTCAAGAAACGTGATGCGGCTGTCGCTGCTGCTCGGGCTGCTGACGCTGCCCGGCTGCTGGTCAACGACCAGCTCGACGCTCTCCAAGCCGAGGCAGGACGCCGAGATCCCGCCGCTGGCGGACAGTGCGAGGCAGCCGAAGCGCGCGCCGGTCTGTACGCCGAACTGTATCGATCCGCTGACCTCCGAGCGGGCCTCGTCGCTGGCGAGGCTGAAGGCTATCGCGCCGCCGGCGAGGCCTGCGAGCGGTCCTACGACTCGCTGACGCGCTCACCCTAACCAGCGCCACTTGCCGCCGGCCAGATCGCTCTCGATCGGCAGCACGGTGCGGCCCGGACGGTTCTTCCACCACCCAGCTGGACCGCCGGCGTCCTCCTTGTCGAGCACGAACCCGGCCGCGCGCAAGCTCGCCCCGCCCTCGCTGGGCAGGCTGTAGGTGATGACCGTCTCGTAGCCCATGGCGCGCGCGGCGCGGCGCGCAGCGCCGTACAGGATCGAGCAGGCATTGCGCGTGCCGTCGGTGCACACGCGGCGGATCTCGATCAGGCGGTCAAAGCGCTGCAGCGCCGGCGACGATGGGTTGCCGACCAGCGCCACCCCGCGCAACTGGCCGTCCGCGTCTTCCACGCCGATCGCGAACTTGCATCCAGGCAGCGCGCCGTTGTGGCGGTGGCGCTCGAGGAATTTGTTGGCGTCGCGGCCGCTGATGGGGACGATGCGCAGGCTCACACCGTCAGCGGCTCGCGCGTCTTCGTCGGCTTCGGCGCCGGCGCTGCTGGGGCCACGCATACACCCCCTGGCCGGGTTGCCCGCAGCACGAACACGCCGCCACGGTTTTCGCAGCCGACGGCCTCGACCACCTGCAACGACCAGAAGGTGAGCACGGCGATCAGCAGGAAGGCGGCGGTGCTTTTCACGGCGCTCTCCGAAATTCGACGACCCACACCCACGGGTTCGCGTCCCATGAGCCGGGGCCGTTGATCGACTCCCACAGGTGCATGTAAGCATCGAGCGGGCTCATTCGCCACAGTTCGTCGGCCCACTCCGGCAGGCCGAATTTCTCGACGCGAAGCAGTTTGGCCGTGCGGCGTGACAGGCCCTCGGCCACCGCATCGGCTACGCTGATGTCCTGCAACCGCTCCACGCGCACGGTGGTGATGTCGAGCGTGATGCGCGAAGCCCAGCGTGGCATATGGATCGACGGCCGCCATCTGAGCCCACCGCGGCTTAGCGTCCACCCCTCGCGGTAGATCGCTGCATCGTGGTCGTCTTCGGGGCGCAGCGTCTGCTGCACGCCTTTGCTGCAGCGGTAGGCCGTGCGCGGCACGATGGCGTGTGCTTCGCGCACCCACAGCCGGTCGCCGGGCTTGCCGTAGGGGCACCGAGGCAGCATTAGCCGCACCATCGCGTCGCCGTTTGTGTGGCAGTAACCCGCGTCGAGCGTGGCGTGCTTCCAATACCATTCGCCATCGCTCGGCGGTGGGTAGACCGTGTGCATGGCCTCGGGCTGCGGCTTCACGATCCGCCGCGTCTGCGTCTTCGTGCCGGCCAGGATCGCGCGCACCATCTGGGCCGAGAAGAGGATCGGGCGCTCGGTCATGCCGTCTCTCCGTATGGGGCCGCCGGCGGCGCCGTCAGCAAGATGTTGATGCCCAGGTGCTCGCGCAGCGTGGCGGTGATGTTCTCCTGCACGCTGGCGTCGATCACCGGCGGTGCGGCGTCGTCGCCGATCTTGATGCTGGCCACCAGCTGCGGGCGCTGGAAGACCGACACCGGCAGTTCGAGCTTCACCAGCAGCGGGATCTCGTGCGGGTCGCATGACGGCTTGCCCTTGGACACGCGCACGCTTGGCTTGCCTTCGCACCACCCCCGAGCGCTAATCCGCTGGCCGATGATCAGGTAGCACTCGACGGTGACGGTGCTCACTTCTTCTTCTCGCGGCGCAGCGTGATCGTCGGGCGGGGCAGTTGGCGCGGCACCAGATCGAGAGCCTCGACTTGTCGCTCAACCTCTGAAAAACCACCGACGCGGCCCGCGTAGTCGACAAAGATCACCAGCATTTGCAAGTGCGCGCGGTCGGCCGGCGAGAGGCCTTGCATGCTGTCGATGGCCTCGAACCTCATAATCGTCTGCGTGCTCATGGCCGCGACCTCCACATGAACGCCGGCGGCTCCGGCACGATCCACAGGTGCCGCAGGTTCGCCACGTTGACCTCGTCGAGCAGCGGCGGGTAGATCTCCAGCGCGCAGTGCGCGAAGTAGCCGAGCTCGTTCTTGATCTGCTGGAGCTCCTCCCAGGAGATCTGATCGAGCCAGCGGTTGCCCGACACCGTGGTGCGGTTGATGCTCAGGCGCACCGTGCCGTCGGCCTCGGCGTACTCCTGCACGAGGTAGCGCGCGGACCGCCATACGCGCGTACGGCGCTCGTCGTGCATGCTCGAGGGCCACGTTTCGCGCGGCAGCGGCTCGAGCACTTGGCTGCGGTTGGCGTTGTCGCGCTCAAGCTGGCGGCGCTGCGCCCTGCTGGCCTGGAGCGTCATACTGGCCACCCTTCGATCCAGTCGTAGGCTTTGCTGAATGTCTCTTCGGGGAAGAGCGTGACGCGCGGATGATGCAGCCACGACCCGACAGGGCGCAACGAACGGCCCTCAAGGAACGGGCGGGGTCCAGCGAGGCACACGGCGACCGGCTTGCGCATACCGAGCGCCATGCCTACTTCGACCAGCGCGCCTTTCAACGGAAAGTCCCCGCGCATTGCGTACAGGAGCAGGCCGCGACTGCCGCGGATCTCGCTCTCGATGCGCGACCACAAGTCGGCAAGGTTGGCGCTTTCTCCTTCGCCGGCTTCGTCGATCCAGGTGGATACGATGTTCCACCCGTGCTCGTTGCGCAGGTTGCGCCACATTGCCGACCGCTCCGGCAAACTGGCGCGAGAGGCCACATAGATCGGCGCTCTCATACCTGCCCCGGGAACGGCCACGCGGCGCCAGGATTCAGCCCCTTGGCTGCCTTGCGCACGAACGTGGCGGCGGGCCCGTCCTCAGTGTCGGTGATGCACAGCAGGAACCAGTCGCCGACGGGCTTGGTGGGATCCCAGTAGCTGCAATCGGGCGAGTCCTGCTCGGTGTAGCGGTGCTCGTAGAGCTCGGGCTTGTCGTGCTGCATGTAGACGGCCGTGCCTTCCAGGCCCATCGCCTCCAGCAGCGGCTCGAACGAGGCTTCTGCCGCCACGAACGGCCAGGGGAAGCCCGGATGGAACCATTCACCGTTCTCGCCGCGGTGCGCGGCGGTCGGGCCGAAGTCCTTGTACTCGTCGGCCCAGTCCTCGGGCGCCACGATGCGGCCGCGCCGCGTCAGCGCGGCCTCGAGGTCGACCATGGGCAGGATGTCGAGCACGTTCAGCGACATCCGGCGCTGCGCCAGCGCTTCGGTGCGCATCTTCACGGCGATCGAGCGCGCCGCTTCGACGAGGATCGGGTCCTCCTCCATCTCGGCCATGCACGAGGCCCAGGCGTCGACCAGCGACGCCGCGAGGCGGTCGCCGCCGAGCAGAATAAAGCGCGGCTCTGGTGAGGCGATATCGTGGTTGTCATCCATCTTTCTTCTCCGGTTAGATCATGCAACTTGCGTGCAAGGAGCGTTTCGCCCGAACATAGACGGCGTGCGCCTCTGCCGGTGTTCCGTATGTCCCAAGACCGATGGACAGCCCGTAGAAAACGATCTTGGCGGTCCACCCATTGCCGTTCTTCTTCACCCCAAGCAGGCGACTGTGCCGATTGCTTCTCTGCGCGCGGCGCTGGTTTTGTTGATTCGCGGCGCGCGTTGACTCCCGCAGGTTGCGCCAACGATTGTTCGATCCATCCCCGTCCTTGTGATCGACCTCCGGGTCTGGCCAACGCCCCATCATGTAGAAGAACGCAAGGCGGTGCGCCGAATACCGACGGCCGTCCACATAGACCCTCATGTAGCCGTCGCCTTTTGGTGTTGCGGCGACAGACGCGACCGGCCGTTTGCCTCGCCCGCTGCCATTGGGTATCGCAAGCCGCGTGAAGACGCCTGTTCTCGGGTTGTAATGAATCAGCGACAGAAGAAGTGCGTGCGTGATCATGGATCTTGAAGCGCCGCGATACCTGCGCTTTTCATAGCCTTCAGCAGCTCGCGCACGCCTCGGCCTCGTGTCTTCGTGACCCTGTCTTGCCACAAGCCGGTGCCGACCCAGGCGTCCCATCGGCCCTCGACGATCAGGTGAGCACCACCATTCTTCGAGACGAACGAAACGCCCGCCCGGCTCAACAGAGCGGTGGACTTGGCCCGATTGAGCGCACGCCGCTCTCGCGAGCGCGCGCGGACCGCTGCAAATGTCTCGGCGATGTCACTCGTCTTCGACATCGATCTTCTCGAAGTCGTACGAGCCCTTGATCGAAGCCCCGAGGAATTTGCCCTTCGACTCGGCCTCGTCGAAGGCCTTCGCCACGTCGGGCTCGACGCCCTTGTAGTGGTAGACGAAGTTGCTCCCGCGGAAGCGCACGGCCATGGTCTGCGAGGCGGGGTCGTAGCCGGCAGACTGGATCTGCGAGCTTTCGACGGGCTTGAGCTCGATGCTCATGGCGCACTCCCGGTGGTGCCGACGTCAGCCTGGCCCTTCGCCTGCGCGCGTTGCCAGTCCATCCACGTCGCGTGCGGCCCTTCCAGCACCGGATCGTCGTCCTGCAGCAGCACGGCCTCGCTGATGGTGCGCTGGAAACCCGCGTGATCCGTCACCAGCAGGTTGACCGAGCGCTCGTTGTGCACGAACAGCACGCCAGCCTCGAACGGTTGACGCGGGTCGATGCAGTTGTAGCGGCCAGCGGTGTTGCCGGGCCAGAACCAGATCCTGCGACCGACTGTGGGTTGAATCATCTCTCTCTCCTCGAAAAGAGCCGCCGCCACCACGGCAGCGGCTTGTCGGTGGCGGGTGCCACCATCTTGGGCGCCTGGAAGTGCCGGGCCTCGATACCGCACTCCCCGGTGGCGTCGCGAGCGACACGGCAGGGCGCGTATTCCATCGTCGGCCCGTTCCACCAAACGAATCGCCCGCAGCGAGGCAGCCCCTCGTAGGGCTTGGGGGTGCGATAACTCGCGCAGTCCCGGCACATCCGAAGCATGTCGACCTCCTACTTGCGCTCGGCCGCGGGCACGCCGTTCACGACCGGCAGCATGGTGCTCGCGGACACTTGGTTCCAGACGTCATTGACGGCCTCTTCGATGACGCGGTGCGGCTCGATCAGATCGAACCACAGCGACAGCCGGCCGTTGTTGTCCAGGCGGTACCGCAGCCGCGCCTTGACAGCGAACCGGCCCCCGCCCTGGAACACCGGGACGGCGATCTTGAAGAGCTCCGGCACGGTGATCGTGCCGGTGGGCCCGGCCGACGCCTGGATCGTGTCCTCGTAGCTGAACTGGTTCGATCCGCTGGTCAGGTGCACGACCTTCTTGAAGGACACACCACGCACCGCGCTGATCGATCGGCTGACCTCAAGCATGTCGGCCGCGCTCGGCTCGATCACGTCGAGATAGCGGTCCTCCATGAACAGCGCGAAGTCTTCCTGGCTCTGCGGCTTGCCGTTGCGCGCACTCCACTCGTTCCACTCGAAGGACAGCGGCATCGGATAGAAGGCCCGGAACTGGCCCCAGGCCGCGGCCTGACCGTTGTTGTCGTCGAAGACGGCCGTCATGGTCGGATCCTGGGTCGCCTGCCCGCGCACCACGGTCGGCTTGATGCCGTACAGGCGCGTCGCCTCGTTCTTGTAGTCGGTGATGACCGCGATGAACGACCCGACGTCCATCACCTGAACGATGCCGGTGCGCCGCTGCGGCGCGGGCATCAGCTTTTCGAGGTCGTTGATGACCCAGCCGCGGGGCACGACCTGAAACGGCTTGCTGGAGTCGGGCGTGGCCTTGATCGCGCGCGGCTGTGAGAGCGCGCCGCCGGCGGCCAGCGCGTCGTCGAAGATGCCCGGGATGGGCGAGAAGGTGCTCGGCGGGGTGCCGGGCGGTGGTTGAGTAGCCATGTGGTCTTCTTTCTGTGGTGGTGGTGGATCAGCCGACGTCGCGGATCTCGGTCTTGGGCGCCTCGACGTCGCGGATCTGGTCGAGCATGTCGGCCTGCTGCGGGTCGTTGCGGGTCAGCCAGCCCTCGGGCGTGGGGAACATCAGCGTCGTGCCCTTCTCGGTGCGCGGCGCCTTGAGCTTGACGTCGTCCTCGATCTCGACGTGCATGCCCTTCGTCGGCTTCACCGTGATGGTGAGCGTGAGCGCGCCCTTCTTGCCGGTCGCCCGGCACTGCATGACGAGCTCGCTCATGGCCACGTCGAGCTCGGTGCCGAGTTCGCCCCGGCGCAGCGCGTCGATGGTCTGCGAGAACCGTCGACGGATCACTTCCTTCTGGGCCATTGATGCCCTCCTGTTGAATGGTTAGACCGCGGCCTTCTTCGTGCGCAGCGACTCCACCGGGTAGGCCTCCAGCCCGGGGACGCCCATGTTGCCCTTCGTCAGGTTGGCGAATGCATTGAGCGCAATCTCATTGAATGACAGCATCGACATGATCGAGTCGTCGCCGGCCTCGTGCCGGCGCAGCGCCTCGCGCACCGCATCGGCCTTGACCTTGACGCGGCCCTTGTACTTGGTGGTGACGCCCTTGACAACGCTGGCCTCGGCGACCACCGGCGTGTGCAGCGCCTGCGCGGCCTGCTGCGCCTGCTCGTGGGCCTGATCGGCCTGCACCTGCGCGCTCGTCAGCAGCGCCTGGGCAACCGTGGTCGAGCCCGCATCCATGGCCTTCTGCGCCTCGGCCGCGGCCGCTTCAGCGCGCAGCAGGGCCTGCGCTTCGGCCTGGGCGGCGGCGGCAGCGGCTTCGCGGCGGCGCTGCTCCTCCTGCTGGCGGGCCGCTTCGGCGCGCTCGGCTTCCAGGCGGTGGAAGGCCAGCACGCGGAACTTGACCGCGTCGCGGATCGCCTTGGCGTGCGTGATGGCCTCGTTGAAGCCGGTATTGACCCAGTCGGTCGCCTCTCGCAGCGGCTTCGTGGTGGCCAGCCGCTCCGCGTCCATCGCGTCGATCACGGTGCCGAAGCGCCCGAGCATGCCCTGGGCCATCTCGGCCATGAAGGAGCTGTCGACCACGAGCTCGCGCGCTTCCTCGAGGTCGGGCCCGATGCGCGCGAGCAGCGCCTGGGTTTTCGGGCGCACCACCAGGCCAAGCTGGCGCGTCTCCACGCCGGCGTCGACGACGGAGAGCGCACCCTGATCGGTGTCGAATTGCTGGGAGCCAGATAGCGCGAGTTGATTCATAGCATGGTCCTGTGGGTGACTTGGGGATGATGTTGGCGCTTGGCGCTGAGATACGCCGAGCGGGCGCGGGCCTTCGTTGGAAACGTTCCAAGGTAATACGTTTGTCCGTTCGTGGTGATTCGAGCGCGCCACCGGCCTTTGTGGTGGTCGACCCCTAATCGATCGGTGTTCTGGCAATTGAGTGCTCGCGTGGCCTCCCGTAGGTTGGCCCATCGGTTGTCATGCCGCACTCGATTCTTGTGGTCGACCTGCAGCCGCGGCCACCTGCCTTTCACGTAGAAGAAAGCGAGTCGGTGCGCCTTGATGTTGCTCGTTCCGCAAAGCGTCAAGGTGATGTGACCAGACGGGTGCATCGAGCCGGCGATGCTCCCCGCGATTGCCTTCCCGCCTCTGCGAACACGCCAACGAAAATCACCCGTGGCTTTGTTGTACGAAAGCAGGCGGAGCAATTCATTGTGCGAGATCGCGAGAGTCATCAGCTTTGTCCCCAGTCGACCAACGTCTTCAACGCGAGAAAAGCAGGTAGGTCGAGCGGCCCCTGCCAGGGCTTGAAAAGGTAGCGGCCATCGTCGCGCAGCTGTACCGTGGCGCGGCTCGCAGTGGCCCAGTCGGGATGCCACTCGGCGCAGATCTGCCGGTAGGCCGCGGTCTGCAGCCCCCAGGCGCGATCCATGAGCAGGCTGGTCTTGATGTCGATGACCCAGCGTATGGCGCCGTGGCGCCGCTTGAGCGTGCCGCGCCGGTCGAGCGTGCCGGCGTAGCGGTACATGCGCGAGAAGCCTTTTTCCTCGATCGCTGACCACTCGGCGCCATAGTCGAACAGGAAGGACCGCCACGCCTTGAGGTAACGGGCGTACGGGCCTTGCTCTTCGTCCGGGTGCAGATCGTCCTTGTCGTGCAGTTCGCACATCTTGTGCACGTAGGTGCCGCGGTCCTGCGCCATCTCGAGCAGATCCGCGCGCACGTAGCCGTACTTGCTGGCCAGCTCGAGGATGCCAGTGACGTTGGGCACCCTCTGGCCGCACCAGTAGTACGTGTGACTCGCTTCGTGGAAGGTGAGACTCATTTGAAGCGGTAGACCCGGTGCTGGTTGCGAGTGACGAAGGAAGCCGCTTCCTTCAGCGTGCACTTGCGCACCGAGGCGACGCCGTCGTGGAACGACAGGACCATCGGCCAAGGCACATGACCGGGGCGGGCGTCGCCGAAGCGAGGCGATTCCAGTGACGCAACTATCTTGCGCGGCTTCAATACCATCCCCTGCGCAGGCGCCACTCAGCCCACAGCGCGCGGATCCGCAGCGCGAGCGCTCTCATACGAGCTCCGCGCGCAACGTGTCGAACTGCACGCGCGTGATCGATTCGAGACTCGTGATGCCGTGCTTCTGGAGCATCGCGGCCAGCCGCGCGCCCGCGCGCTTGGCGAGCCACTGCTGCTCGCCGGCGCTCGCCAGCTCGCCGGAGTCGGCCCGCTGCACCGGCGCCTTCTGCCCAGCCATCTCGGCCTGCCAGCGCGCCTCTTCTTCGGCCGTGAGCCCGCCCTCGGTGGGCGGCACGGCCTTCGCGACCGGCGCGTTCGCCCCCTGCTGCGGCGCAGGGTCTGGCTTGAACGGGGGCGGCTCGGGCGGCGGTGCCTGTGTGTGCTGCGGCGGCGGGGTGTCGCTCTTGGCCTTGGGCCCGGCCGGCCGCTGGGCGCCGCTCTCGGCGTCGATCAACGGGAATGCCTCGTCGATGGTGATCTCGCCGTCCTTCAGCGCGGTCTTCAGGCCCATCAACGTGATCAAGTGATCGGCCCCGATGTCGGCCTCGCCCAAGACACCGAGCGATGCAAACACCCGCTCGGTGCGGACGCCGAGCTTGGCAATCCACTGCATGGCCGCGGCGCGGCGGCGCTCAAGGCTTGCCGCGTCGCCGATGGCGACCTTCCGCGCCTCGATCTCAATCGTGCGGCACAGCGCGCGCGGCACAACGCTGAACGTCGCGTCACGCCGCGCCTTCGACAGCGCAGCCTTGGCAACGACGACGCGCATGCGCTCGGAATACGGGTTGCCATTCTTGTCCGTTGTCGCCTCGATCACTTCGGACGTGCTCGCGAAATTGGTTTCGAGGTCGTGGGCGTACCCGCGCGCGCGCACGAATCGCTCGGTCTGCTCGATCAGCGTCGCGCCGACGCGCAGGTTCCCGTAGCTCGCGCCGACGATCTCAGCCATGCGGATGGACATGCCTTCGGCGTAGGACTCCTCCCACCTGCCGGTTTCCTCGTTTTTCTTCTTGCCGACCGGGCGGCGGTAGATGCAGCTCTCGGCCGTTTCTTCGTCCAGCGTCGCCATCTCCAGCGCGCGCCGGCGAAACGCCACCATGCTGCGCGGGAATGCGTGCGCAGTGGAGATTGACTCGTTGAGTTCGGCCTTTGTGATCACCGTGAGCGGTGAGTCCTGGGTGACGACGGCGGCTTCGAGGATCTCGTTGCCGGAGACTGAATCGTTCATTGATGGTCCTGTGGGTAAGGTTGTGGGAAAGTCAGAAGCGGCGCAGCGCCGAAGTGAACGACCGCAGCGCCCGCGCGGCGCGCGCACGCAGGGATGTGTCTGTTTCGATCACCGACACGGCCTGCCCTTCGCGGGTTGTGGGGAACTTGAGCAGCAGGGCCTGGAAGCGGTCAGCGTCGCGGCTCTGTTCGGCTTCCATCGCGCGGCGCGCACCCCCGATCCAGATGTTGCGCGACGTCGGCCAGGGCTTGTGCCGGTCGTCGAATGGGGGGATCGTGGTGGGTACCGACGGCATCGTCGGCGCGCCGGTGACGGCGTTGGACACGTCTTCTTCTGGCATGTGAGACAGCCTCCTCGAGTAGGGTGCAGGGTGGAGTCTCGATTGTGCTTGCGGCGCAAGGTTGCGTCAAGGAGCCTTGCGGGGTCATAATCTTTTCCATGAAGAAGCGAACTGCCATCAAAAAGGCGAAGGGCATCGCCGCGCTCGCTCGTCTGTTCACCGACGGCGGGCATCCATGCACTCGCCAGGCCGTGCAGCAGTGGGGGCCGGATCTGCCTGAGGTAAGGCTGTACCAGCTGCGCGAGATCAAACCGGAGTGGTTCAAGTCTCAGTCTGCGCGGTGACGCGATGGACCTCACCGCTCCGCGCCCGGTCTGGCTCGCGCACATGCACCGCGAGCAGTTCACAGACGAATTCCTGGCCTACCTGCCGGACAACCTGCACGTCTGGGAAGCCTTCGAGCAAGAAGCGCTGAAGGTCGCGCGCAAGGGCTTCAAGCACTACAGCGCGCGCACGATCATCCACGTGCTGCGCCACCACAGCGCGCTCGAAGAAGTGAACGGTGAGGGGTGGAAGCTCAACGACCACGTCAGCCCGTACCCGGGCCGACTGTTCGCGCTGACGCATCCGCTGCACGCAACGCTGTTCGAGTTTCGCGAGGCCAAGGCAGCGAAGCGAGATCGAGAGGAGGTCTGATGAACTGCAAGCCCGGCCAGCTGGCCCTCATCACCCGTGCCATGCCCGAGGGCATGCACCGCGCGCGCTGCGTGCGCGACATGATCGGCAGCCGCATCGTCAAGGTGGGGAAGTTCTCGCACACGCACGAGGTCGCCGGCCCGGTCTGGGATCTCGAAGAGCCGTTCGCCTGCCCGAGCGGCAATGGCTTCTGCGTCTTCCGGCAGTTGCCCGACATGATCCTCACGCCGATCGATCCGCCGCAGGAGCAGCGCGTTGGCGATGTCGTTGACGTGCCGAGCGGCACTTTCGTGTGAAGCCCGCCTACCTTGACCACGCAGATCCTCACTGGCGATTGCCTGTCCGTGCTGAAGTCGATGCCGGATCGATCGGTGCAGTGCTGCATCACCAGTCCACCCTACTGGGGCTTGCGTAGCTACCTGCCGCGCAACCACCCGATGAAGCATCTCGAGATCGGCAGCGAGCCGACGGTCGAGGAGTGGGTGGGCAAGCTGGTCGTGATCTTCCGCGAGGTCCACCGCGTGCTGCGCAACGACGGCACGCTGTGGCTCAACCTGGGCGACAGCTACGCCGGCAGCCGGTGCGGCGGCACGAGCAGCTCGACCACGCCGCGCAACCCGGGCCAGAAGATCGATCAGAGCGCAGCGGCCAAGGCGCAGCAGCGCGAGATGATCAAGAGCCGCCAGCGCGAGCACCGCCCCCAGGTGCCGCGCAGCGACATACGCATGCCGGGCCTGAAACCGAAAGACCTCGTCGGCCAGCCGTGGCCGCTCGCCTTCGCGCTGCGCGCCGATGGCTGGTTCCTGCGCGACGAGATCATCTGGCACAAGCGCAACCCGATGCCGGAGAACGTGCGCGATCGCTTCACCAAGGCACACGAGCAGGTGTTCCTGCTCTCGAAGCGCCAGCGCTACTACTTCGACCGCACCCACATTCAGGAGCCGGTCACTGGTGGAGCCAATGCTCGAGGCCCGGGCAACAAGAAGGTGCCCAGCGGCTGGGACACTGGGCCCGGCGGGCATCGCGAAGGCACGGGTCGGTACGCAGCTGGCGTGAACCCGAAGGCACGTGCCGGCAGGGACACCGCCGGACGGCAGAACGCCTCGTTCAGCGCGGCCATCACCGGCGCCGTGGTGCCCACGCGCAACGCACGCAACGTGATCAGCCTCACGACCGAGCCGTTCAAGGGCGCGCACTTCGCCACGTTTCCGCCCAAACTCATCGAGCCGTTCGTACTGGTCGGCTGCCCACCGGGCGGCACGGTGCTCGACATCTTCGGCGGCTCCGGCACCACCGGGCTCGTCAGCGACCGACATCATCGGCACTCGATCCTCATCGAACTGGACCCCTCCGCAGCGGTGCTCGCGAAACATCGGATCGAGCGCGAAAGCCCGCTATTTTCAGACGTCAGCGTTACCCGGATTGAAGACCCATGCCCTTCGTAAAGCTCGACAGCGGCCTGCTCAACTCGACCCTTTGGTTCGACAAGACCGCTCGCGACGTGTTCATCACGGCCCTGCTCATGGCCACCCCGCACGAGCTCACCGAGGACGAGCCGCAGATCCACGTCGATCGCCTGGAGCCGACCGGCTGGGTCGTGCCGCCCGGTTGGTACGGCCTGGTGGAGTCGGCCGCCGTCGGGATCCTGAGCAAGGCCCTTGTCGACCATGAACAAGGTTTGCAGGCACTAACCAGATTGGGTGAACCAGACCCCGAAAGCCGCTCGGTCGACTTCGAGGGCCGTCGGCTGGCCCGCGTGGACGGCGGCTATCTCGTGCTCAATTTCCAGAAGTACCGAGAGCGCGACTACGGCGCCGCCGACCGGATGCGCCGATTGAGGGCCTACCGGAAGGGCAAGAAGCCCAAATCGGGCCCAGGAATGGCCCCGCCAGTCGACGATCGGCCTCCTCCCGGCACCCCCGGCCCTGCCAAGGGCGCCGAACAGCCGGCAGGCGGGATTGGTCCTGACGCCATTCCGGTGTTCACGGCCGCGCTGCAGGCCCTGGCCGGTTCGGATGTTCGCCCGAACAGCCGTAACGTTCCCCCGAACGTTACGCAAGCAGAAGCAGAAGCAGAGGTATTTATATCGGGTGCTGCGCACCCTCACCCCCCTACGGGGGGGTCGAAGGGGCCGAAAAAGCCCAAACCCGAAACGCGGCACGAGCGCTTCGCCGAATTCTGGAAGCTCTGGCCGCCCAACGGGCGCAAGCACGACAAGGCCAAGTGCTGCGCGGCGTGGGCCAAGCACGAGCTCGACAAGGTCGCCGACCAGATCCTGGCCGACGTGCGCGGCAAGCTCGGCAGCGACAAGTGGCAGCGCGATGAAGGCCGGTACATCGAGGCACCGCTGACCTACCTGAACGGCCGGCGCTGGGAGGACGGCACCGAGTACGCCGTGAAGGGCAAGCCCTGGTACGAGACGGGCCCGGGCATCCAGGCCAAGGGCGTCGAGCTCGGGGTTGGCGCCTGGGACCGTGAGACGTGGGAGAGCAGCGGCGGGATCCGCGGCGAGCCCTGGGTCACGTACGCGAAGCGCGTTTTCTCGAAAGCCGGATTCACGCCAACGCCATGACGATCAGACCGATCTCCGTAGTCGTGGAAACGCGCGAAGAAGCGATGCGCTGGTCGATGGAGTGCAACCGGCGCGCGAATGCGCTGATCGATCTGGGCAAGAAGGCGCTGCTGCAGGTCGAAGAAGCGGAAGACCTTCGCAACATCCAACAGAACCGCTTCTACTGGGGCCCGATGCTCGGCGACATCGCGGAGCAGGCCTCGATCGGGGGCGATCGCTACACCAAGGACGCCTGGCACGAGTTCGGCAAACGGCAGTTCCTGCCACGGACCCTCAAGCGCACCAAGGTCGCCGGCCGCAAGAACATGGTAGTGACGCGCACCATCGCATCGACCACGGGCCTGAGCGTGCGCAAGATGTCGATCTATATCGAGAAGTTCATGGCCTTCGCCGTGACGGATCTCAACGTGCGGTTTCGCGAACTGCGATGGGAGGAATACCGTGGACCTTGACGAGATTGACCAGTTGATCGAAGACTGCGAACACCGCGAGGGCCGTCTGGCCGACCGCGAGCGCGAGTTCATCGATTCACTGTCCAAGCAGCGCGCACGCGGCGCGGTGCCAACGCAGAGACAGGCGGACTGGCTCGAGGAAATCTGGAACCGGGTGACGACCAATGGGTGAAGCCCGCATGGCCACCAAGGCCGACCTCGCGATGCATCGCCCGATGCCCAAGGCGCCGGCGCCGCTGCGGCACGAGGGTTACCGCAGGCTGGTCGCAGCTCTGCCGTGCATCCACTGCGGGTTGTGGAATTGCAGTCAGGCCGCGCACCCGAACTACGGCAAGGCCAAGGGCCGCAAGACCGACGATCGGCTGTGCTTCCCGCTGTGCTGCGTGCGCCCGCTGGTATCGGGCTGCCACGTGCGACACGACAACTACAACCTGCTTCCGCTCGAGCGCCTGCAGCGCACCGAAGTGGAATGGGCCATCAAGACCCAGGCCACGATCTGCGCAGCTGGCCTGTGGCCGAAGGGGTTACCACCGCTGGATGCGCGCGCCAAGGTCTTCTACACCACGGACGGGCGCGAGGCGGCCGCGGCGCTGGTGCGCGATCCGCTCACAAACCCCTCTATTGGAACGCAGCAATCGCCGCCGCCCCTGATTCTGCGCGTTCATTCTCACGCTGGCGAAGCCGGAGAACCCATGACACCCGACCTACCTGTACCGCTGCCGGCAAAGAAGATCGAGGATATTGCGTTCGCTGTTCTGCGTGCATTCGATGACGATAGGTTGTGGCGCGCACTCACCTACGAGCACGGCCCTTACGATATCAACACGCCAACCCTTGCGTTGGAACATCTTGCACAAGCGTTCTACACAGAGGGTGCCAGAGCCTGCATGGCACCCCTGCAAGAGCGAGCAGATGCGCTGCAAGCGGAGTTGGCTCAGTGGAAAGCTGGAGGAAAGACCGGGACCATTGCCGCATGGAAGGCAAAGGCTGCGCGAGCAGATGCGCTAGAGGAAGCACTAAGCCACTTCGCGGCAATTGACTTGAAACGCGCTGACGTGCCTGCTGATTTCGCATGGCATGTACTCAAAGCCCGCTCCCTCATAAACCCCACAGGAGGGGAATCATGACCGAGCAGAGACTGACCGAGCTATTGCGCTTGTTCGACCTGTACGCGGCGAACCTGTTGCAGGGCGCGAATGCGCAGGCTGCCGCCACCCGCGATCAGTTCCGCGCCATCCTCTCCGCAGACCGAGGGGAGCAGATCAACGCCGCAGCGCAGGATACCGAGATGCCCTCGGCGATCGCAGCGCCGCTTCAGGTCCGTCAGGCGGAAGGCCGGACTCCTGTCGCTGCGGCACCATCCACCCCACAGCCTGCGCCCGCGCCGTGGCGGGTTGAAGCGGTTCGCTGGTTGCGCCGCAAGGCCGCAGATCAGGCCACAGCTAACGCCAAGTGGCCGCGTCATGCCGAAGCGTACCCGTCATGGGAAAACAAGGTGCGCGATCTTGGTTGGCTGGCTGATGAGCTTGAGGCCGAGCAAGAGGCCGCGCCTTACGGGCTCGATGCGCTCGCCACCCCACAGCCTGACACAGTGCAGGTGCCGCGAGAGCCGACGCAAGACATGCTCTACGCGATGGCAGAACTTGATGGTTGGAAACGCGGCGACCGCGAGCATCCAATGTTGACAAGGTGGGAAGACTATTGGAACGCAGCAATCGCCGCCGCCCCTGTGCGGAGCAGCCAATCAGCGATTAGCTCTCAAGGCTAGCGAATAGGTCTATCTAGGAGCAGATGATGCTTGTGGCGTGTAGCAAAGGCGAGCGAGAAGTTCTACCCGGAATGCGGTGGCGCGACATGATGACCGGCAGCACATGGGAGGTCGTTGAACTGACCGGAGACCGCATCTACTCTCCGAGCGGACTGGGCGGTACACCGAATTTCTGGTGTCGGTGTATCGAGTGGACTGCGCCGGCCGAGCGATGGAAAGAAGGCGCTCGTTCTGATGGCTGCATCGCTTTCTGCGGGGACAGCATCGCAGCCATGCTGCTTGACTAGCGCGTCACGGTTTCGTAGGTCTATCTAGGAGCAGATGATGAAGAAATCTATATGTGCCGCTGCGGCGGTGTTTCTCGCGGCCGGTTGTAGCGACGCAGACGTTGCCTCAAGCAATCTGTCTAAGGCCGCCGATAACTTTGAGGTGACGCGGCGTATTGTGTTCTACAACGGCATCACGGGCGACTACATGCTGACCATTGAAGGTCTGTGCTCACTGGGGTGCCCGCGCCATCCTCTCCGCAGACCGAGGGGAGCCGCGCGTAATGTATTCGCCGATTGCCACACGGTCGCAGGTAGATGGTCGCCACCCCAACGACAACGAGCCACGAGACGCTGACCGCGTTGCCTTTCTTCGGGAGCGCGGGGACGACGAAGGGCAGGGTCTTTGCGACTATTGGAAGTGGGGCCACGCAGCCGGCTGGAACGACCACAAACGACACCTCGCTGCGGCACCATCCACCTCGCCACCCCACAGTGACCCCGGCCCAGCTGCGCGTGCGTGACCAGGCGGAAAAGCTCCTCGCCTTCAAGCCCGGCGTGCCGGCGGCGATCGTGGCGGATTGCCAGCTTGCCCCGGAGGTCAAGGAGTGGCTGCCCAGGCCCCCGGTGATCATCGGCGTGGCCACCCAGGCGGGCAGCCTCGTGCTCGAGGTCGACGCGGACGAGTACAGCGGGACCGATCTGGCGCAACTGGTGTTGAAGTACGGGGGCAAGGAACCTTGACAGAGCCTTGCGGGTAGGCGTACATTGCTGACGCGGCAATCGGCCGCACTCACCGGACATCAGCCATGACGACCGAGACAGCACCCAGCGCAGCGCGACAGCGCGCTCTCCTCCTCGCGCAAGCCTTCGCATTCGGGTTTCAGGTGCAGCAAGGCACCGACCCGTCCGAGCCGAAGCACTTCGGCCTCTTCTGGTGGAGCCTGTCCCGCCCCGGATTGATCGACATCTCCGTGTCAGAGGGCGAGTGGGCCACGCTCGCCCAGGTGCACGACGCCATCATCCTCGCGCACGCCGAGGAATTGATGGAGGATGGGTGATCCATGTGGGCGTTCGCTGTAGACGAGCAGGCGGGATGACCATGCACTTCTGCGGCTGGCCGAACTGCCGCGAGCGCGTGCCAGCGAAGCTGTGGGGCTGCCGCACTCACTGGTACTGCCTGCCCTCGCTGCTGCGGTACCGCCTTCTGCACACCTACGTCCCGGGCCAAGCAATGGCCGACTGGAGCGACGACTACAGGCGCGCGCACGAGGCCGCGCAGCAGTGGATCCGCGAGCACGGCCGCGGCGCTGCGCCATCACGTTGAGGGAGGAGCCATGCTCGATCTGATCCTGGGGGTCCACCTGCTGACCCATCACAACCAGCCGACCTACACCATCGACGGCGAGCGCCCGCGCGTCGTGTGCAGCGCGCCGCCGGCCAACGCCCACCTGGGCTACGTCGAGTGCAACGCGGTGCAGCCGCTGCACCGCCTCAACGGCACGAACCCGGGCCTCTATGCGATCCACCGCGCCACCGGCCTGGGCGGCGGGTTCATCTTCAACAGCTTCGAGCGCTGGTCGCTGCACGCCAGCTGGACCGCGGCGCTGCACCCGAACATCGACCTCACCCTGGGCGTGATCACGCACGAGGGCGTCAAGGACAAGACCATCGTGCTCGTGTCGCCCAGCGTGCACTTCCCCGTGGTCGAGAAGGCCCGCGCGCGCCTCGCGCTGCTGCCTGGCAAGGAGGACGACGTGGCGGTGCACCTGGGCCTGGAGCGGAGGGTCAATCTGTGGTGATGCGCTGGCACGAGCCCGAGAAGCCCGACCCGGAATTCCTGGGCTGGTTCACCGACGAGAGCAACGGCGGCGTGTCCCTGTCGATTCAGGTGTACCGCAGCGGCACGATCGGCCTGTTCGAGGGCTCGGAGCAGGTGTTCATCGACCGCTCCGACCTGCCGATCCTGCTGCGCGCCATCGCCGTCGCCCTTGTGGATAACAGCACTCCCGAGATGTCGGAGCAACAGTGTTCGCCCGAACACCCGTAACGTTCGCCCGAACAGTGTTGCGCGTTACGGCGAACACCCGTAACATGCCCGCCCATGGAAGACGTCTTCGTCATTGGCGGGCTGCGCGTGCTGGTCGATCAGGGGACCGGCCGGGTCGTTTCCGTGCTGGATCACCAGTCCGGAGCGCCGGCGCGCCTGCTGTGGACCGCCAAGGCCATCGCCGACGCTTCTGCTGCGGCGCACGCCGCCTGGGCCAGCACGATCGAGTGTTGCGCCTGAGCCGCGGCAGCGCTATGCTGCCCGCTGCCATCTCCTTGGTTTCCTGCACACCCCACCGCAGCAACGCCCGCCCAGCCCGGCCCCGACAAGGGGTCGGGCATGGCTGAACCACCAAGGAGCACCACATGGACATGAAGACCAGCACGCGGCTGATGCAGCGCCGTCTGGCGCGCATCCCGACCGATGGCAAGATCCGTACCGTCGGCCGCGTCGCGAAGTTCCTCCACGCCGCCAAGATGCGTGCCCGGCACGAGGCCGCGATCGCCGCGATGCGCGCCGCCAACTGGGAGTCGGCCGAGGTTGACCAGGCGCCCGCCGCTTCGGCCGGCTTGGTGACGGTCCTCGCCTCCCTGCTGGGTGGGCGCATTCCAGGCAGGACGGCATGACCCCGCGCGATCGGCCGCTGGCCACCCACTTCGAGGACTTCCTCGGCGAGCCGCTGTCGGGGCCGAGCCAGCTTGACGAGCTCGAGCGCCAGCTGCGCGCCGAGCTCGTCCGAATGAACGAGGAGCACCGGCTGCACATCAAGCCGCTGGTCGACCAACTGGTGCGCCTGCAGTGCCTCAAGCCGCGGCCGCCGATGATGGAGACGTACCGCGCGCTGCTGGGGGATCTCAATGGAAGAGGGCCCAGTGGCGAATGACTGGCCCTTCCCCGCCCGCCGGTACCGCCACTTGGGCTGCAGGACCGTGCTCCTCGAGGTCAAGGCCCCCGCCGGCGCCGCGCCGTCGATCGAGAACATGACCGTGCGCCGCGCCTGGGGCGGCATGGAGCGCCCGGTGCGCGAGGTCGCGCTGGTCTTCTGTCCGGACTGCGCGCGCCCGGTGCGCGTGCTCAACGTGCCGGGCGAAACGCTGGAGCTCGTGCAGTGATGCGTCGCTTTGCCCACAAGCGGGACGGCTGCACCACCGTCATCGCTCTGATCCCGGCCCAGGCGCCTGGGGACCTGAACATGCCACCAGGCGTGCAGGTGCGCGGGCCCGACGGCGTGATCGTGCCGCTCCTCTATGGCCAGCCGATCGTCGTGCTCTGCCCCGACTGCGGCCTGAAGGTGCCGATCTTCGATCCGACCTGTCGTAAGCTCGCCCCGTGACCCAGGCCAGCCCGCACGAATTGACCCCCGACCGTGGTTCAGCACGCTCGGGGCGATTTCCGCCGGGGTACCAGTTACTGCCGCCCACCGGGGAATCAGCCGGTGCCCTGGCAGACGGCGGGCCCGCTCGATGACCACCCGCCGCGGCTTCCTCGCCACCATCCTGGCCGCCGGCGTGGCCCCTGCAGCTGTCGGCTCGGGGATCCTGATGCCGGTGCGGCCGCTGGGCAGCGAGATCCTGCTGCCCTCGTGGCTGGGCGTCGACCTCGCCAGCGGGCCGGACGTGACTGCCTTCCAAGACATCGCGTTGCCGGTCGACGTGTACGTCACGCAGTTCGGGGTTTCGGTCGCGACGCCGCCACCGGAGATGCAGCGCATCCGCAATGAGGCCTGGGCCATGCTCGCCGCGGCGCTGCCGCTGGGCGTTGGCGTCTCGCGCTACTCCCTGCACAGTTACGGCCCGACCGTGAAATTCCGCCGCCCCAAGCGCTGATCCGCTCGCCTTTGCGGCAATTCTTGCCGCACAATCTCCCCCCAAGCCGAAGCCCGCAAGCATTGGCCCTACCGCAGCGCCGGCAGTGCGTCCAAACGCCGGCAGGATGTGCACGTAGGCAGACCACAGGGGACCAGGCTTCAAGGGGCGTGGTGGTCCGGCTGGCTCGCAAGGTCAGTAATCCGCCGGTGGTCGCGGGGCGCATCCGCCTTCACTCACTGCGGAGCCGCCCATGCAGACCAATCTCTCTCGCCTCTATGCCGTCCAGGCCTCCTACAACCCGGGCAGCATTGCCGCCAACACGGTCGCAGCCGACGGCGCGGCAGCCAGCGTGCCCGGGGTCCGCTCCGGTGACGTCTGCCTCGCCGCCGTCAAGCCGACCCAGTCCGCTGGCCTCGGCGTAGCCGCCGCCCGCGTGACCGCCGATGGCGCTGTGACCGTCAGCTTCGTCAACGCCACCGCCGCCCCCATCGACGCCGGCGCCGAGGTCTGGACGTTCATCGTCGCCTCCCCCGATCCGTCCTTCCTCCCGTCCACCGTCCCGGCCTGAGCCGTGGCCCGCGCCACAGACGCCCAGCGCGAGGCCGCGCGGGCCCTGTTCGAGGTCGGCGAGCTCACCAACGTCGAGATCGCTGCTCGCGTCGGCGTGTCCGACACGATGATCAGAAAGTGGGCGACGAACTTTGGATGGGAGTCAGGCCGATTGCACAGAGAGGCAGATAAAGCCTCACGCGAACGAGTAGCATCCACTAACCCGAAGGCTCCGATAGACCGTCCAAACAGGCCGAACGAACTTCGGCAAAGTTTGGCGAGTGTTCGGGCGAACATGCGCGAACGTGATTCGGCGCTGCTGGACACCGCGATCGTCGAGATCGGGGCCCAGGTGCTGACCGAGGTCCGGCTGCGGCAGCGCGAGGACGTGCTGCGGGCGCGCAATCTGGCCTCGAGCCTGCTGGCCGAGTGCGAGTCGCTCACCGGGGCCAACGACCTGTTCGAGATGGTCGGGGAGATGCTCTTCAACCCCGACAAGTACGGCCGCGACAAGCTCAACGAGCTCTATCAGGCCGTGATCCAGCTTCCAGGCCGGGTCAAGTCGCTGCAGGTGCTGTCCGACACCCTGGCCACGCTGATCACCCTCGAACGCGGGGTGATGGGCCTGCCCGCGATCGATCCGCCGCCGCCTGGCCGTGCGAAACCGCCGCCCGGCGTGCTCGACACGCCCCAGGACACCTACCGCTGGCTCATTGGGCAGGCCGGCGCGGTGCGCGACAACGCCGAGGACGCGACGGAGCGCCAGCCATGACCGACCTGACCATGCAGCAGATGCGCGATCGCGTCTTCGACTCGCTGCACGTGCGCGGCAACACCATGACGCCGTCCGACATCGTCTGGACCGCGCTGGTGCCGCTGCTGAACGAACTGGCCGACCTTCGCGAGCGCGTGCGGCTGCTCGAGCTGGCGCGCGAAGGGCCCGCAGACATCACTTCCCCCATGCCACTGAAAGGCCCGATATGACCCTCAAGAAGACCATGATCATCGTGACGCTCGTGTGCATCCTGGCGCTGGCCACCGGCGGCGCCATGGCCACGGGCCCAGCTGCGCAGCCCGTCCCGATGCAGCAGCAACAGCAGCAGCACCAGACCCAGCAGGCCACGAGCAACGGCTACGGCGGCGCCGGCGGCACCGCGATCGCCCCATCCGGCGATACCTCGCTCTACGTGCTGCCTGCCCCAATCGGTGGATCGAACCTGCCGGCCGGCATGTGCCAGCGCAGCAAGTACAGCCACGTCGCGGGCGGGTGGAACTTCATCAGCGTGGCCAATGGCGACAGCCACACCGACCTCGAGTGCCTGCGCCTGCTGATCGAACTGGAGCGGCTGCGCGCGACGCCGATGCCCAAGCCGGTGGTGGAGATCCTGACCACGCCGCCGCCCTCGTATGCGCTCGCGCCCCCTGTTAAAACAGGGCAGGAACAGTGCACGCCGCCGGCCAGGGCCAAGACAGTGGCGGCAGCCAAGAAGGCGGGCGCCTGCCGATAGCCATGTCCGGCCGCGTCGCTGCTCGCTACCCAGGCTTCGACTGGAAGGCGCCCGACTACGGGCCGATCTGGGCCGACCGCATGGCCAAGCTCGAGGCCCTGCGCCGCGAGCCCCATCGCTGGGAGTCGCTGAAGGAGTTCTACGCCGACCCGGACCACGTCTGCGACTTCATCATCGACTGGGGCTGCACGTTCGACCCGCGCAACGCAGTCCCTCGAGCCGACGGCACGCGCATCCCGACCACGATGCCCTTCCTGCTCTTCCCCAAGCAGGAGGAATTCATCGAGTGGCTGCGCAAGCGCTGGGAGGAGCGCGAGTCAGGCCTGGCCGAGAAGAGCCGCGACATGGGCGTCAGCTGGCTGTGCGTGGCCTTCGCGGCCTGGATGTGGCTGTACCAGCCCGGCAACGTGGTCGGTTTCGGCAGCCGCAAGGAGGATCTGGTCGACAAGATCGGCGACCCGGACTCGCTCTTCTGGAAGATTCGCACATTCATCAACCTGCTGCCCGTGGAGCTCAAGCCCGAGGGCTACGACGAGCGCAAGCACGCGGCCTACATGCGCGTGGTCAACCCGGCCAACGAGGCCGTGATCCGGGGCGAGGCCGGCGACAACATCGGCCGCGGCGGCCGCACGACGCTCTACATCGTGGACGAGGCCGCGCACATCGAGCACGCCGACGCCGTCGACGCGGCGCTCAGTCAGACCACCAACACCCAGATCGACGTGTCCACGCCGTGCGGCGAGGGCAATCCCTTCTGGCAGAAGCGCCACGGCGGCAACACGCCGGTGTTCGTCTTCGACTGGCGCGACGATCCGCGCAAGGGCAAGGACTGGTACGCCGCCCAGGTGCGCAAGCTGACCAAGGTGCAGCTCGCGCAGGAGGTCGACCGCGACTACAGCGCCGCCATCTCCAATTCGTTCATCGACGGGCAGACCGTCACGCTCGCCATGCACCGCGGGCCGGCCGACATCCCGCCTGGCGGCGGTCTGCGCGTGGGCCTGGACGTCGCGCGCTTCGGCGACGACTACTGCGTGCTCACCTTCCGGCGCGGGCGCGTGGTACTGCGGCAGGTGAAGTGGGGCAAGAGCTCGATCCCGGGCACCTACGGCCGCGCCAAGCAGGAGATCAAGCGCTACAAGATGATGCCCGAGCAGATCGCGGTGGACGTGATCGGCCTGGGCGCCGGCGTGTACGACCTGCTGGCCGAGGACCCCGACTTCTTCGACAGCGACCGCGAAACCGTGTGCGTGGCCGTCAACGCCGCTTTGCCGATGGACAACGGCGAGGATTACAATCTGCGCGCCTTCATGTGGAGACAGATGAAGGACTGGCTTCAAGCGGCCAGCATCCCTAACAACCCGGACCTTCGCGTTTCACTCACAGGCATCCGCTACGGCTACCGTGGCGGGGCCTTGTTGCTGGAGTCGAAGGACGAGATGAAGGCCCGGGGCCTCAAGTCACCTGACGAGGGCGATTCGCTCGCCCTGACCTTCGCACTCCCCGCGAAGAAGCGCAAGCCGCCCCCGTTGTCGGGCGATCGCGTGGCCGTCTACTCGACTGACGAAGAGATGGGGATGTGATGGAGCCCTGGCAGCAGCGCGTTGTCGATGAGCAGGGCGAGCTCGCAGCACGGATCAACCGGCTGACGGCATTCATCCAGTCGGGCGGGCCGTTCAACCTGCTGCCCCTCACCGATCAGCACCTGATGGTCGAGCAGCTCCGGCTGATGAACGACCTCAACGAGATCCTGCGCCGGCGCATGGCGCGCTTCGGAGTGCCCACCTGATGGCCGCAGCCCTGCCCGACCCCGACGTCAAGCGGCCGGTGCCGCCGCTGCGCAAGGGCTTCCAGGCGCCGCCGATCACGCGCAAGAACAAGCTCGAGAAGGTCGAGAAGCTCGACCGCCCGGCCATCCGCGACGACGACGGCGGCATGGTGGCCAGCCAGGAGGACTACGAGCGCGTCCGCACCATCCTCGAGGCCAGCGTCAACCAGCGCATCCGCGACGCGCGCATCGCCCGCGAAAGCTCGGGCATTGAGGAGATCTGGGCCGAGGACGAAGACCAGTACAACGGCTTCGACTCGCTCAACGGGCCCGCCGGCCAACTGGTGAAGACGCGCGACGCGGCCGCCAAGCGCACGAAGATCAGCAAGCAGAGCCGGGTCTTCCTCAACATCACCAAGCCCAAGACCGACATCGCCACGGCGCGCGTGCAGGAGATGCTGCTGCCGCACGACGACAAGCCCTGGGACGTCACGCCCACCCCGATGCCGGAGATGGACGAGGCCCAGGACATGCCCAAGGGCGTGCAGGTGCAGCTGGGCGACGGCACCATGGCGCCGGCGGCCGACGTCGCCGCGCTGCTAAAGGACCGCGCCGCGGTCAAGGCCACCAAGATGGCCGACTGGATCGAAGACAAGTTCGTCGAGGGCTCGGTCTACGCCGAGATGCGCAAGGTGATCCGCGACGCCGCGCGCCTGGGCAGCGGCGTGCTCAAGGGCCCGATCCGCACGATGAAGACCACGCGCAAGTGGTCCGTGAACGGCGAGCTCGCGACGCTCCAGATCGACCGCGTGCTCTCGTACACGAGCCGGCGCATCCGCGTGCAGGACTTCTACCCCGCGCCCGACTGCGGGGACAACATCCACGACGGCAGCTACTGCGTCGAGCGCGACTACCTCACGGCCCGCAAACTGCGCGAGCTCGCCGAGGATCCCGAGTACGACCAGGCCGCGGTCGCGATGGCGCTCGAGGAGGGCCCGCGGCGCATGACACGCGGCCGCAACGAGCGGCGCATGGACACGCCGGGCGACACGTTCATCGACGCCGAGCTCTTCGAGGTCTACTACTACTACGGCGATGTGTCGCCGACCGACCTGATCATGCTGGGCCTGGACAACGGCGTCGAGGCCGGCAAGACGCGCCTCACGCAAGAGGAACTGATCAAGCCGGCCATCCCCTCGATCGTCACGATCCTCAACGGCCGGGCCATCAAGGCCGTCATCAACCCCGACGAGACGGGCGAATTCCCGTACGACATCTTCCCGTGGGAGCCGGTGGACGGCCAGCCCTGGGGCCGTGGTGTTCCGAGAAAGATCGGCACCGCCCAGCGCGGCCTGAACGCCGCCGTGCGCGCGCTGCTGGACAACGCCGGCCTGAGCAAGGGCCCGCTGGTCGTGATGATGGAGGGCGTGGAGCCGGTCGACGGCAACTACACCGTCGAGGGCCGCAAGCTCTTCCGCTTCAAGGCGACCGAACTGGTCAACGACGTGCAGAAGGCCTTCGCGTCCTTCGACATCCCGTCGCGCCAGGAGGAGCTCTCGGCGATCATCTCCTTCTGGCTGGAGATGGCCGACCAGCTGTCCAACCTGCCGCTGATGCTCCAGGGCATCGCCCAGGCCGGCACGTCGCCCGACACGCTGGGAGGCATGAAGCTCCTGCTGAACAGCAGCACCGCGCCGCTGCGCGTCATCGCCAAGCTCTTCGACGATTGCCTCGTGGTGCCGCACCTGCGCCGGTACTACAACGCCGGCATGCAGGACCCGAACTGCCCGAAAGAGGCCAAGGGCGACCAGCAGATCAAGGCCAAGGGCGCCTCCGTGCTCGTGCAGCGCGAGGAGGGCATCGAGTTCCTCGCCATGCTCTTCCCGGTCAAGGACGACCCCAAGCTGCGGATCAGCCCGGCCAAGCTCCTGCGCGAGATGGCCCGCGGCAAGGGCCTCAACATCACGTCGATTCAGTACACCGACGAGGAGTGGAAGCAAGAGCAGGAGCGCGCCGCGCAGCAGGGCGCACCCGAGGATCCGCGCATCGCCGCGGCCAGGATCCGCAACGAGGGCCTGCAGCAGCAGCTCGAGCAGCGCACCGCCGAGGCCGAATCCGAGCGCGCAGCGCGCGCGGCCGAAGGCGAGGCCCAGCGCGCCCACGAGGAGCGCCTGTCGGCCGTCGACGAGCGCATCCAGATGATGAAGCTCTCGGGCGAGGAAAACATCTCGCTGGCCGACATCAAGGCCATGCTCGCCGGCAAGGCGATGGACATCCGTGCGAAGACCGACGAGATGCGCCTGAAGCTCTCGCCGGCCAACCCGACGAATCAGGGGATCTGACGTGGCCACCGCCCGCCTGACCCGCAAAGACCTCACGTCCGAGACGTGGAAGCGCATCGTGACCATCGTCCGCGAGCGCGAAGCACTGCACATCACGAGCCTGCGCTCGATGGCCATACCGGAGCGGTCTGCTGACGCCGTCCGGGGCCGCCTCGCAGAGCTCAACGACATCCTGGCGCTCGACCCCCGTCAAGCCCCTGGCCCGCTGTCGCCTGCCTCAGAAGACGCAGACGACGACCCGTTCGAGCGCACGCGCAAGCGTGCTGAAGATGATTGATCAGCCACACCATGGACCAGCAAACAGCAGCACCCGTCAACAACCCTCCCGCAGAGCCTACAGAGGCCGAGCTCGAGGAGCTTTTTCGCGCTGGCTACAACGATGAGCCAACGCTGAACCAGCCGACGCCTCAAGCGCCCGCTGGTGATGCGCCTGCGCCTGGCCCCGCGCCCGCCGCGCCCGCACCGGCCTCGAAAACCGTTGCAACGCCGCCCGCCGAGTCGACGCCGCCGTCGAATGATGATCACGATCCCTACGCATCGCTGCCGGACGACGTCCGCAAGCAGCTGGCGAGGATCCCCAGCCTGGAACACGACGTTGCATCGAACCGCAACCGCGTCGCGGCCCTTAATCGGAAGCTCGAACAAGCCCGCAGCAGCGGCGCGCCGGCCAGCGCGTCGCCTTCGCCGCCGGCCCCTGCTCCTGCGCCGATCGAGAGCCTCGAACGAGTTCGGGGAGAGCTTCCAGAGGTCGCTCAAGCCATCGAAGATGCCGTACGAGCGCGCATTGCCGCCGCAGTCACACCTGCCGCCGCCGCGCCCGCACCGACACCATCGGTTGAGCCACCCGAGGACGCGAGCAACGCCGCCGCGTTGACGGATGACGAGCGCTGGCTGAACGCAAACCGTCCCGGCTGGGACACCAAGTTCGTGTCAACGGACTTCCAGCTGTGGCTCGGTCGACAACCCGACGACTACCGTGCTCGCATGTTGAGCACGGACAAGGCCGTGGACATCGTCGATGCGCTCGCCAAGTTCGAGAGTGCTGGCGGGGGCGCAGCGCCGGCCCCCGCGCCTGCTGGTGATGGTCTGGCTGAAAGGCGGTCCGCTCGGGCCCGCGCTGCCGTAACGCCGCAAGGCGCCGGTGCGCGTGGTGCTCCGGGTCGGACCAAGGTCATGACCGAAGAGGAAGCGTTTGCGGCCGGCTTCAGGGGCGAGAACCCTGACGTGTAGCTGACCGCGAGCGCTCCTCACCACAGGAGCAATCGCACATGAGCGGTTTTGTCTACGGCACTGGCAGTTCCCAGCGGATCGCCAAGTGGAAGGGGGAGATCCTGCGCCATGCAGTCCCCCAAGAGGTCCTGGGTCGGATCGGCAAGAGCATCAAGAAGCTCTCGATCCCGCAGGGCAATTCGGACACGGCAGTGTTTCGCCGCTGGCTGCCCAAGGGCGCCACGACCAGCACGCCCAACACCTGGGTGGTGAACCCGAACGACCATCAGCTCTCGGAAGGCGAGACGCCGAACGCGGAAACCATCACCTCGCAGGACATCACGGTCAACCTGACCGAGTACGGTGTGCTGTATCGCTTCAGCAACCGCGTCGTCGACATGTACGAGGACGAGGTCCCGCAGGAGATGAAGCGCATCGCCGGCGAGCGCCTGGGCCTGCTGCTGGAGAAGATCCGCTACGGCGTGCTGAAGGCGGGCACCAACGTGTACCGCTCGGGCAACGTCGCGAGCCGTTCGCTGATCACGGGCCTTGTCGCAGCCAACCAGCTGCGAAACATCGCCCGCGGCCTGTCGAACAACCTCGCGATGAAGATCACCGAGATCCTGAGCGCGAGCCAGGGCATCGGCACCCAGCCGATCGAGGCAGCGTTCATCGCGGTGTGCCACACGGACTGCGAGGCCGATCTGCGTTCGCAGCTCACCGGCTTCGTGCACGTGAGCGAGTACGGCAACCGCAAGGTGATGCACGAGAACGAGCTCGGCAGCTGGGAGCAATTCCGGTTCGTCACGAGCCCGCACCTCGAGCCGTACCTCAACGCCGGCACGACCGCGGCCGCGAACACCCGACTGGCCGGTGGCGTGCCCAACAGCACAGGCGCTGAACTGGTCGACGTGTATCCGCTGCTGGTGCTCTCGGAAGAGTGCTACGGCGACGTGATGCTGCGCGGCATGAACAGCCTCACCAAGGTGGCCATGATCCCGGCCAACACGCAGACCAAGGACGACCCGCTGGGTCAACGCGGCTACGTGGGCGGGTCGGGCTACTTCGCGGCCGTTCGCCTGAACGAGCCGCAGATGGCCGTGCTCGAGTTCGCAGTCTCTTCGCTGTGATCCTCGGCTAACCATCCAACCATGAAGGAGCTTTGAACCATGAAGACCTCTCGCGACAACCTGTCGCTGGGCGCTGCTGGGCTGGCGGAAGGCACCAACGCCAACACCTTCCAGATCGCCAACGTGCTGCACTACACGATCGCAGGCCGTGCCTACCGCAAGGCGGTCACGGACAACATCGCGTTCGCTGCAGGCTCGTTTCCCGCGTTCGTGGCGCAGTCGGCGCAGAAGTTGTGCGCCTACTTCTTCCACATCGACTCGGCGGGCACGGTGACGGTGCAGCAGTCGGCCCAGGTGGCCAACAACCAGGCAGTCGGGTATCGGGCGGGCGCCTTCGAGTGGCCCGCCGAGATCGATGGTCTGGCCTGCATCGGCGCGCTGGTCGTGGACACCCGCAATGCGGCAACGTTCACGCCGGCCTCGACCGACCTGGGCGCGGCTGACGTGACGGACACGTTCTACAACGTGGCCGTCGACTACGGGCGCCCGATCAGCTACTGAGCGTAGAAGAGCCGGCCGCATGGTGCGGTCGGCCACAACCCGCCTCGGGTCCTCAACAGACGGCCCGGGGCACTTTGGAGCAACGATGGCAAAGATGACACCCCCGGACCGGATCCCTGGCCCCCCGAGCGACGACGCTCTCAACGAATCCCCCGAGCAGCAGCTGGCGCGCGAGCGCGGCAGCAATCTGAGCGAAGCACAGCGCCAGCGGCAAGCCGAAGCGCTGCACGCAGGCGGCGTGACCGAAGAGCCGATGACGGCCCTGGCCAGCGCGTCCGAACTGGGCTTTCGCACGACCTCTCGTGGCGCCTCGCGGCCCGTCTACAGCGACGATCTGGACGACCACGCGATGCACAACGTCGACGAGGAGCCGCTGGACCTGACGCAGAGCAACGCCTCGGTCCTCCTGATGAAGGAGAACATGGAGGTCATCTCGGAGCGCGAATTCCGCGACAAGGCCGAGTACGAGAAGTTCATGGAGGACCCGCTGGTCATCGTGATCAACGAGACGAGCGACGAGAAGGCCCCGCCGATCGTCTTCTGCGGCGTCAACGGCGATGGCCGCTGGATCCCGCGCAACACGCCGGTGAAGATCCAACGCAAGTTCGTCGAGCGCCTAGCGCAGAGCCAGGAGCGGCACTACAAGACGATCGAGAACCGCGACCATGCGGCCGACAACGCCATGCTGGTGCGATCGCGCAACGTCGGCATCTCATTCCACGTGCTGAAGGACCCGCATCCGCGTGGCGCGCAGTGGCTGCGCCGCGTGATGCGCTCGGGAGTCTGAGGCCGTGACCTACCTCGAGCTATGCCAACTGCTGGCCTACCAAGCCGGCGTCGACGGGGAAAACTCCGTCACGACGACGGCCGGGCAGACGGGCGAGCTTCGCCGCGTGTGCCAGTGGGTCGCATCGGCATGGCTCGACATCGCGGGTCTGCACACGCACTGGAAGTTCTTCTGGGAGAACCCAGACCTCACCATCCTGAACGGCACCAACGCGATCGCCGGCACGGTGGACGCCTCGCGCTACGACAAGGACAGCGTCTACTTCAACGACGGGTCGCCGCAGCGGCGGCTCCTCGAGTACCTGCCCTGGCAGGCCTTCCGCGCCACCTACCGCCAGCTGTCGAGCGACGACAACGTGCAGGTGTTCAGCGTGCGGCCGGACAACGCGCTGGTCTTCAACGCCATCGTGACGGCCGACACGCTCTGCTCGGTCGAGCGCTGGAAGAACCCGGTACCGCTGGCGGCCGACGGCGACACGCCCCCGATGCCCGCAGATCTGCACGAGGTCATCGTCTGGCGGGCGCTGGTGAAGTACGCGAACTTCGACGAGGCCCGCGTGCAGCGCGAGACGGCCGTCGACGAGATGACCACGCGGCTCAGTGCCATGCGCACGCGCTGCCTGCCTGAATGGGAGCTCGGCGGTCCGCTGGGCGATGAGTAACAGGAGAACCCGCATGATCGACGTGAACAGAGCACAGCCCTTCCGCCGCAACTCGACGGCCGACGTCAACGCGGCGCTCGTCAACGCGGGCCGCTGCGGCCTGGCGAGCATCGTGGTGTCCAACATCGGCGGCGCCGCGGCGTTCGTGAAGCTCTACGACAAGGCCGGCGCGCCCACCGTGGGCACCGACATCCCGGTGATGACCATCCCGATCGCCGCCAACGGCGTGGTGCCGCTCGACCTGGGCGGCGCACCGATGCCATTCCAGCTTGGCCTGGGTCTGGCCATCACCAACCTCGCCGCCGACTCCGACACGACCGCGGTTGCGGCCGGACAGGTGAAGGTCGCCGGCCAGTATCTCTACCCCTGAAGCCCGCTTCACCCTGAAATGCTGCGCCGCCTGAACTTCCCGGCCTCGAGCACGCGCTACGACACGATCCTGCTGCGTGGCGGGCTGGATCTCGTCACGCCGCTGATCCAGCTGAAGCCGGGCTACGTGCGCGACGCGCTGAACTGGGAGCAGTCAATCACCGGCGGCTACTCGCGCCTGAACGGCTACGAGCGGCACGACGGCCGGCCAGCGCCCAGCGCGGCCATCTACCTCACCCTCACGATCACGCTGACCGGCGCGATCGCAGTGGGCAACACCATCACCGGGCTCACCAGCGGCGCGACCGGCGTGGTCATCTCCATGACCCTCGTGTCGGGCAGCCAGTACGTGCTGGCCTTCACCAAGGGCACGGGCGCATTCGTCGACGCCGAGGCCGTGCAGGTGGCGGCCGTCACCCAGGCCACGATCGACGATGTCGGCGGCGCCGGTACCGGGCTGGACTTCGACGTCACCCAGGCCAACCTCGCGGCGGACGTGTATCGCGCCGACATCACGGCCGTGCCTGGAGACGGGCCCGTGCGCGGCGTGGCGCGCCTGAACAACGTCACCTACGCCTGGCGCAACAACGTCGGCAACACGGCGCTGGCCATCTACAAGAGCACGGTCGGCGGCTGGACCCTCGTGCCGCTGATGGAAGAGCTCGCGTTCACGGCCGGCGGTACCGAGTACACGGCAGGCGAGACGGTGAGCCAGGGCGGCGTGAGCGCAACCGTCAAGGCGGTCTGCCTCGAGTCTGGCGTCTGGGGCGGCACGGCGGTCGGCCGGCTGATCATCTCGGGTCGCTCGGGGGGTAATTTCGCAGCTGGCGCGATCGCCGGCGGCGGCTCGGCAACAGCCGGCGGCGTGCAGACGGCCATCACCCTGTCTCCAGGCGGCCGGGTCGTGACCGACAAAGGGAATTTCGGGCTCGGGCAGCGCATCTTCGGTGCCGACGGCGTCAACCGCATGTTCATGTTCGACGGCGAGACGCTCGCGCCGATCACCATCGCCGGCGTATCGACCCCGCCGAGTCAAGTGCTCGTGCACGCCGACCACCTGTGGGCGGCCTACGGCGACAACGTGCAGAACAGCGGCATCGCCAACCCGTTCAACTGGACCGCGCTGGGCGGCAGCGTGGCCTACCGCGTCAACGGCACCGTCACCGGCATGTTCAGGCAGCCGGGCTCGCAGGCGGGCGGCGCGATGTCGATCGCCACCACCAGCACGACCGAGAACATCTACGGCACGAGCTCGGCGGACTTCCAGAAGGTGTCATTCGAGGAAACCGCCGGGGCTCGACCGTACGGCTCGCAGCGCATCGGTGGCCAAGCGCTGTGCTTCGGCGACACGGGCGTCTACTCGATGACCGCGGCGCAGGAATTCGGCAACTTCACGCCCAGCTCGATGACGCTGGCCATCCGCCCGTTCACCCAGGCGCGCAAGTCGCTGTGCTCGGCCTCGCTGGTCAACCGCGAGAAGAGCCAGTACCGCGTCTTCTTCAGTGACGGCTACGGCCTGTACCTGACGATGGTGAACGGCCGCATGGCCGGCGCGATGCCCGTGCAGTTCCCCAACGAGGTCGTCTGCGCGTGCCAGGGCGACACCGGCGACGGCGTCGAAACCGCCTTCTTCGGCAGTGACAACGGCTTCGTGTACCAGCTGGACGTGGGCACGTCCTTCGACGGCGAGCCGATCGACAGCTACATCACGCTCACTTTCGCCAACCAGGGCAACAGCCGCGTGCTCAAGCGCTACGCCGGCGCGACGCTTGAGGTGCAGGGCGAGACGTACGCCACCTTCGACGCCACCTACGACCTCAACTACTCGGACATCGAGCGGCCCACCGGCGGCATCAAGACCGGCGTGCTGGCCCTCACGCCGGCGCAGTGGGACACGCCCAGCATGGTCTGGGACTCGTTCGTCTGGGACGGCCGCAGCCTGGCGCCCAGCAACATCGAGATCACCGGCACCGGCGAGAACATCGCGCTGCGCATCGCGCAGAACGACGACCGCTTCGGCCCGATCACGATCAACAGCATCATCCTGCACTACAAGGTGCGCAAAGCATTGAAGAAGGCGGCATAGAGCCATGGCAAATCCGTACTTCACCGCTTCAGGGGTCCCGACCCAGCGCTCCAACGGCGTGTCGGGCGTCATCCGGCAGGAGATCGCCCAGATCGCGGCCGCGTTCGACAAGCTCCCCGCCTTCTCCGGCAACCTGGGCAAGCTGGTCGCGATCGGCGCCTCGGCGCTGGTGGCCAGCGGAGCAATCACGGAGTCAGGCGATGACGTGGCCTTCGCCGGCGACGTCTCGATCGTCGGTGCGTTTGCAACGCAGGGCAACAACACCCTCGGCAATGCCCAGGCCGACACGCTGACAGTCTCGGGCAACCTCATCAAGGGCGCCAACGGCAACTGGACGTTGCCTGCAGCGGCCTCGGGCGACACGCTGAACGTCGCAGCGCTCGCGGGCAACTACGGCGTGGTGCAGGCCCAGTCGATGGCCGGATCGGTCGCGAAGTGGCAGCTGCGCAATACGAGCACGGCCGCGAGCTCTGCCGCGCAGTTCTCCGTCGAGGTCGGCGGTACCGCGGCGGGCGATCCGGTCTATCAGGCCATCGTCACCGGCGGCTCGACGTGGACCTGGGGCATCGACAACAGCGATTCGGATGCGTGGCTGCTGGCGCACGCCGCGGCCCTGGGTGGCACGACCAACAGGCTGCGCGTCAGCACCGCCGGCGTGCTCTCGCTGCCCAGCGCCGGCGCATCCCTGGACTTCAGCGACATCAGCGCCACGCAGGCGCAGATCAACAGCTTCAACTCGACCGGGCTCGAGATCGTCACGCGCCACGCGACCGCTGGCATCTCGATGTGGTACGGCAACGCCACCGGCGTCGGCCTGGGCATCAAGAGCGATGGCCGGTTGTACGGCACCGCGATGCACAACAACGCGGGCGCCATGACCGGCGTAGCCGAACAGTTCTTCGGCAGCGGCACGTACACGCCGACGGTCACGGGAACAGCGAACGTCACCGGCGCATCAGGCTCGCCGTGTCACTTTGCGCGCCTGGGCAACATGGTCATCGTGGGCGGGGCGATCTCGATCGATCCAACGACGGTCGGAGTCTTGACGACCGCGACGATCAGCCTGCCGATTCCTCCAGGCGCGAACTTCGCCAACTTCAGCCAGTGCGGCGGGGGTATTGGCGACATGGGCGCGGGTGTGCAGACCGCCGCGGTCGGGGCCAACGTCGGAGCGCAAACCGCACTGTTTGTCTGCACCCCAACGTCCGGCGTCAATAACTTGTGGACCTTCACGCTCTCCTACCTCATCCTGGCATGAAGACCATCGAAGCAATCGAAAAGGCCGCGGCCGCGCTCGCGCGGATCCCGCCCGACAAGCTCCTGCACTTCATCGGCGGGATGATCGTCTGGCATGTGGTCTGGCGCGTCACCAAGAACAGCGCCCTCGCCACGCTGGTCACCATCGCCGTCGCTGTGCTCAAGGAGCAGGCCTACGACCGCTGGATGAACAAACGCGCGGCCGCTCGAGGCGAGGCACCGCCTCACACGGTCGACGGCAACGACTCGGTCGCAACCACGCTGGGCGGCATCGCGCAGTGGCTGACCCATCTCTGAGGAACCATGGCAAAGACTCTGACCCCGGACCAAGCACGACTCAACGCCGTCATCGCGCAGCGCAACAACGCGCTCGACGCCGTTGCAGAGCACGAGGCGCTGGTCACGGTGCTCTCGCAGGAGCTCGAAGGCAAGACGCGCGCGCTGCAGGACATGACCAAGGAGCGCGACGAGCTCAAGGCCAAGTACGAGCCGCCCCCCGTCAATGAGACGCCGAAACCCACGGAGGTCACCGATGGCCCTGCTTGACACCGCGAAGCGGCTCGCCGAAGAGAACGCCGTCACGGCCGACCAGTCGCCCTTCGACGAGTCGCAGAGCACCGAGGCCCGCGTCAATCGCATCTCCTCGAGCGGCAGCCCGCTCGTGGAGAACGCGACCACCCAGGGCACGCAGATGGCCGCCAAGCGCGGCCTGACGAACACGTCACTCGCCGCCGGCGCCGCGCAGAAGGCCGTGCTCGACGCGGCCACGCCGATCGCGCAGACCGACGCGAGCCTGTCCACGCAGACCTCGCTGGCCAACCTCGCCGCACGCAACGCCGCGAAGTCTCAGACCGCGCAGCAAGGCGCCACGCTGGGCGGGCAGGCGATGGGCCTGGAGAACAGCAACGAGCAGCAGACCAAGGCCCTGGCGCAGAACCAATCGCAATTCGAGGTCAACGCCGGCCAGAACCAGCAGCAGATCGACGCCCAGATCAACCAGTTTCGCGAGTCGCTTCAGCAGCGCGCATCGGAGTTCGGCACCACGGCCGCGCAGCAGCAGCAGCAGATCGACAACCAGGTCGCCCAGTTCGCCAAGGATCAGGAGACGAAGCGCGCGCTCGCGCAGCTGGACGCCGACACGCGCGGCTCGCTCGCGCAACTCGACGCGGCCACGCGGCTGCAAATCGCCGAGCTCCAAGTCTCGACCCAGGGCAACGAGAACCTGTCGCAGGCCTGGGGCACGCTGATGAACACGATCAGCAGCATCCAGAACAACGCCAACCTCGAGGAGGGCGCCAAGCGCACACTGATCCAGAACAACCTCGATTCGTTCGCGTCGTTCGCCACCTTCTGGGGCAAGACCAGCAGCGTGGACGTGAGCGAGCTGCTCAACTTCGGGCAGGACTTCGGCGCCGCGACGCAGGCCGGCGCTGGCATACCGCCGCCCACGGCGCCGCCGCCGTACGTCGACCCGGGCGGCACGGGCGGACTCTGATGATCGAGTGCCGCCGCATCAAGGAATGGGACGTGGACGCTCTCGTGCGCTACGCCATTGAAGGGATGCGTGCGGAGCGCTACCCGCTGCACGTCAGCGAGTCCAAGGTGCGCCAGTGGGTGCGCATGTTCATGCCCGAGGACACCCCGCACTTCGGCCTCGCGGCCTTCAACGGCTCCGACCTCGTCGGTGCGATCGCGCTTTTCGTGAACGAGCTCCCATTCTTCGAGCGGCACGAGGGCAGCGTTGTCCTGTGCCGCGCCACCGAGCCCGGCGCAGGCCGGCGCCTCGTGCGGCTGATGATGGAGTGGGTTCGATCGAACATGGCCGTGCGCCGCGTCATCTTCCCCCTCGAAGAGGGCCACGACTCGCGTCAGGCGCTGCTGCTGCGGCACTTCGGTTTCACGCACGAGCAGACGAACCTCATTTACTACAAGGGCTGACCATGGCTGTCGTCGTTCCAATCATTGCCTCGTTCGCCTCGGTGAGCGCGGGAGTCGCTGCGCTCGGGGCCGCGACCACGGCGCTGGGCACCTTCGCGGCCTACGCCTCGATCGCCGGCGGCGTGCTGGCCGGCATCGGCGCCGTCACCGGCAAGAAGGATCTCGTCAAGGTCGGCGCCGTGCTCGGCATCGCCGGCGGCATCACGTCGGCCGTCACCGGCGGCACGTCGGCGGCCAGCGGCGGCCTGGGCGAGGTCGTCGACGCGACGGGCGGCATGGAAACGGCAGTCGGCAGTACGGCCAACACCGGCGCCGTCGGCGCTGCGGTGGACGCCACCGGGGGCCTCGAGACGGCCCTGGACTCGCCAGCGAATGGCAGTCTGGCCCAGCGCGCTGTCGACGCCACCGGCGGCATGGAAACGGCCGTGGAGGGCCCGGCCAACGGCAGCCTGGCGCAGCGCGCGGCTCAGTCTGCCGCCAACGCGCCCCAGGCAGCGCCAGCGATGCCCAGCGGGCCCGCGGTACCGCCTTCGGTGGCTGAAGGCGCACGCGGCCTGACCCAGAACGACCTGACGGCCTTCTGGGAGAAGCTCAAGGGCGCCGGCGAGTGGATGAACAAGAACCCGGCGCTGCTGACGCTCGGCTCGAACATCGTCGGCGGCATGCAGCAGGCCGACCAGCTCGACTACCAGCGGTCGCTGATGGATCGGGCACGCCAGAACCTCAACAACCCGATCAAGCTCGGGAGGGCCCAGACATGACGCCCAATCCAGTGCCGCTCGCGCAACGCGCCAGCGCCCGCGTGCCGCCCGGCAAGCCTTCGGCGACGCCGGAGGGCGATCAGGGTCCGTCGGGATCGTTCAAGCCCCCGAACACCGCCCAGTTCGTGCCGCCGGAGATGAAAGACACGGTCGACCGCATCGTCGCGGCCGGCATGAAGATGGCCTACTCGCCGCAGATGGCCGACGAGCGCCAGCAGTTCCTGCAGGGCCAGGAGCCGATCGGTCAACGCATGGCGCAGACAGTCGCCGGGCTGCTGCTGACGCTCGACCAGCAGGCCAAGGGCGGATTGCCCGTCGGGGCCATCTTCCCGGCCGGCGTAGACCTCCTGGGCGATGCGGCGGAGATGCTGTCGAAAGCCGGGCAGCCGGTGAGCCAGGAGGACTTCAACGACGCCGCGCGGCAGCTGTTCGTGATCGTCGGACAGAAGCTCGGCGGCACGCCGGACCAGATCATGCAGGCCGCCGGGCAGGCGGCTGGTGAGACGCCGGCCGAGGAAGCCACCGACGTAGCCGGAGAGGGCCCGATGGACGTGGAAGGGGCAATGGCATGAGCTTCTGGCAAACAGCACTCGGCGGCGCAGTCGCTGGCGTCGCCAAAGGCGCGGGCGAATTGGGCAACAAGTACATCGACCAGAACCTCGCGCTGCAACGCGCCCAGGTGCTGGAGGATCTGCGCATCCAGTCGGCCGGCAAGATCCGCGAGCAGGACGACGCCTTCAGGAACGACCCGACGCGGGTGGCGCGCGATCGCGCCAACAAGGTCGCCGACGTGACGGCCGAAGGCGGCGCGCGCAATCAGGTGGCGCTCGAGGGCGAGCGGGCGCGCGCGACCGACCCGGCGCTGCGCCAGGGCCTGATCGACACCGCAACCGCGACCGCCAAGGCCGGCGCGAAGGTCAAGGACGATGCCGAGTACGACGCAACGCTCAAGCGAGGGTCCGATCCGCTGTACCTGAAGGCCCAGAAGGCCCTGAAAGAGGCCGAACGGCTGCCCGAGTCGAGCGCATCGCTCGCCCAGGCCGCGCTGGCTCGAGCTCAACTCGAAGCGCTGCGCAACATGCAGTCGATCCGCGAACAGCTGGCCGAGGCTGTCGCCACCGGCAACAAGGGCGCCGAGGAGGCGCTGCGCGAGCAGCTCGACATCTTCGAGAGCCGTCCGGGCAAGGCCGACAAGCTGCGCGCGGCGATCGAGGGCGCCGAGAAGACGCTCCAGGGCGCCGCCAAGGTGCTGAACGACCCGATGGCCAGCGAACAGGCCAAGAAGGAAGCCGAGGAGTCGGTCCGGCAGGCCCGCGTGCGCATCGACGCCTACAGCAAGCAGCTCGGGCTGGACACGGACAAGCCCAAGGTGCCCGAGGCCGACATGCACCGTCAGGCGGCCAAGGCCATCAAGGCCGGCGCCTCACGCGAGGCCGTCAACGCACGCCTGAAGGAACAGGGCTTCAACCCGTTGCCGGTACCGGGCCAGAAGGCCGCCCCGCCAGCGGTACCCGCCGGTGGACTGCCTGCCGTGGCGCCGCCGCGCAGCACGGCCGTGCCGCTTTCGCTGCGGGCGCAGCAGGAAGAGCAGCGCCGGCGCGCCGAGGAAGCCGACCGCGCCCAGTACGGCAACCTGCCGCCCACGTCGCTCGACCAATTCCGCAGCCGCTGACATGGGTGCCTTCGACGACCTGATCCCGGGCGCCAAGCCGAAGGCGCAGGACTTCGGTGCGTTCACCGATCTGGTGCCGCCGGAGCAGGGTGACTTCACGCGCGGCGCGAAGGTCGCATTCGGCCAGCTTGCGCCGATCGCCAAGGGCGTGGTCGGTCTGGTCGGCGCGACAGCGGAAAAGGCCTTTGGCGAGGGCGGGCTGGCCACCGGGACCAAGAACTGGGGTCTGCGCGGTTTCACCGAGGGCATGCAACGCCTGGAGCCGCTGCAGCGCGAGACGGACGACGTGACGGTTGCCTGGCAGCGCGCTAAAGACGGCGACCTGGGAGCGCTGCTCGACTGGGCCCAGTACGGACTGGGCTACGCCGTCGGGCAGGCCGGTGAGGCCGTCGGCGCGGCGCTGCTGGGCGCCGGCGCGGGTATCGCCCTGGCGCCCGAAGTTGCCCCGGTTTCCGGTGCAGCTGGCGCCGTCACGGGGCTGGTCGCCAAGGGTGCGGTGCGGCAGACAGCCGTCGGCCTGATCGAGCGGGCCGTCGCCAAGGAGGCGAACCGCCTCATGGCCGAAGGCGGTGGACGCATGGCCGCCCAGGACGCGGTCACGATCGCCACCAAGAGCATCACCCGCGAGATCGGCGCCAGCGGCGCGCTGCTGACCCTCGGGATGGGCCAGGAACTGGGATCGATCTACCCCGAGGCCGAGGCCGAAGCCATCAAGCGCGGCGAGCAGCTCGACGGCGCGGATCTCGCGCGCGTCTGGGCCAGCGGGCTGGCCGCCGGTGGCGTGGAGGGCCTGACCGACCGCCTGGGCATCCAGGCCGCGATGGGCCGCGTGCGCGTGCCCGGCGCGCAGAGCCGACTCGGGCAGGCCGGGCTGATGGGCGTGGGCGGCGCGGCGCTGGAAGGGGCCACCGAGGCCGTGCAGACCGGCATCGAGCGCTTCGGCGCACAGAAGGACATCCTGAGCCCCGAGGGCGTCAACGAGATCATCAACGCCTCGGCGCTGGGTGCGATCGGCGGCGGCGCCATCGGTGGAGCTATCGGTGCCGTTCAGGGCCCGGCGCAGCAGCGCGCACGCTCCAACGAGGCTTTCCAGGCCATCGGGGCCGCGAAGAGCGCCGACGAGGCGATCGCCGCCTTCGAGCAGACCTACGAAGAGATCACGGTACCGCCCCAGTTCGACGCCGACGGGGCGATGAACCGGCTCGAGGCCCAGCGCCAGCGCGACGAGCAGGCACTGCGCCAATTTGGAGCACAGCCGGACGCTCCACGTGGAACCGGCGAGCCTGGCGCGCTGCCCGCGCAGCCGTCGGCGCCCCAGCTGGGCGACGCGGAGCCCTTCGCCGACCGCCTTCTGAGCCTGCGCGACCTGATCGCCGACAGCCGCAACCGCCAGCAGGTGCGCGACACCCTGGGCCCGGTGGCGCTGAACGACCTCATGTACTACCTGAGCGCGGCCGACAACGCGAAGCTGCCCGGGCAGACGAGTGACCGCATGCTTCAGGTGGCCGAGGCCATCCTCAACCGCGCCCAGATCCGGCGCGAGGAGCGCCCCGGCGTCGGGGTGGCGACGAGGCCTGCTCTGGAGGACACCTCGTCGCCAGTGCCCCAGATCCCGCTCGACACGGCGCCAACAGGGCGCATCCGGGTCGACGCCGACGGTGTTGCAGTGCAAGAAATCGGCGCCGACGTGGTCAGCACGGCCGACACGATGCGCGCGGAGCAGGAACAGGGTTTCCGCTTCGCCGGGCCCGGCAACCTGAGCGAGGCGGTGTTTCCCGCAGCGCAGCAGAAGCTCCTGCCAGGTCCGCAGCCGGCCCCGACCCAGGCCGAGACGGCCGAAACGGTCGACAACGGCGCCCACGAGGCCGCGGCGAGCCCGACCAACGACAAGACCGCCACCAAGGAGCAGATCCTGGGCGGCAATGCCGAGCTCGGGCACACCACGCTGCCCGGCCTGGACATCTCCGTCGAGAACCCGGCCGGATCCGAGCGCGTCGACCTGAAGAACGACCCGCCGAAGTGGCGCAACACGATGAAGGACCACTACGGATACATCCGTGGGTCCACCAGCATCGACGGCGAGCACATGGACGTGTTCATGCGCGAGGGCACGGCGACCAGCTGGCAGGGCACGGTGTTCGTGGTCGACCAGATCGACCCGAAGACCGGCAAGCCCGACGAGCACAAGGTCATGCTCGGCTACGACTCGGTCGACGAGGCCAAGCAGGCCTACCGGCGCAACTATTCGGACGACTGGAAGGGCATGAAGGCCATCACGGCCATGCCGTATCAGGAATTCCGCCGCTGGGTCTTCAGTCCGCAGCTGACCAAGAAGCCGCTCGTCGGGTCGATGACCGAGCGCGCCATGGCGTTGAAGGACGCCGACCGCCTGCCCGAGAACGACGATCTGCGTGCGGAGCTCGCGCGCGTCGCCCTGGCGCTGGCCGCGCGCCCAGTGGCCAGCAAGAACGAGCAGGCCCTGCTGAACGCGATCGCCAAGGAACTGCGCCAGGACACGGTCGACAGCGAACTGGCGTCGGTGCGCGAGCAGCTCGACCGCTGGGAGCGCACGCTGGCCGAGCGCGAGCGCCCGATCGAGGCGGAAGCGCCCGCGCCCAAGCTGCCGGCGCCGCCATCAAGCACCGATCAAGCAACAGTCAAGCAATCCAACCCTGAGCGCTGGAACAGCGCCGAGCTCGAGCAGCGCCAGCAGTGGATGCGCGACATCGGCCGGGCCGACCTCGCCGACCACAAGTCACTCGGCAAGTGGGACTGGCTGAAGCTGTCCGCGGGCTCGCGCGCGGCGCTGATGAAGCTCTTCAACCGCGGCGAGCAGCCGCAACAGCCCAAGGAGAAACCCGATGATGGACGGCCTGCCACCCCCGCGAATCGGCCTGGCGACGAAGGCGCTCGCCAACGACCGCGCCAAGAAAAACCGCAAGAAGCGGCCGCACCCGGAGATCAGGCCCGGCAAGAAGAAAAGCCGGTAGCGCCGGCAGGGGAAGCGGCCGCCACCCCGACACCCGAAACGGCCGCAACCGAAGGAGCGCAAGATGGGTTGCAAGAAGAAGGACGGCGGCAGCAAGAAGAAGTAGCTGCCCCGTCGGCCGGTGCAACTCCGGCCGACCCCTTCACTCGCTACGACGGCATCACCCTCGAGCGCAAGGTTTCGATCGCGGGCACCGGCGAGGTCGCGACCATCCGCTTCGACGCCGGCAAGGCGCTGCGCGATCTGGCCGCGCGTGAGCAGGCCGTCACCAGACTGCGCGCGTGCGTGCTGCGGGGTGGATCATGAAGGTCGTTTCACTCGACGAAGCCCGGCGCATGGCGCGCGACCTGGGCGGCGAGCTCCAGATCGACAAGGCGCCGCCGGCCGCCGCCGAACGCCCCCCAACGCCGCCGGCCGCCGCACCCGACCAGCTGATTCCGATCCTCGAGGCCATCCGGGCCCAGGGTGAGGCCGTGGCGCGCGCCGTCGAGCGCATGGCGCCAGCTGCGCCGGCTCCGGCAGCACCAGAGGCCGCGCCGGAAGTGGTCGAAGAGATCGCAGCCCCCGTCGCACGCCCGACCCTGGCGCAGATTGCCTCGGCACGCGCACCGAGGAGAAAGCACGCCTACGAAGCGATGTTCGAGCGCGGCGACAAGGGCCTGCTCGGCGTCTCGATCACGAGAGACGGCGCGCCGCGCATGCACATCACCCCGTTCCGCGATGGCGAGGCCGTGGTCACGCGCAACGGGCAGCCCTACTACACGGCGCGGCAGAATTTCAACAGCGATGGTCTTGTCGTCAGCATGACCATCAATCCAATCTGATTTACACTCGGCCCAGAGCGGCCGAACCCCAAAGACGAGGTACCCAACATGCTACTCAAGCGACATTTCGCCAACGGCGCCGACAAGGCGGCCACGCACGTGGAGGTCAAGCACAGTGGCCTCTCGCCAGAACAGAACTTCTCTGACCGCCTTGTCGATCAGGCCGTCAAGGAGGGCTGGATGGTCGTCGGCGACAAGACGGTGACGATCAAGACCGACGCCGATCCGCTGAACTTCGCGCTCGTGCGCAAGCCGGGCTACTTCTGCAAGAGCACCGGCGAGTCGATCCCGGTGAGCGAGGCCAACTGGCTGCGCTTCCGGCTGGCCAACGACCAGCGTGCGAGCGCCGAGGCAAAGGCGTGGTTGGCTGGCAAGGGCCTGCCGGCGAACGACTACGACATCACCGCGGCGTACCACTGCGTGCTCGACGCGAAGCAGCACGCGAAGTACCGCGCGGTGTCGCCCGGCGGCGGCATCCCGGCCGTGGCCGCTCACACCCTGGAGGCCTGAGCCATGGCGAACTTCTTCCACAACATTGCGCTCGGCCAAGGTGTCGCGTACTACCGTCGCGTCGACGAGAACGACCCTGCGGGCGCCGAGCTGTACGTCATCGCCTGGGCCGCAGGCGACACCGACGACGCCATCAAGGACGCGGACACGGTCGCCGCGATCGAGGCGCTGGCCAGCACGGCCGAGGCCACGAACAGCGGTTACGCACGCAAGGTGCTGACCGATGCCGACATCACGGCCTTCTCGGCGGACGACACCAACAACCGCATCGACCTCGACATCCCCGACCAGACGTGGACTGGCGTGGCTGCCGGCTCGAACTGGACCGACCTGGGCATTGCCTACGGCCTCAACGCGGGTGCCGACTCGGCCAAGGTGCCGATCACGTGGCACGACTTCGTGGTCACTCCGAGCGGAACCGACATCGTGGCGCAGATCGCCGCGGCCGGCTTCGCCCGCTTCGTGTCGGCCTGACCCGAGGCTGACCCATGGGCCAGTTCTTCGAGATCCAGCGCACGCGCCACGCGCAGTCGATCACGGCCGACAGCATCACCATCGACGTGCCGGCTGGGCGCAAGCTCAAGATCCACGGCGTGTCGGCTGTGGGTGGCGACAGCGCTGGCGCGGCGAGTGCCGAGATCGGCGTCTACCGCGTCACGGCCAACGGCTCGGGCGGCTCGCCCAGCAACGCCGTGCTGAAGGCGCTCGACCCTGCAGTGAGCGCGCCTGGCGGCTTCACGGCCAAGTTCGGCTATAGCTCGCAGCCCACGCTCGAGGCCGACCCGGTGATCCGCGTTCCCTACCAGCCCTACGGCGGGCAAGGTTCGTGGCCGCCGGTGGCCGGCGCTCCCGCTGAATTCTGGCTCGTCACGGCCTATCAGGTGAGCGTGCGCGGCATCGACTCCACCGGGACCGACGCGCCAAACGTCTCGCTCTCGCTGACGGTCGAGCTGGAGTAGGCGCAATGCCCATCGCGCGCCTGGGCGGTCTATCGCGCCGACTGGGCGGGCTGGCGGTATCGGCGCGCACAGCTGTAGCGCGAGGGGTACTGTTCGCGACGGCGCAGATGTTCAGCGTCGGGCAGGTGGTCGAGACGGATACGGCGCAGGCGATCTCATACTCGCCACCCGGCGACCCGTCCGACATCACCACCTTTACCCTCACCAGCTCGGTCGGCGGCAGCAACCTGCCGTTCGCGATCGGCCACGTCTTCAAGCAAGGCGACGTGCCGAGCGGCACGCCAATCGGCGGCGACACCTCTCTGCAGGCGACGATCAAGAACACCTGGCCAGACGGATCAGCAAAGTTCGCGCTGATCGCCGGCCGCAAGACGCTGACGGCCAACGTCGCGTCCGCCGTCACGCTGCGCACCAACGGCACGGTGACGGGCGGCGCGTCACTGACGATCACCGACTTCAAGGCGACCAGCATCACAGCGGCCATCGAGTTCGGCGGCGTCTCCGTCTCTTGGGCGACGACCGACTGGGATTCACCGCACCAGACGCTGACCACCGGCCCGGAAATGTCCTCGTGGGCATACCGAAAGCAGATCGGCAGCGACACGCACCTCGTGGCGTGGCTTGAGGTGCGCTACTTCCTCGGTGGTCATGTCGAGGTACTGCCGTGGATCGAGAACGGCTACCTCGGTGTGTCGAGCCCGACGCTGAAGAGTGGGCGGGCCAAGTTCACGCTGGGGGGATCGCTTCGATACGACTCGATCGATGACGCCAACACCCCAGGCGCGCGCGACATCACGTTCACGGTGGACGGCTCCGGCGTCCTGCTGATGCCGCACCACACGCGGGCGGTGCTGGTGCGCGCAGGCACGATCTCCTACTGGCTGGGGACAAGTCCGGCGATCACGCCAGCGCACAACCGCGCGTACATGACGGCATCGAAGATCATGCCGGACTACTACCCGACGACGATCACCGAATCGACGCTTGCATCGTACTCGGCGACCTACAACCCGGGCCGAGTGACCTACACCAATGCAGGGATGGGCGGGACCGGAGAGTCACCCGATATCGGCCTCTTCACGTTCCACGTCGGTGCGTACATGGTGTCGGGAGACACCCGCGCCTACAAGGCCGTGCTCGCGCAGGGCCTCAGCATCTCGAACTACTGCATCCACTACCGGGACGAGGCGACGAATCGCCCGATGCTGTTTGCGAGCCACCCGCTCAAGTCAACGACCACCGGGACCGACCTCCCGGCCTACGGTGGTGATACGCGCGTCTCGACGATCTATGCCGGGTCACACCATCCGGCCGCGGCCTATGTGCCCTACCTGCTCACGGGCTGGAATTGGTTCCTTGAGGAAACCCAGTTCCAAGCGAATATTCTCTACCTGAACATCAGCGAGTCGAACCGAGAGACGCCGGAATATTTCTTCCACAGCTCGGCCGACAACTCAAGCCCGGGCATGAACGACCAATCCGGCGTTCGTCGGATGGCCTGGCAGTGGCGGACCATCGCTATGACGGCGAGCATCACGCCCGACGCCGACACGACGATGAGAGCCCAGTACATCAACGTGCTCGGGTACAACGCATCGCGGTTCCGCTCGATTCAGGACATCGCGGGCGCTGGAGAAGGCGGGGCCTTTGCCTTCGGGCGCAACGTGCTGGGGGTTGGTGGGTGGGGTTACGAGAACGTGCCTACCCACTACGGGACGTGGCAAGACGCGTTCCTCACGATGAGCGTCGGCTATGCGTGGGACCTCGATGTCATCACCAACACCACGCAGAAGGCAGATCACCTCTGGTTCCGCGACTTCAAATACAAGGCGGTGGTCGGTTCTCTTGGCCGTCAGGGCGTCACCACTGAGCATGGATTCACCAAGGGGGCCACTTACGATGGGATGACGGTCGGAACTGGTACGGGTGGGTCGTTCGTCTGGTACACCGACTGGGGCCAGGTGTGGACCGCTAGTTATGGCTCCGCCAACACCGACACGACCGCCAATACCCTGACGGGCGGGAACATCGATGCCGGCGGTGATGGATTCGCGACGAGCTATTGGGGCAATGGTCTTCCGGCTCTGGCCTACGCCGTGCAGCACGGAGCCACAGGCGCAGAGGATGCCTATAACCGACTGATCCGCGCGACCAACTGGGCGACGAAGTTGCCGCAATTGGAGACGTACCCGGGCCAAGGCATCAAGCCGAGAGGCTACGAGCCGTTGCCGGCTGGCGTGCCGTATTCGCTCCCGTCCGTTAGCAACGCGCTCGCCATCGAGACGACGAGCAACGGAGACACCGGATACCAGTCGGTCAGACCGTCCGGGATGTCTGCCTTCAACTTCGTGCGGACGATGGTTGGCAGTTACGGGTCCGGGGTGTTCTGCGAGAACTACTCCAACGCCGGGGCCTACATCGTGGCGGGTTCAGGGGGGCATGGGCACCCGGACACGGTGGATGCTTATGGCTTCGACTTCACCACCGGCGCGTGGTTCTCGCTGCTCAATTCCAACGGGGCGCCGAGAGACGACAGCGGATTCAACGGGACCACGGCAACGGGTTCACCGTGGTACGAGGTGGTTGGGTACACCGAGGTTCCGGCCCCTCCGCATCCATACAGCCATGTCGTGTACGTTCCTCCGGCGAACGGTGGCGGCACCAAGGGCAGCGTGATGCACGCTGCTCGCGCTGCCGTGACTACCGGCGCGAGCAATACCGGCGTTGCCCATGCGTTCCAACTGAACACCCGCACATGGTCACGCAGATCGACGAATGGTGTCTCGGTTGATGTCGAGGGCCGCTCGATCATGGACCCCGTGACCTCGCGGGTCTATGTCGTGGTGCACACCTATCACACGAAGACGGCGCTCGAATACTTCGACACGTCTTCGGTAGGCGCTGCTCAGTCGGTTGGCTCGTTCACGGCGCCACCAGACTACGGCACCGATGGCTGTGCACCGTACCCGGGGCTTGCGCTTGATCCGGTTCGGCGTCTGCTAGTGCGCACCTTGCAGAGGAAGCTGCGCGCGATCGATCTCAACAACATCAATGCGGGGTGGCAGGCGATCACGCTCACCAACGCAACGACCCTGCCCGATGTGCCGATGGGGCAGACGGAGCCGGTGTGGCATCCGACGCGCGAGGCTTTTTACTGGATGCCCGCTTCCGGGGGTTCGACGCTCTACAAGATCACGCCGCCGGCCACCAACCCATTTAGCAATGCGTGGGTGGTGACTTCGCAGACCATCGGTGGCGACACGCTGCACCCGCATGGCGGAACTGGCGTCAATGGGGATGGAGTTGGTGCCTACAAATCGCTGATGTACGTGCCCTACGTGGACCGCCTGGCATGGATCGCTGGCGGGCACATCGACGGCACGGTCTACCCGGTGACTCTAATCAACCCGACATGACCGCACCCACCCACCTTTCGTCTGTCGCCGGCCCTGTGATGGCGCTGGCCACCAGCAGGAGCTGGACACACACCATCGAGGCCGACGCCACGCGCATCGTCGTGCGCGGGGGTTGCATCGAGACTGACGGGAACGTCTGGACCGTCACTGTTAACGGACTTGCGATGACGCAAGTGGGGCAGTCTGTAGAAGACGAGGGCGGGTCGCAATACCTGGCGTCGATCTGGTATCGGGATAGTCCTCCAACTGGGTCGCAGACCGTGCAAGTCTCCTGCACCAACAGCAACAGCGCCGGGCAGTTTGGGTCGTCCACCTACAAGGATTGCGGCTCATTCGGCACGCCTGTGACGAACAACGGCACCACCGGCACCACTTCGTCAGTGGTAGTTGGATCGGATACTAATTCGATCGTGCTAGACGCATTTGTCAATGAATCGAGTGCGCCAACAGGAAACCAAACAGCCAGATTGACCGCCACGTCCGACTTCGGATACCGCGGTCAAGGGCAGGACGCTGCGGGTGCATCACCCAACGTCACGATGACGTGGAGTGGATTCGACGGTGGGACCGGATTCGCGCACATCGGCGTGTCGATGGCTGGCACGGGCGGTGGCTCATCGATCGCCGCATTGATGTCCTACATGAACAGACAACGGAGGCGCTGACATGCGCGAACTACGGCAATCCACGTCCATCGATCTGCCCATCGGGCCGTTCGTCGATGCCACCGACGGCGTTACTGCGGAGACGGCGCTCACCCTCACGCAACCCGACATCCGGCTGAAGAAGGGCGCGGCGGCCTGGGCGCAGAAGAATGCAGCGCAGACCCTCTCGCACGAGGAAAACGGCTTCTACGAGGTCACGCTCGACGCCACCGACACCAACACGCTCGGGCCGCTGCGCCTGGCCGTGTTCGAGACGGGCGCGGCGCCGGTGTTCGAGGA
>OFQZ01000003.1_pt1 | contig 67048 bp, 82 predicted proteins | sample 1543011 | NCBI WGS metagenome assembly OFQZ01 (sample SAMN07774216, study PRJEB24372) | wastewater metagenome | isolation source: Exp Tend NO 0WW | collected 2016-02 | reverse complement strand
TGTACATTCTGAGCACCCGATCGGGTGCTCAGAATGTACAAATATAGTTGTGACGAGTCAGAACGAATTATTCAACTCTTCCTATTGCTATTGAACTATAGCCATCCCAATACAAAACATGTCTTTTTAGGCTGATGATCCGGACAGAACAGAATAGCCCAGGCTGAGTGAAGTATATCCGTAGATACACTGAATGAAGACTGGGTTATTCTGTTCGTTCGGGCGCAGCGTAAATGCTTGTTTTGTATTGGGATGGCTATACGTGTGACTACTGTGCGTAGCCTGGGGCGAGCTGGCGGACGGCTTCGTCGTAGGTGAGGCCAGAGGCTGCAACCGCACGAGCCATAGGGATACCGACATAGCGATAGTGCCACGGTTCAAACGCGACGCCCGTCAGGGGCTGTTTGCCCTCGGGGTAGCGCTGGATAAACCCGTAGGTAGAGGCATGTTCGAGTAGCCAGTCAGCAGCAGCGACCGACAGCGAACACTTATCGCTGTTTGACTCGCAGGCAGCCGAGGCGGTCGCAAAATCAACCGCCAGGCCGGTGTGGTGTTCGCTTGTGCCAGGTTTCGCGACGTAGAGGTCGGCCATGGCTTGTCCCTGTTTGGCCACAAAACTGCTATACAGCTCTTGCTGGTCACTCACGGAGCGATAAGCGCTCGAGAGCATCAGCTCGATCCCGTCGCTCTCGGCAGCTGCAAATAGCTGTTTGAGACGGGATTCTATGATCTGTTGGACTTGCATCGGCTGGTCGCTGTCGCCATGCGCCATCTTGGTATCGACGATGTTGGGTGCTTTAAAATCCTCCGGGAGAGGATGGTTTCGCGAAGCCAAGCTCCATATATTGCCGGGTCTGAACAGTGACCAATCCGGCACATTTATCGGCTTATCTGACTCTGGAAAGGTGGCTTTGGCGACCGTTCCGGCGTTTTCTTGGGATTGCAGGGCGAGCGATCCGTCATAGATTGCCCCTGTCTCGTTGAGGCTGAGTAGTGAGTAGATACTGATACCGATGAGACCGGCGGTAAATAGCCACAGGCTCACTGATGATCGTTTTGGTTTGGGAGAATTCATCCTCCTATCATACCAGCATCGAAACGTAGGCGGTTTGCCCGCCCGATAGTCTATGCCGTACAATACAAAGGAGAATATGACACGCGTAAAACTACTGTTGACCATTACTGCTTTTGTGCTCGCTGTAGCCGCCGGAGTCTCGGGCGGTATGAGCGTGCAGGCGCAGGACGCGGCCAAAGCATGTGACCCTGCCAAAGACGCGTTTTGCTACAATCCACTCGTCACGCAGAAGCTTGAAACGCTTGAACTAGTCCAGCTGCCCAAGATCGCGACGCCGACGTGGCTGAGCGGATCGGCTCCACCCGTACCGGCTGCACGCGTCGTGACCTATACGATCGCTACCAAGGGCACCGTGCAGGCTGATTTCGAGGAATTCAAAACCCAGGTCAACGAGACACTTAACAGCCCACTCGGTTGGTCACGATTGGGCGTCAGATTTGCACGGGTCGACACCGGTGGTGAGTTTGCCGTCTGGCTCAGCGAAGCGAGCCAAGTGCCGAGTTTTTCCCAAAGTGGCTGTGATGCAATTGTCAGTTGTACGGTAGGCAATAATGTCATCATCAACGAAACCCGTTGGCTCAATGGCTCGGACGCCTGGAACGGAGCGGGCGGAGACTTGCGGAATTATCGAAACATGGTCGTCAATCATGAGACTGGCCACTGGCTCGGTCATGGTCACGAATACTGTAGTGGCGCTGGGCAGGACGCGCCGGTCATGCAGCAGCAAACGATCAATATGCAGGGGTGCAAGCCGAATCCATGGCCACAGGCAGGCGAAATGTATGCTCCAAAACTGGGGATCCGTTCATGAACAGACTGTATCTCAGCAATCTCTTCGTTAGCGAGAAGAATACTGGCGAGTACAGATCGATTTTTCTTGTGCGAAAACGTAGCCGTAGCTACGTTGACAAGCAAAAAAATCGGGCTGTGCCGTCAGGATACTTTGCGGTAGGAGAGGATTGCTGAGATGGAGTCTAAGAAACGCCCCTTGGGTTTCGTGAACCGTCGCGGACATGACGCCGACGTCAGTGCAGCCGACCTCGCCAGCCTGTCGATCGACGCCCAGCCAGAGGAAACCAGCGAACCGGTTGTCGTCAAAGGCTCCAAAAAATCCCCCAAGTCAGCCTCAAAGCCGCCCAAAACCCGTCGTCACGCCAGATGGTCACGCAAAAAAACGTGTATCGTCGTAGCGATCGTCGTATTACTCATCGCGATTCCCGTCCTAGCGGGCGAGATACTGCGAGCCCAATATCTTGCGTCCACGGCTGCGGCCAAGGATTCTCTGAAAACGATTGTGAGCAAGGACGTACTGCCACTGCAGAAAAAAGCCGATATCACCGCTAAACAAACATCGGCTGTCACGGACAAGCTCGAGAATGTCAGAGATAGCATGTGTCCAGGTGGATTGCTCGACAACATGGCGTCGGTCTACCCTCGAGCCAAGTCCGCTCACGGCGAATGTATCGATCAGCGGGGGCGTATCGCCAGCCTCGTGACACAGCTACGCGATATGGAAAAGATGTTGAGCTACATCGAGAGCCTGAACACGGCGCTTGCGGTCGTGAACACGCCAACGACTGACGCCTATGCCGTCATCGCTACCCAACAGTCTAATTGGCAGTCGGTGAGCGAGGCACTGGGGAAATTAAACCCGCCGACTACTCTCAAGTCAGGCCACGACCAGCTCGCGACGGCCGTGAAATCTATCTCTGATGGCTGGAGCAAGCTCAATATCGCGAGCAACGCCCAAAACACTGCGGATTTCCAAGCGGCCGAAAAGCAGTTGAACGACGGATATGTCGCTGTGCGCGCCAGCAAAGCCGTGTTTGCTGAGGTAATCACGGACAAACAAGCGACCATTTCAAAGCTCTCAGCCCACCTCTATTAATCTCTTGACAACAGAGACCGGTATCTGTTAGAGTTAATCGGTAACATTTACGAAAATAGTAATCGTTCTTGGTGAATGAGCAGGTCCGAGACCTTCTGTAAGATTCAAATACGGATTTTAACAGAGGCGGAAACCGCTTGCCACCAAGAATTTTAAGTGGGAGCAAAGCGATGAAAACGCTACTCGGTACCAAAATTGGTATGACCCAAATCCTCGGCTCAGACGGTTCAGTGATCCCGGTCACTATTGTCAAAGCCGGCCCCTGCACAGTGACTCAGGTGAAGACCGTCGAAACAGACGGCTACAACGCTGTGCAACTCGGGTATGGAGAGGGTAAGAACCTGAGCAAGGCCGTTGCTGGACATGTGAAGCCAGCAGACGTTTCCCCGAAGACACTTCGGGAAGTGCGGGTTGACGAACTCAGCGAAGACGTAAAAGTCGGAGCGACGTTCGATGTCAATCTGTTTAAGATCGGTGACTCAGTCAACGTCACCGGAACTAGTAAGGGTAAAGGCTTCGCCGGCACCATCAAACGACACAACTACAACCGTCAGCGCAAGACGCACGGTGGTAAGGGTGATACCCGCAAGCCAGGTTCTATCGGCTCGATGTATCCCCAAAAAGTTTTCAAAGGCAAAACGATGGCTGGCCGTATGGGTCATGACACCGTCACAGTACGCAATCTGGTGATTGCGTATATTGATGTCGAGAACAATGTGTTGGGCGTCAAAGGCGCTGTTCCTGGACCTCGCAAAGGTACCGTGACAATCGCAGGAGGAACCAAATAATGGCTGATCTCAAAACAACCCCCAAAGCTACTTCTAAAACAACCACTACATTTTCGAAAGAAATCTTTGCAGTTGAAGTCTCTAACCACGAACTTCTCAAACTTGCCTACGATAGCTATCTCGCCAACAACCGCACCAGCGCTGGTCGCACCAAGACCCGCGGCCTCGTCAGTGGTGGTGGCAAGAAACCATGGAAGCAAAAAGGTACCGGACGAGCTCGTTTCGGTAGCTCGCGCAACCCAATCTGGCGCGGTGGTGGTATCGTCTTCGGACCAACTGGTGCCGAGAATTACAAGAAAAACCTCTCAACGACCCAGAAACGTGTCGCATTGCGCCAAGCCCTGTCGCTTGCTCTCAAAGCCGACAAGATCGTCGTACTTGAGCCTACGTTTGGCAGTAAGACCAAGGAAGCTATCGATTTCCTCGCTAAGAACAAACTAGCGGAGACTCGTCGAGTGCTACTGGTTGTTGACAAGAAAACCGATGAGATCATCCGTTCAACTGCCAACATCCAGTCAATCGAACTTGTCAGCAGCATGTATCTCACCGTCTTCCATATCCTCAACGCCGACAAAATCGTCATCTCGCCAGCTGCCCTCAAGACAGTCGAAGAATGGCTTGCCAAGGAGAAGAAGTCATGAGTATCCTCATAGTTCCTCGTATATCAGAAAAGACGTACGCGGCAGCACAAACCAACACCTACGTGTTCAACGTCCCGACAACTGCCAATAAACAGCAGATCGCGGAAGCAGTTGCGAGCGAGTACAACGTCAAAGTCGTCGACGTTCGCCTCGTCGTCATCAAAGGCAAAGCCGTCCGCGCCTTCAAGGGCAAGAAGGCTCAGCCTGGTGTTGCCCTTCGTTCAAAAGCCAAGAAAGCTTACGTCCGCATTGCGGCCGATGACAAGATAAATATCTTCCAGGAAGAGGAGAGTAAGTAACATGGCAATCAAAGCTTACAAACCAACTACCAACGGCCGTCGCGGCATGACAAGCCAGGATTTCTCTGACATCACGACCAAGAAACCTGTCAAAGGCTTGATCAAGATCAAGAAATCAACCGCTGGCCGCAACAACCAAGGCCGTATCACAACTCGTCACCATGGTGGCGGTGTCAAGAAGTATTACCGTTTGGTCAATCACCGACTCGCGCCTGGCACCAACGCTGTTGTCGAGCATATCGAGTACGACCCGAACCGTTCTGCCCGTATCGCTCGTGTCAAAGACCAACACGGTCTCTACCACTACGTACTTGCTGACAAAAACATGAAAATCGGCACCAAGATCGCCAGTGGCCCAGACGTCGTCGTCGAAGCCAGCAACCGTATGCCGCTCTCACAGATCCCCGCTGGTACTCAGATCTACAACATCGAGCTCCAGCCAGGCAAGGGCGGACAAGTTGTTCGATCTGCCGGCACCAAGGCACAACTGATGGCCAAAGAGGGCGACTACGCCCAGATCAAGATGCCGTCTGGCGAAATCCGCCGTTTCCGCGTCGACTGCATGGCAACGATCGGTGTCGTCGGTAACGAACAGCACCAAAACGTCAAAATCGGTTCAGCCGGACGCAAACGCCGCATGGGCATCCGTCCGACGGTTCGTGGTGTGGTCATGAACGCTGCCGATCACCCGCACGGTGGTGGTGACGGTGGACGACACGGTTCTGGTAAGCCACCACGCTCCCCATGGGGTCAGCTAGCACTTGGCTACCGAACCCGCCGCCGCAAAAGTACAAGTAATATGATTGTTCGCTCCCGTCATGAAGCGAAGAGGAAGAGGTAAAGTATGAGTCGATCACTCAAAAAAGGTCCATTCGTCGACTTCAAGCTCGCCCGCAAGGTGAGCGCTCTCGGCGCTGACGACCGCACAGTTATCAAGACCTGGGCTCGTGCCAGCACGATTACCCCAGAAATGGTGAGCCGCACCATCGCTGTCTACAACGGCCGTGTTCACGTGCCGGTCTATGTCAGCGAAAACATGGTCGGCCACAAGCTTGGCGAATTTTCTCCTACCCGAAAATTCCGCAAGCATGGTGGAAAGGTGAAGAAATAATGCCTGATACCAAAACAACCCGCGCACTGGCTCGTGGCGTCCGTCTCGCCCCACGCAAAGTCAGCCTCGTCGCCTCTCTCGTCCGTGGACGGAGTGTCAGCGATGCGTTGATTATCCTCGAGCATACGCCGAAGCGCGCTGCGCTACCCGTCGTCAAAGCTATCAAGAGCGCGGCAGCAAACGCTACCAACACTCATGGTATCGACGGCAAGACGCTTGTCATCGATCAGCTCACTGTCACTGCCGGTCCTCGCCTCAAGCGATTCAAGCCTGCGGCTCACGGTCGGGCACTGCCATTTATGAAGCGAACCAGCCATATCACTGTGGTTGTCCGTGGTGATGTCAAGCCAAAGAAAGCGCCGAAACCCGTCGCCGCAAAGGAGACCAAATAATGGGTCAAAAAGTAAATCCAATTAGCATGCGCCTGCAAGTTCACAAGAACTGGCGCTCAAAATGGTTCACCACCAAGCGCGAATACGTGCAGTGGCTCGGTGAAGACATTGCTGTCCGCAAATCTATCGAAAAACGTTTCGAAACTCGTGCGGTGATCAACGAAATCCACATCGAGCGCTCAGCCAACCAAGCAACGATCAACATCTTTACCAGCAAAGCCGGTGTTGTCATCGGCCGCGGTGGTGCAGGTGTTCAGGAACTCAAAGCTGATCTCGAAAAGATCATCAAGATGCCAGTCCGAATCAACATCGAAGAAGTCAAGCGACCTGAACTCGCCGCCAAACTGGTTGCCGAAAACATCGCCCGCCAGCTCGAACGACGCATCAACTTCCGTCGTGCGACCAAGATGACCGCCCAAAACACCATGAACGCTGGCGCCAAAGGTATCCGTATCGAGGTCGCTGGTCGTCTCAACGGTGCTGAGATGAGCCGCCGCGAAAAGGTCATCGAGGGCTCGGTCCCGTTGCACACGATCCGTGCCGATATCGATTATCACTGTTCACGCGCTCAGATCCCAAGTGCTGGTGTCGTTGGAGTAAAAGTCTGGATCTACAAGGGAGAGAGGAGCTAAACCATGTTGTTACCGAAGAAAACTAAGTACCGCAAAGTACGAAAAGGCAAGAACGATGGTATTGCTACCCGTTCACACTACATCGCCTTTGGTGACTATGGTCTCCAGTCTCTCGGCAATGAGCGGATCACCTCTCGCCAGATCGAGTCTTCTCGTCAGGCGATGACCCGCTACATCAAGCGTGGTGGTAAGATCTGGATTCGTATTTTCCCGCACACTCCAGTGACCCGCAAGCCGCTTGACGTCAAGATGGGCTCAGGCAAAGGCAACCCAGAATTCTTCGTCGCCAAAGTCAAGACCGGCACCGTCCTGTTCGAGATGAAAGGCGTCACCGAAGAAACCGCTCGTGAAGCGATGCGACTAGCTGGCCACAAGCTGCCGATCAAAACCCGCTTCATAGCCAGGGAGAACGCCTCATGAAACTCACAGAACTCCGCACCAAGAACCCAAGCGAACTGACTGAATTGCTCGCTAGCGAGCAAAAGGATCTCGCGACCGCCCGTCGTGGTCTCGCCGCCAATGAGCTATCAAACCCACGCGTTATCACCCAACATCGTAAAACCATCGCACGCATCATGACAGTTATGAGCGAGACGCTAAAGAAAGAAGAGGAGAAGTAAGATGGCTCAAAAAATCGTCGGATTCGTGTCTTCTGACAAAGCGGACAAAACTATCACAGTGACTGTCACGTCGCGCGAGACACATCCAATTTATGGCAAGAAATACACCGTATCACGCAAATATGCCGCGCATGATGAAAAGAACGCTGCCCACACTGGCGACATGGTACAGATCAGCGAAATCCGCCCTGTTTCCAAGCGCAAGACCTGGACACTCGATCGTATTATCGAGACCGGACATGCCGAGGTCGAGCTGAAAGACGAGGTAGAAGTATGATCCAACAAGAATCACGCCTGCGTGTCGCCGACAACTCAGGAGCAAAGTCAATCCTTTGTATCCGTGTCCTCGGTGGCACTCGTCGTCGCTATGCTCGTGTCGGCGATATGATCGTTGCGACCGTCAAAGACGCCAACCCGACCGGCACCGTCAAAAAGAAAAGCGTTGTCAAAGCAGTCGTCGTCCGTACCACCGACCAGATTCGTCGCAAAGACGGCTCGACGATCCGTTTTGATGAAAATGCCGCAGTCATCGTCGGTGACGACAAGAACCCTAAGGCAACTCGTGTCTTCGGCCCAGTCCCGCGCGAATTGCGTGACAAAGGCTACATGAAGATCATCAGCCTTGCACCGGAGGTACTCTAGTATGAATACGCTCAAATTCAAGAAGGGTGACGAAGTGAAAGTGATCGCAGGGGCTCACAAGGGCAAAACTGCTGTCATTGCCGCCGCCTATCCAAGCAAGAACGCTGTTGCGCTCGAAGGTATCGGCCTGGTCAAGCGCAAAGTCAAACCGTCCCAGGTCAACCCCAAGGGCGGCACCAAAGAAGTCCATGTACCAATTGATGCCAGCAAAGTGACACTCGTCGAAGCTAGTAAAACAACCAAGACGGCCAAAAAACCGGCTGCAAAGAAAGGGAGTAAGAAATAATGGCTACTAAAACAGCACCTACTACTACAGCTCCTCGACTGAAGCAGCTCTATAGCGGCACCTACGTCAAAGAACTACAAAAAGAACTTGCTATCAAGAATATTCATCAGGTACCAAAGCTCGAGAAAATCGTCGTGAGTGTCGGTATCGGCAAACACAAGGACGACAAGCGGTTCCACGAAGTCGTCGCAACCACACTGCGCAAGATCACTGGCCAACAGCCTATCGATCGCATGGCGCGCAAGTCAATCGCGACCTTCAAAATCCGTGCCGGTATGAACCGTGTCGGCGTCAGTGTCACGCTCCGTGGCGCTCGTATGTATGAGTTCCTCGACCGTCTGACGAATGTTGCATTGCCTCGTGTCCGTGACTTTCACGGTATCGGTGCCAAAGGCTTCGATAAAAGTGGCAACTACAGCCTCGGCATCGTTGAACAGTCAATTTTCCCGGAGCTCACTTTTGAGGACACCCAGGTTTCACATGGTCTTCAGGTGACGTTCGTGATAGCAAGTCAAGACAAGACCCATTCGCGAGCATTGCTCGAGAAGTTCGGCCTGCCCTTTGAGAAGCAAAGAGAGAAGACGATAGAGAAAGGATCCAAAAGCTAATGGCTAAAAAATCAATGATCGCCCGCGACAAAAAACGACAGCTCATGATTGGCAAATATGCAGCCAAGCGCGCAGAGCTCAAGGCAGCCGGAGACCTCGAAGGTTTACAGAAACTGCCACGAAACGCGAGCCCAGCTCGATGGAAAAACCGTGATAGCCTCAGTGGACGTCCTCGTGCTTACATGCGCCGATTTGGTCTTTCACGTATTAGTTTCCGTGAACATGCAAGCAAGGGTGAAATCCCTGGCGTGACGAAAGCGAGCTGGTAGGAGAACATTATGAGTATGCAATCAACTGACCCAATCGCTGATCTGTTAACTCGCGTTCGTAACGCGATGATGGCAGACAAAAATGAAGTTCGCTTACCTGCGAGCAAAATCAAGCTGACCGTTGCCGAACAGCTGAAAAAAGCCGGCTACCTCGCCGCAGTTACTACTGAAAAAGGTACCCCTCGTGATACTATCGTCATCACTATCCATGAAGAGGGCAAAAACCCTACTATCACGGAGATCAAGCGTGTTAGCAAGCCTGGACGACGTGTGTACGCAGGTGCCACCGAAATCCCTAAAGTGAAGAGTGGCCGCGGCATCGTCCTCGTCTCAACCTCTAAAGGCGTGATGACAGGACAAGAAGCCCGCAAAGCCCGTCTTGGCGGCGAACTGCTCTGTGAGGTGTACTAAATTATGATTCACACTGACGCTGACCCGTTGCTTCACCACGTTCCTCAGCCTGATACTTCGGAGAGCGAATCAAGGCACAATGAGAAAATGCTTGGAGCAAAGTATGATCTTATAACCCAATTGTTAGTGTTAGCTGAGCAGCATCAACTTACGCCTGATGAGTTGGATTTTGTAGTCGGGGACGCACTCCATGCAGTTCAACTGAACGAGAATAATGAAACTGTAAATTAAGTAAGGAAAATATAATGAGTCGAATCGGAAAACTACCCATCCAGATTCCTGCGGGCGTGACAATCACGGTCGACTCTGGTCTTGTGAAAGTCCAGGGTCCTAAGGGCAATTTGGAGCAATTCATCACCCCAAACGTCAAAGTCGCGGTGGAAGACGGCGCCCTTACGGTCACCCGTAATGACGACAGTAAGCCTGCGAAGAGCGAACATGGCCTCATGCGCGCACTGATCAACAATATGGTTATCGGTGTCACAACTGGATTTGAGAAGAAACTCGAAGTTAGTGGTGTCGGTTTTCGTGTGAATGGCAGCGGCCAAAACCTCGAGATGAGCCTTGGCTTTTCTCACCCCGTCAAATATGTGGCTCCAGCCGGCGTCAACATCGCGACTGACAAGATGAACATCATAGTGAGCGGCATCAACAAGCAACAGGTCGGACAGACTGCTGCCGAGATCCGTGCTCTCAAGAAGCCAGAACCATACAAGGGTAAAGGTATTAAGTACGCGGACGAGACGATTTTGCGCAAGTCCGGAAAGACAGGTAAATAATCATGAATCTCGCACATAAATTACTCAACCGTACGCTTCGTAAGAATCGTGTTCGCGCCAAAGTCACCGGAACTGCAGCCCGCCCTCGCCTGACGGTCACTATCAGCAATGTTCACGTCAGCGCACAGCTGATTGATGATGTTGCTGCAAAAACAGTCGCATCAGCTACAACTGTCGGAAGCAAGCAAAAAGGCACTAAAACTGAACTTGCTGCCTGGGTTGGCGAACAAATTGCTAAAAAAGCAGTCAAACTAAAGATCAAGCACGTCGTATTTGACCGCAACGGTCGCGCCTATGCAGGACGACTGAGTGCACTTGCTGACGCTGCACGCAAAGAAGGATTGGAGTTCTAATATGCCTGAAGTACAAAGCAAGACTACACCCGCAGCGCAAGGTCAAGCGCAAGGCGGCTCTACGCAAGGACGAGGCAATGACCGCCGTGGTCCGCGTCGTGATAATCGTAGTAACGCCCCAGCTGAACCAAAACAATTCGAAGAGCTCGTCATCAATATCGACCGTGTCGCTCGTGTTGTGAAGGGTGGACGCCGTTTCCGCTTCAAAGCACTTGTCGTCGTCGGTGACCGCAAGACCAAAGTCGGTGTCGGTGTCAGCAAAGGCCAAGACGTCCAGTCAGCCATCGCCAAAGCAACCGATGTCGCCAAAAAACACATGATCAACATCCCGGTCGTCAACACGACGATCCCCCACGATATCGAGATCAAACTCGGTGGTGCACGTGTCCTGTTGAAGCCGGCCGCTCCTGGTACCGGTATTATCGCCGGCGGTGTGATCCGCTCGATCATCGGTGTGACGGGTATCAACAACTTGCTCTCCAAATCACTCGGTTCGACCAACAAAGTAAACATCGCCTACGCAACCATCGAGGCACTGAGCAAGCTTGTAGCCAAGGAAGACTGGCTGGGGAATAGTAGCAAGAAGAAAGCAGTAAGTAGTAAGGTAAAAGCTACCAAGTCTACCGAGAACGATGAGCCAAGCGCAAAGGACTCAGAGGCCGAGGAGACTAAATAATGAAATACAACGAACTACAAGCCGGTGCCAACAAAGACAAGAAACGTGTTGGCCGTGGTATCTCAGCTGGTGGCGGTAAAACTGCCGGCCGTGGTACGAAGGGTCAGAATTCCCGTACCGGCAAGAAGCTCAACGCGACCTTTATGGGTGGCCAGCGTTCGCTTGTCCAGGCAATTCCTAAATCAAAAGGATTCAAATCGATCCGTGTCCCTGCGCAAGTGGTCTATCTTGACCAGCTCAACGACGTCAAGGGCGCAACTATCGATGTCAACGCACTGTTTGATGCCGGACTGATCTCTACTCCGTACCACAGCGTCAAGATCATCGCGGCTCGCAAAGACCGTGAATACACCGGCAAAGCGACCGTCAAAGTCCAAGCCGCAAGTGCCAGCGTCAAAGCCGCACTGAACAAGGCTGGCGGAGCATTTGAAGCTGTCGAAGTTGCGCAGATGCCTGCGAGTAACAGCCGACGTGCTGCGGCACGGGCTGAAAAGGCAGAGAAGACAACCAAAAGCAGTAAGTAGTAGGTAGTAAGTAGTAAGTAGTAAGGCGGCACAAGACAGTTTCCTTACTACTTTATACATACTACGTACTACTGGTAGTATTGTGGACATTCCTGTCCCATATTGGTAATCTGTAATGAGTAAAATCGAAGGGGTAAGCGGATACGTATGAACTGGAAAACAATCTTCGCATCACTAAAAAGCCGAGACATGCAGAAACGCCTGCTGGTTGTTTTGGGTATTATTATCACGTACCGCTTCCTGGCTCAGATTCCTATTCCTATTGCCGAGCCAACCCAGCTCAAGCAAATCATTGATTCGGCGCTGACCAGTACTGATCTCGGTGGCTTCCTGAACCTGCTGTCCGGTGGTGCGCTTGCCAGCCTCTCGATCGTCCTCGTGGGACTCAGCCCATATATCACGGCTAGCGTGATCACACAGCTGCTCACGAAAGCTATCCCGAAACTCGAAGAACTGCACAAAGACGGTGAATCAGGCCGTCGCAAGATCAACCAATGGACACGTATCATCACGCTACCACTCGCGATCATCCAGTCGATCGCCTTCATTTTCATCATCCGCCAGACGGTGCTCGCCGGACAGACTGCCGTCCTGAACGAGACAACTCCATACCAGTGGGTGCTCGCTGTCACAGCCATGACCGCCGGTGCGATGCTCATGATGTGGCTGGGTGAGCTTATCACCGAACAAGGTGTCGGTAACGGTATCAGTCTGCTTATCTTTGCGGGTATTATCTCCCAGCTACCGACGACGCTCGGCACACTCATCTCGTCACTGTCCCAGTACACCCCCGAGACGCAACTCCATGTGTTTAATTGGTTCAGCCTACCGGTCAATGCTCTGGCGTTCTATGTGACTCTGGCTATCGTGACAGTAAGCTTGCTGGTGTTATACATACTCGTCAAGATTAACGAAGCGCAGCGGGTGATCACGATCAATTACGCCAAGCGCGTGCAAGGCAACTCGGCCTATAGCGGTGTCAAAAGTATCCTGCCAGTCAAGCTCATCACCGCCGGTGTGATCCCCGTCATCTTTGCCGTTGCGTTCCTGGCGCTCCCAGCCTTCGTCGGACAAGTCTTACGAGCCCAAGGCAACCCACTCGGTGAAACGCTCGTCGCGTGGTTCCAGACGCCTCAGCCGGGCAGTTTCGGCTACGGTGACTGGACGAGCTTCATCTATCCGGCCGCTTACTTCATCCTGGTCGTGATGTTCACGTACTTCTACACGGGCATTGTCTTCAACAGCAGCGAGATCGCGGAGAACCTCCAAAAACAAGGCGGGTTCATCGAGCACATCCGTCCTGGAGATCAGACTGAAAAGTACCTCCGTCGGACAGTCAATCGTCTCACACTCTTCGGATCGGTCACGCTCGGACTTATTGCCGTCTTGCCATTTATATTCGAATACATCTTTGCGCAGATGGGTATCAACGCCGCCAGTCTGGCGATCGGTGGCACAGGGCTCTTGATCGTTGTCTCGGTCGCGCTTGAGGCTTTGCGGCAGATCAATTCGCGAGCGCTTATGGTCACCTACGACCAATATTAACGCGCGACGCTTCGCTCTGCCGGATAAGACAAACCTACGGTTTTTCCTATCGCTTCGCTGGGCTTTTCCCTTGAGTTAAAAATATCCGACCGAAGTAAATTCGGATCGGATATTTTGTTTGATTGAATTTAGTCGCAAATAGCCTCGGAGAGATACGAACGCTTCATTTTCGCTTTAATCGACGACGCTTCCATAAAAGTTGCAATTATTGTATTATACGTCTCATCCAAGGAGACTTGGCGAAATAACCGTCCGCGAATGGCGCGGATGGTGTTTCATGACAGAGGAGGCAGCATGACTGACCCATCCTGTGACGTAGATACTGAGAGCTTGTCCGGCAAGGGAATACCACCGACACGAGAAATGGTCGCACACGTTACTGTCCGGACATACCTCGACCAGCTCGAGGAAATGGTGCGGAGCATCGGTCGCGAGACGATCGGGCATATGTACCGAGCAGGCACACCCTGCAGGTTTATGCCTGACAAGGTTTTCCGCTCACTGTCGGAGCTTCTGGGCGAATCTGGGAGGATCGTGAGCGATGACGTAGTTTTCAGCTGGATCACAGCACTTCCCGAGACTCAACGAACACTAAAGGAACTCGGGTTGAAGCTTGAGTTAGAGCAGTTCTGGTCAGATGAACCCAGATCTCTACTCGATAGTGGGATCACGGTCTCCGTCGAAAGGTGATCATGCTCACTGTATAATCCTGAAGCATGAGGCGAGGTGGGCGCTTCGGGTCATTCCGTCCGCGCCTCCTCTGTCCTCATCTCTGTGTGGTGAATGTCATTTGACCGTGCAGAGATGGGCTTGACCAACGTTAAATTTGCGTTACAATAAGCACTATTACAGCCACCTCGACCGGCGCTGATCTTTATATGCAGTTACCCCCTTTACTATCGGGGGTGATTCCTGTATAATTCTCTCTTGTAGCTTATGGCCAAAGACAAGGAAGTAATCAAACTCACCGGCAAGGTTGTGGAAACACTCCCTGGAGGTAAGTTTCGAGTCGAACTTGAGAACGGTCATGTAATTATTGCCCACGTGTCAGGGAAGATGCGCAAGCACTATATCAAGCTAGTGCCGGGTGATAAAGTCGAGGTTGAGTTAACCCCTTACGATCTTACAAAGGGCAGAATCAGCTTCCGACTGCGAGAATAATTAAATTAACTTGGGAGAAACACTGTGAAGGTTCGAGCCAGTGTCAAAAAAATCAGCCCTGATGACCAGTTGGTACGCCGCAAAGGCCGCCTCTATGTTATCAACAAGAAAAAACCCAAAAATAAGCAGAGGCAGGGATAATTCATGGCGCGCATAGCAAACGTTACCATTCCTGATGAGAAGCAAGTTCAGATTTCTCTGACTTACATCTACGGGATTGGTCCAAAGCACGCAGCCCGGATTGTCGAAGCTGCCAAAGTCGAGCCAACTACTCGTGTCAAAGATTTGACCGAAGCAGAGCTCAAAAAAATCCGTGATGAAATCGACGCTAACTTCCTGGTCGAGGGAGATCTCCAGCGCGTAGTTGCCGGCAATATCAAGCGTCTCAAAGACATCCAAGCATATCGCGGCATCCGTCACAAAAACAACTTGCCATCACGTGGCCAACGGACTCGTACCAACGGCCGTACCCGTCGTGGTAAGCGAATTGCGGTGGGCGGTTCACAACCTAAAGCAGCAACTAAGACTTAAGGTATACATATGGCAGAAGCAAATACATCGACAACGGCTAAATCAGCCGCCCCAGCCCGCAAAAAGCAGCGCCGTTCAGTACCGTCCGGTCAGCTGCATATACAGGCAACTTTCAACAACACTATCGTGACCTTTTCAGACAGCAAGGGTAACGTCCTCAGTGCTTCGAGCGCTGGTGCCTGCGGTTTCCGCGGCAGTAAAAAGGGCACTGCCTACGCCGCACAGATTGCCGCTGAAAAAGCCGCTGAGTCCGCCAAGAGCCTCTACGGCATTAGCCGCGTTGACGTTTTCGTCAAAGGCGTTGGCCTCGGACGCGACACCGCGATCCGCGCTATGGCCGGTTTCGATATTGCAGTTGAATCAATCCGCGACGTTACGGGCGTGCCACACGGTGGCGTTCGACCGCGCAAAGCGAGGAGAGGATAACCCATGGCACGAGATACTAGCCCAATCGTAAAACAAAGCCGCCGCGAGGGATATGCCCTGCATCCTAAGGCGCACAAGATCATGGCGAAGAAGTCAGGAATTCCTGGTCAACACGGCCGCGATCGACAGGGCAAACAGAGTTTGTATGCCCAACAGCTACGCGAGAAGCAAAAAGTTCGCCGTCTGTACGGCTTGCTCGAGAAGCAATTTGCCCGAACTATGGATGACGCCAACCGCGCTGAAGGTAAATCAGGTGAAAACCTGCTTGAACTCCTCGAACGCCGGATGGACAACGCTGTCTACCGTGCCGGTTTCGCGACGTCACGTCGTGGCGCCCGCCAACTTGTCACACACGGACACTTCATGCTCAACGGCCGCCGCGTCGACATCCCGTCTATCCGTCTCAAAGCTGGTGACGAACTCGTCGTGCGTGAGAAGAGCACCAAAAGTGAATACTTCAAGCGTCTCGGCGATATCGTCAAAGACACCAACCAACCGACCCTCAGCTGGCTCAAGAGCAATCCGGGCAAATTTAGCATTTCAATTACGGGCTCACCAAAGCGTGAAGAAGCCGAAACAGATATCAACGAACAATTAATCGTCGAGTACTACTCACGTTAAGCTTGAAAGACAAGGAGATAAAAAACATGGCTCAGGTGATCCACAACCCAACACTCGCTAGCATCGACGAGCACAGTGCAACGAGTGCAACATTTGTCATCGAACCACTCCACACAGGATACGGTATGACGCTCGGTAACAGCTTGCGACGCGTATTGCTCTCAAGCATTGCCGGCTCAGCTATTACTGCATTCAAGATCGAAGGAGTGACTCACGAATTCACAACGGTGAAGGGTGTCAAAGAAGATGTCGTCGACATCATGCTCAACCTCAAATCAATCCGCGTTCGCTCGCACTCCGAAGAGCCAGTTGAACTGCGTCTCGAGAAAAAGGGCGCTGGCACTGTCACGGCTGCCGACATCAAGACCTCGGCTGACGTCGAAGTACTCAACCCCGAGTTTGTTATCTGTGTTATCGACGACCCCAAAGCTTCGATCTTGATCGACCTCGTCGTCGAATCAGGCCGCGGCTACCGAACGATCGAAGAATCAGGCGAAAAGCGCGTGCACGGTGACATGATTGCCCTCGACGCGTTCTTTAGCCCAGTCCAGCGCGTCCGCTACAAAGTCGAAAGCACCCGTGTTGGTCAGATGACGAACCTCGACAAACTGCTCCTCACCGTCGACACCGACGGCACAATTGATCCCAAAGACGCCTTCGAAGAAGCAGCGGCTATCCTGCTCAACCAGTACACTGCACTTGCTGGCTCGACTCGTGTCGAAGCTGCTGCGGCACCGGGAACGGTTGTCGATGATGGCGCAAACGAACTTAATACCCCAATCGAAGATTTGAACCTCAGCGCTCGCACCACGAACGCATTGATCAACAACGATATTCGTACGATCAATGACCTCGTGACGCTTGGCGAAACTGAACTTCGTGAGCTCAAGGGCTTCGGCTCCAAAGCTCTCGATGAAGTCAAAGACAAATTGGCGGAGATGGAGTTTTAGTATATGCACCGACACGGATATAAAGGACGGAAGTTTGGCCGCGAACGCGACCAACGACGCGCACTCCTGAAAGGGCTGGCTACCAGCTTGATTCAGCACGGCGCGATCGAGACGACCTTGCCCAAAGCCAAGGAAGTTCTCCCGTACGTTGAAACGCTTATTACCAAAGCCAAAAAAGGTGACCTCCACAATCGTCGGCAAGTCATCGCAAGTCTCTCGATACTCTCTGTTGCCTACAAACTCGTCGACGAGATTGCACCACAGCTCACCGAGCGTAACAGTGGTCATCTCCGAATCACCCGCACGAAACTTCGTGTCGGTGACAATGCCCAGATGGCTCGTATCAGCTTCGTTGATGAGCTAAAGGCTGTTGAGGCTGGAGTCTCGAGTCGAGAGACTGGAAAAACAGCTTCAACAAAAACAACGGATGTATCGAAGAAATCTCAAGCCTCGAGTGTCAAGCCTCAAGTCTCTAAAGTGACGAAAGGAACGAAGTAATGGCAAAAACATTCTCACTCAAAGCAGCTGACGTCGCTCACAAGTGGATACTTGTCGATGCAGCCGAAGCGCCACTTGGCCGTCTGGCGAGCTTTGTCGCGCAGCGCCTCGTCGGCAAATACCAGCCTACCTTCACGCCACACATGGACAGCGGTGATTACGTTGTCGTTATCAACGCCGACCAACTGGTCGTGACTGGTAACAAAGAACTGGACAAGAAGTATTACCGTCATAGCGGTTTCCCTGGTGGTATCAAAGAGCGTACGCTCAAAGAACAGCGCGCCCTCGACTCGACGGCGGCGATCACTGCGGCAGTCAAGGGTATGATCCCGAAAAACAAACTGTCTCCTGAGCGACTAGCCCGCCTGCGAGTGTTCACCGGCAGCGAGCACCCACACGATCCACAGAAACCTACGAAACTGGAGATTAAATAATGGCTACTAAGAATGATTATTTCTACGGACTTGGTCGTCGCAAGGCTGCAACTGCCCGGGCTCGTCTGAGCGGTGGCAAGGGCGTCATCACGATCAATAGTCTCCCTGCGAGCGATTACTTCGACGGCAATGCGACCCTGCTTGCTGAGCTGACCGACCCACTTGCACTCATCGGCAAGCAAAAGGAACTCGATGTTTCCCTGCTCGTCAGTGGTGGTGGCATGAGCGGTCAAGTTGATGCCAGTAAATTGGCGATTGCCAAAGCGATCAGCGTCATGAACGAAGACCTTCGCTCAACTCTCAAAAAGGGTGGTATGCTCAAACGTGATCCACGCGAAAAAGAGCGCAAGAAATACGGTCTCCGATCTGCTCGTAAAAAAGAACAATATAGTAAGCGATAGTCTGCTCATTTACAAAAATACTCCGGATATTGTCCGGGGTATCTTTGTATTGTATATGGAATATAGTTGTGCTAGAGTGTTGTCATATGAGTAACATTCAATCCAAAGCCACAAAACAGGTAGTTATTATCGTCGCAAGTATCGTTGGAATCGCTCTGATCGTGTTCGGCACCATCGCCATCATCAATGGTATGAACAACAAACCGTCCACCGGCTCTAGTACGCAACCCTGCACTATGGAAGCCATGATCTGTCCAGATGGATCATCAGTATCTCGTAGCGGTGACAAGTGCGAGTTCGCCGCCTGTCCAGACGCTCCTCAGGCAACCAAAGAAGCTATGTAACCAAAGGTCTCAAAACAAAATACCTCGGAAATTTCCGAGGTATTTTGTTATCAGATCATTGCCTAATAGCTCGCATGTCCGTAGGCCGGGTGCTTGAGGAGTTCTTCCATATCCAGTATCAGGCCGCCCCAGGTGAAGTTGTTGGCGCCGTGACCCTGGCCGGTGAGCGGGTCGTAATATTCGCGGAAACCGGAGTGCTTGATGAGCTCGAGCGACGAACGATAGATGCGTGTGGCCTCTGTAGTGTACCCGTAACGCAGGAGCCCTTGCATGACAAACCAGTTTGTCGCCATCCAGACCGGGCCACGCCAGTTCGTCCCGACCCACCAGTCGCCCTTCCAGTCACCATTTGGGTCAAAACTTGGCTCGGCCAGCGAGACAGTCGCGACGCCATAGGGTAGGCCAAATTCACGCTTGTTGTTGAGGAAATTCTCCACCAAATAGCGAGCTTCGATGTCGCTGGCAACGCCAGCATACATCGGCATGAAAATCGCCCACGTCCGTATCGGTATATGCCGCAGACGAGGTCCCCAGACGGACTGATAGAGGTGTTGGTTGCGGAATATTTCCACCATCGCACCTCTCACTTTGACGGCCTTTGCCTCTGACCACATGGCGATGTCGGGCTTGGCGACGTGACGCGCCAACAGCCCCGTGACACGCAAACTTTCGGCTAGGATAGCATTCATCGGGACGTCGTATACCCAGTGTTTGAGGTCAATTTTGTTCTTGAGGACAAACCGGCTGGCACGCAAGTCATCGACCAGTTTGAGCCGGGCTTTGAAATTGTCGACAAACTGATGGCGAGGGTCGGAGAGCCCGAGGACATGATCGAACCGTGGGGAATTGTCTTCGCCAGTTTCGTCGGGGTTGATGATACCAACCAGGTTCAATTTGTGCGGGTCACGGTTGCGGAAGAGGTAGCGGTGAAAACTATCGATATGCGGCAGCATCTCGGCGACAAATTTCGTATCGCCTGTCGCTTCGTAGATTCGCCAGACAGCCAGTGCTAACATCGGTGGCTGCGTGATACTACTGGTACGACGCTTGCCCCAGTGGATCTCCGGGAAATGATTGTCCGAGGGTACTTTCCAGTACATGATATGTGGTATCATGCCGTTCGCAAACTGGCCCGTGACCAGCAGCCGAAGTTCGTCTTTGGCACGGTCAACGTCGATATAGCTGAGAGTGATGGCATGAAAACAGCTATCCCAAAACCATTGGAACGGATACGTATCGGGCGACGGGACGGTATAGGTCAATCTTCCGTGGTGGCGAAGGTTGGTATCGTAAATAGCTGTAATAGCCTGCTCGAGAGAGGACATGTCACTAGTATAACGGTTATGCTCAGGATAGAGAACGATATCATTTTTTTACGCTATAGCGTATTTTATTGACATAGCTGCAAAAGAGACCACCGCAATCGAGATGGTACAATAGCAACAGAGTAAATCATGAAATTTCCCCCTAGAGCCCATTATTCCAAAAGTGAGATTGATCGCGCAGGCGATATTATTCGTACCGCGTCACCTGGCTCACCCGAGTACGTGCGAGCGATCACCATACTGAACGAATGGCGCGTCAGTCATCATTATCCAATGCATACATTCAATATGACGCTTCGTTACAAGGCGTATACGATCGACAAAGATGCGATCGTTGTTCGTCGCCTCAAACGCCGCGAAACAATCCTTGATAAGATCGGCAACAGAGAGAATAGGATGCGCCTCAGCGCGATGCAAGATATTGGAGGCGTGCGAGCGATCGTACATACTCCCGAACAGGTTGCCACACTCGTTGCGCAATATGCCGAACCTGGACGATTTCCTCACAAGCGGATGCGTATCAAAGATTACATACAGGAGCCAAAAGAAAGCGGCTACCGGAGCGTTCACCTGGTGTTTGAGTTCCGCAACACCAGGGGTCGCTCTAAATATGGCGCGCACTATGCTCGAGATTATGATGGGCTCCTGGTTGAAGTGCAGATACGTACCGATCTTCAGCATATTTGGGCAACTGCTGTCGAGGCGATCGGGGTGATGCGGCACGAGGAGCTAAAATCGAGTCAGGGCAACAAGAAATGGTTGAAGTTCTTTGCCTATATGTCGTCTGTTTTCGCGATGCTCGAAGAGCAGCCGGTGCTTGTAGCGCATCGTAGTATGACCGAGCATGAGATTATTCAGCACGCCTATGATCTTATCAAAGATCTCAACGTCGAAAACATCATGTCCGGCTGGGCAATGGGGATCAACGCCGCCACCAAGGTTGACAAACGAGGTACCGGTCGTCACTACGTGATCATCGCGCTCCAACCGACGCAAAAGACAACCACCATCTACCGTTTCAAAGAAGACGCCCTGGACTTGGCTAACCGTGAACGTGAACGCCTCGAACAAGAAGCCGCCAACAACGGCGATCCTGACCCGGTACTTGTCTCGGTCGGTGACATACGGAACCTCCAGCAGGCCTACCCGAACTACTTTCTCGATATTCGGCGGTTTCTGGAGATCATCAAGCTTGTTGTCGAAACAGTTGAGCGTACTGTATAATGGTTTTATAATGACTGATTCTGAAATCCGCAAACGACTGAGGCGATTGTACGCCAGCAAAAAGAATCCTGCTTAGAACCTATTCCATATCTCCCAATTTCAGCCTAAAAATCATCTGGATTCCGGCCAAAAATCCCCTGCTCCTCCGCGAGGTAGCCACAGCTACCTCTTGTCGGCACATGAGATTTTTGTCTCGGAACCAGGTAATTTCGGCGATATTGGAGATTTGGAACAGGTTCTTAGCTGGTATACTAACTCTATGACCAGAGAAGTGATATTGACCGGTGTACGGTCGAATGATGATCCAACGCTCGCCAACTATTTAGGCGCCATGATACCAATGGTACAGATGCAAAAGCAGTATGGTGCGACCCATGACATCAACATGTTTGTGCCCGATCTGCATAGCTTTACGATGCCAATCGAGCATGACAACCTGTATGCGAACACGCTGAAGAATCTCAAATATTTTATTGCGGCCGGGCTCGATATGACTCACGATAGTACTCATATATATCGTCAGAGCTATATCCCGGCTCACTCAGAAATGGCCTGGATACTTGAGTGCTTCACATATGTTGGTGAGATGCAGCGCATGAATGAATTCAAGGACAAATCTGCGAAAAATGTGCAGGGTATCACGATGGGGCTTCTGAATTATCCTGTGCTCATGGCATCTGATATCTTGCTGTACGGCGCCAAGTGGGTACCCGTAGGCAAAGATCAATTTCAACACCTTGAGATTACGCGCGACATTGCCCTCAGGTTCAACGCAAAGTTTGGTGAGATATTCACAGTCCCTGAATCCACTGAAGCACAATCGAAGTTCATGAACCGCGACCAAGGCCTGAGGATACGCAGTCTGTCCGATCCAACCAAAAAAATGAGCAAAAGTTCAACAGATCAGAAATCAAAAATCAATCTCGATGACGAGCCGGCGATCGCACGCAAGAAAATCATGTCAGCCGTGACGGATACGGTTGGTCAAATTAATTACGATTACGACGCGCAGCCAGGTATCAGCAGTCTTCTGCAAATACTCGCAATTCTTTCTAGTACGTCACAAGAGCAGGTAAATGCTAGCTGGGTCGGAAAAACCAGTTATGGTGAGCTGAAACAAGCCGTTGCGGATCAAGTAGAGCAATTCTTGGTTGGCTTCCGACAGCGTATTGCCTCTATTGATGACGCGATGCTCATAGAAAAACTTGAAGTATCAGAAAAAGCCATGAATATACGCGCCAATGAAACTCTCTATTGTGTACAGCAAGCGGTCGGTTTGCGACCGAAGAATTAATCATGAGACTTGATCAATACGTTGCCCAGTACTGGCCGGAATATTCACGGGCGATGTGGCAGAAATACATCGAGGCCGGCTATGTACGTGTCAACGGCGAAGTTGTCACGAGCTCCAAGAAGTCTCTAGGTGAGGACGATGAAGTCACTGTGCACATTCCCGCCGCGACTGATTATTCCGAAAAGACATTGCCTGTCATTTTCGAAAATGACGACGTCATCGTCATGAATAAGCCAAGCGGCGTGCTGACGCATAGCAAGGGCGCGGTCAACGAAGAATTCACGGTGGCTGACTTTGTACGGACGCGCATGAGCGAGCCGGAGGACACGAACCGTCCTGGTATCGTCCATCGGCTCGACCGAGCGACCTCAGGCGTGATCATCGCCGCCAAACACTCGGCTGCCAAGCATCATCTGCAAAAACAATTCCAAGACCGCAAAGCCAAGAAACAATACATCGCGATCACTCGAGGTATCCCGAAACTTCCGACTGCGGCAATCGACATCCCTATCGAGCGTAACCCCAAGGAACCCTCAAAATTTCGCGTCGGCACAAACGGCAAATCAGCGCACACCGAGTATGAAGTCATCGATCACAATGAGCGTTTTGCCGTCATTTCCCTGAAACCTAGCACCGGCCGAACGCACCAGCTGCGTGTCCACATGGAATATCTTGGGACACCGATCGTGGGTGACGAGATCTACGGGGGTGGTAAAAGCCCGATCGGTCGGTTGGCGCTGCATGCGAAAAGTCTTGAGATTACACTGCCCGGAGGTGAGCGAAAGACCTTCGTGGCCGAACTGCCAGAAGATTTTCAGGCGGCCGTAGAGGCGATCACGCGTGGCTGAAATAGGTTCTCAGATACTACTCAATCCGACAACCCGACAACTGATCGAAACCTATCTCAAGCGACCAGCCCACGGACTGCTGCTGAGTGGCTATAGGGGAGTAGGGTTGCACACCGTCGCACAGATGGTGGCCGGCCGGATAGACACTCAGGGGACGCTCCACGAAGTCATACCCGACGAAAAGGGAACGATCGCAATCGAAACGGTGCGCAGTCTCTATAAACTCACGCGAACTCACCGTGACACGGCGCTGGTCATCGTGATCGACGACGCAGAATCGATGGGACGCGAAGCCCAAAACGCGCTACTCAAGCTGCTCGAGGAACCGACCGACAACGTCTACTTTGTCCTGACGAGTCATATGTCACAGCTACTCCTGCCCACCATCACTTCGCGCATGCAGCATATCGATGCACTACCTTTGCCGACAACCCTCTGGGAAACGCTCATCGAAACCGGTACCGCACCTGCCACGAGAGCGCAGTTCACGTTCCTGTCGCGCGGGCTTCCGGCCGAGCTCATGCGACTGCAGTCAGACGAGACATATTTTGCAGGACGCGTCGCCCGTACACGTGACGCCCGCGCGTTTCTTGAGGGTGATAGCTATACCCGACTCATATTCGTGAAACAATACGGTGGTGATCGCTCGTCCGCTCAAGAGTTTCTCGGCTCATTGTCACAACTGCTGACGTATACGCTGCTCTCGAGCCAGCAAGCGTCCCACATCACTTCGCTCGAGCTGATCGAAACGGTTAGTGAACGTCTCCGCCAAAACGCCCATGTCAAAACCCAGCTGACCTATCTTGTGACGAGACTCGCCACGTCTGGTACAATGTAGTGTAGAATGTTTGGTCTTTTATTGCTTATTGGTGTCGGCGTATGGGTACTGATGTATCAGAAATCGGTTGACGATTCTGGTAATGAATTGCCAAACGCGGCGTCCAATCGGCTCGACAAGCTCTGGCAAATCGCTCACGAGGGCTTGCGCGAACGAAAATATTTACGTGCCGAGAAAGCGCTACTCACTATCCTGCGTTTCGAAGAACGCTCAGCGACCGCCTATAACCGCCTGGGTATCCTGTACGCCAAACAGCGTGCTTACGAGGACGCTATCGAGTGTTTTGAGATCGCCCAGAGCCTCGAACCAAGCGCCTCTAGCTTGCACAATGTCGGGCTGATTTATTATGAAACCAAACAATACGAAAAAGCCGCCCTGGCGTTTGAGCAAGCACTTGCTCTCGAGGGCAATCTCGCGGCACGCCATATCGCCTACGCCAAGGTGCAGGAAAAGATGGGACAGACCAGGAAAATGATCAAAGCCCTCGAAGAAGCTGTCGAAATCGAACCAAATCCTCAGAGCCTCGCGATCCTGGCTGACGCCTACGAGCGCGATGATCGCAAAGAGCTCGCCGACGGACTCCGCGACAAAGCCCGCAAGATGATCGTCCCGGTCGATGTGCCGAAGAAAATCCAGCAGCCGCGCAAAGTAGTGATGTAAGACGGCGACGCTTCGCTCTACCTCATAGGACAAACCGATTGGTTTTTCCTATCGGTCGTTTCACTCCCTTGGCTTTTCCTTTCAGTTAACAAAATCTTACCGAAGTAAATTCGGATAAGATTTTAAATTATTGAATGATTTGGCACAACAGAGGTCATTTGATACAATGTAGCCTGTACTTTGTTACAGTTACGCCGCTTTAGCTCAGTTGGTTAGAGCATCGCTTTTGTAAAGCGAGGGTCTACGGTTCGAATCCGTAAAGCGGCTCCATGAGCTGGAATCGTCTAGTGGCAATGACAGGAGACTGTAAATCTCCCGCCTTTCGGCTTCGTAGGTTCGAGTCCTACTTCCAGCACCAATAGAAACGGCCCACCTAGCGTGGGTCTTTTCTATTGGTATTTGCTAGTAAGGATTCGAACCGAGAGGCATGAACTGCATGTCTGCAGTTCATGGCAGCAAAGTTTAGCCGAGCGGAAGCCATTTGCCTCAAATGGCGGCCAGCTTTAGCTGGTGAGCCAGAGGTTCGGTCGTCAAGCGGCGCGCGCAGGAGCTCCAATACTGCCATCACTCATGCAGCGAATGTGCTATATTGAGGCTATTATGATTAAAACTGCACAAATTGTCGGCGAGAACCATCTATTGAGTAAACGAAATATTATCAGATTTGGACTGGTACTTTTCCTTATCATCACAGTGCTTAGCTCGATCAAGGTTATCGGCACTGGGCGCGTGGGCGTAGTCACGCAGTACGGTCGCGTGACAGGGAGAGAACTGGGCGAGGGTATGTCACTCGTCTTGCCACTCGGGCTCAATAGCGTGACGGTGTATGATATCAAGATCCAAAAAGAGACCGTGACGAGCAGTGCGGCCAGCCAAGACTTACAAGATGTCAGTAGTGAAATAGTCCTGAACTACCAGCTCGAACGGGGAAGTGTCAGCCGCGTGCATCAGACCATCGGTGCTGAGTATGTCGATAAAGTCGTCACCCCAGCAGTCAATGAGGTCTTCAAATCCGCCAGCGCTAAATATACCGCGAGTCAGCTGATCACCGAACGCAGTAAGCTAAAGGCTGAGGCCTTTGACACACTGGTAGCCCGGCTAAAACCGTACGGGGTACGCGTCAGTGAACTGAGTTTGGTTGATTTCAAGTTTAGCCCTAATTTTTCTAAAGCAATCGAAGAAAAGCAAGTCGCCCAACAAAATGCTGAGCGAGCCAAATTTAATCTCGAAGCAGCAAAAACAGACGCCGAAGCCCAGCGCGCCCAAAGCGAGACGCTCACACCGTTGTATCTCCAAAAACAGGCGATCGAAAAATGGGACGGCAAACTCCCTACCTACATGGGCGGGGGCGAAAGCGTTTTCAACATCCCGCTTCGGTAACCTCAGCCCATCTTTCACCAACGCTTTCGTATTTCCTTTTCGTGCAAAAAATGATTAAATTATCCTAATATATAGCGCTCACCCAAACCGTACTCCCCGCCGGAGAATACTACGAGAGCCTATAGGAGATCAGGCGCCAACCCCTGGTGTGGTCGAGCCAATGAGGGTTTAGTTACATAAGAGGAAACTTGTATGGCAACACTTGCCGATAAACATAAAGCACACCGCGAAGTACAAATAGAAGAGTACAAGCAATGGCTGGAAGCAAAGGAACCGTCTCTGAAGCACTGGCGTGCCTGGGGGTCGTGGTTTAGCTGGGGATCACCCGTCGGTCTCGGATTGTTTTTTATCGCGATTGCGATAACGATCTGGATCATCACCCAGGCTTTCTAAGCTCGCAGTATGCAGGAAACGGCCTATCTTGGATCGTTTCCTGCATACGCTTGGCTACAGAGGTAGTTTTTGTTACAATGGGCGAGTATCTCACGCCGCGATAGCTCAGTATCCGAGCGCAGCCGGTACATAAGCAAGAGGCACTTGCTCTAGCCTGAGAAGGCGCGAGCATCGAAGATGCCGCGATAGCTCAGTGGTAGAGCACTTCCATGGTAAGGAAGGGGTCTTGGGTTCAAATCCCAATCGTGGCTCCACGTCGGAATTCGCTTACGACTTCGCGGCTATTTGGCAATCAAGTGGCCAAATAGCTCGCGCAGTCTTCGTTATTCCTCCTTACGATTGTAAAACAGAGAGTGTTTTACAATCGGAAAATCACATAGGAAATACAATAAATCATGTTATAATAGAAGGATATATGGCAAAAAGCACGAAATCAAAGCGTAAACTGGTCGGTCTTGTTTCTGAGGCGTCTGGTCACCGTACGTATTACACAGTCAAAAACACTCAGAACACCACCGAAAAAATCAGTCTCAAAAAATACGATCCTACGACTCGCAAGCACGAAACATATACCGAGACCAAGAAAAACTTGGGTCGCAACGAAGTCAAAGAGCGCAAGAGCTAATCCGTTTCGTCCAGCAACCTGCTCACTCACTATTCGGCGAGTGAGTTTTGTTTTGGGTGGGCGATTTTCTCGATCTCCCGCGCAAACCAGATACCAGCACGGAACATGTCGTCGATCACAGCCCGCGTCGGTGAACGGTTGGAGCTATAGACGAGCAATTTGTCTTCGTAGAGCTCAAAGTCATACTGGGCAAAATGATGCCCGAGCGTCGCCGTCACGTCGTAGGTAAGCAACCGGATAATCAGAGGGACATCTTGGGTTGATGAGCACGTCGTGAACGTCTTGTTGAACTTCGGGTCGTGGTCAGCAAACAAATTGACATCATTCCGCCTCAGGTTCGGATACTTGGCAAACAACGCGTCATAAAACGCGGACTCATGATGATGCGCATCGAGAAATAGATGCGGCAGATGGATGCGCTCGAGATCAATCTGGAGGATTGTCCAGCGGTAACTTTCTGGCTTTTTATACGGGAAATATAGTTGGTCGGTGCGCTCGAGCAAGATGATCTCAAACCCTTCGATGCTCCCGACGCAATAATGCCGGTCTGCATGCCGAGTGGAGACGGTCAGTCCACGCACCATCGTGTGCTCGTCGCTATGCGCGTCAACCGAGCCAAAATAGACCAGTCCGTAGCGTTCGCAGGCGTCATGATAGAGGCGAGACCGGGACAATGTCTTGACGATGCCGCCGGTGCGGACGTTATGGACGAGTCGGTGTAGGCGTTTTTTCATGCATCCTCTGGGCGTTCCGGTTGGATAGCAAAGTCGAGCAATGTCGATAATAATTCAGCATGACTCCATGTCAGCGGAGCGACCGAGGTCTGGCTCCCATCGGCAAACACTTGTTCGCTCAAGACGCCGGTCGGGAGTGCATGTTCGAGTACCCAGTCGATAATCTTGGCACCTTCGTCCCGTTTACCAGTCTCAATGAGATACTGCGCGTGCCACAGCGACGTGATAAACCATGGATTGCTCGGCGCCGCATCGTTTTGGCGATGATAGGCGTCGTGCTCGTAGCGAGGGAGCCCCACGCCATTCGTCCCAAGGGTTTCGATAAGTGTCTGATAGGCGTTCTGCATGTGATCGCTCTGTACCTCGAACAGCCCGTACATAAAGGCGCCGAAGAAACTGGCGGTGTCGACGGTATCATCGGGAGCGATCACACCACCAACTCGGCGCAAGCCTTTGTAGAAATATTTGCGATCATAGTCATAGAGTCGCGTAGTGGCAGCGGTTTTCATGTCGTCGGCAACCGTGCGCCAACGGACGGCAGTCTCTGTCTCGCCGAGTTCGTCGGCTAGCGTCGCGGCTTCGATCAGGCCAGCATGTACCACGGCGGTCGTGTAGGTTGTCGTCATAAATTGCTCTTCCCAGAGGTCGTATGACGGTTTGGGCAAGTGGGTTTCTTCGTCAATATAGCCAGCCAGGAAGTCAGCCATCGGCTTGATCATCGTAGGGTAGTAGGCGTCCAGCAGCGCCCGATCGCTATGAAGTGCGTAATATTGACCGAAGAGGAACAGGACACCGGCGGTCTCGTCTTCCTGGATAGGTGCGATATTGACGTGATCATGGACATACGGATGCCAGCTCGCGCCGACCGTTCCGTCTGACTGGTACTTGTGCATGAGATAGCCGTCCTCGTGCATGACACGTCGGCAAAAGGTGAAAAATCTCAGCGGCTCGTCGCGATAGCCGAGACGCACGAGCGGCCACATCACGTACGCTCCGTCGCGTGGCCAGCAATAGGAATAACTATCGCGCTCGTAGTTGAGCATCGTCGTGTCACTACTGGCGATCACCGCGCCGTGTTTGTCCTGGTGCGATTTGAGGAGTTGGCCACTGCGGACAAAAGCGCTGCGATAGGTCGCATCGAGATGATCGGTAAATTTTTTCATCGGCCGCGACCAGTGGCGCCAGTAAAGCGTGGTCTGCAACAGATAGTGGAGGACACCGTTTTTGCGGATATGACGATGGACGTGTCGTGCCTCGTGCAGCGTTTTGCCGGCCGCAATCCAGTAGGTACAACGCGCGGAGCTATGCGGTTTGATCGTCAAGACCAGCCCGATCACCGAGTCAACACGCCCGTGCTCGACGGGGTTGCTACTCAGCTCTCCGTCTTCGGCGTCACGATACGTCCCGTCGTGGCCTTCGATACCAAAAAGCCCGACGCTATATTGGTCAAATGGCGTCCCATCGTGGTGAGCAGCCCCGACCATAAATGACCGATGCCCCTTGTAGTGCAATAGTGCGTCATCGTCAGGCAAGTATTGCACCGTGTCACTACCGTAGCTATCACTGATGACGAATACTTGGTGCATATAGAGTTTGACGACGCGCTCCTGCTCGGCGTGGTTGATGACATGGATATTGCGCATGAATGACGTGCTGGAACTATCGACGAAATCATCAAATTCGATAGCGACACTGAGCTCCGCGTGCGTCGCGGTGATGCGGCTCACCAGCACGTCGTCATGATAGGCGATACCCACGTCCCATGAACCGTCGTCGAGCCAACTCAGCTTCCCGTCAACCCATACACCGACCCGATGACGCAGGTTCTTGGCGGCGGTATGGTTTTCTTGTCCGACATAAGGAAAATAGAAGTCATGAACGAGCCCGTATTTGTTGAGCCCGACATGCATCTCGCCGTTACTGAGGACAACTGGCCGACTCATGCGATATCCGCCTTTCGCTGTTCGTTGATCCGCCAGTGCGTGTCACGCAATGTGTTGAGGTAGTAGAGAAAGGCGTCGTAGGGGCTCTCATACGGGCTAAAGTAGGCGTGGACATCGCCATCAGTAAACCACTTAGTGCACATGTAGTAGAAATGATCAGACGTCTGGAGCAATCGCCAATCGTTGACGAGCTGCGCGTCACCTGACCGCAAGATAGTCGTCTCCATATCGTAGAGATAGTCGAGGGCTTCGTGCTGCATGCGGTTGCCCGTCCAGGCCGACAAGTCACGCTCGCTATCTGCCCAAGTCACGGTGTGCGGCATACTGACCTCGTCTTTTGCCTCACAGTGCTGTATCGCCTCCGAGGCAGTGTAGGTGGCTCGGGTTTCATCAGACAGCCAGCCATCGATGAACGACGAGAAAAACGAAAATATCCCCGTATCTTCCCACTGATGTTCACCAAATGTCTCAAAGTCCATGAAAAGATTGACGAGCGGCTCGTGTGAGGTAGCGTCGAGCCAGTGTTGATATTTCTCAGCCGTCAGCGGCCACTCTGACCATTGTTTGTTCGAGAAACGAAAAGCGATGTCGTCGCTGAGACGATAGTTTTTGAGCAGCAACGTGAGATTGTGTGTTCCTTTGGCGCGATAGGCAAAGTTTGGGCTGCGCCAGTCTAATATCGGATCCCAGCCCTCGGCCAGCACGCCTTTGTAGCCAGCCGATTCTGCCCACAGCCCAAGCTCGTCGTTGTAACTGAGCTCGGTGTTTCGGAAAACAGCCGGACGAATCCCAAAGAGTTGCTGGATCTTCTCGCGGTGCATCAGGACTTGTTTCTCAAATTCAAACCGACTGTAGAAAAAGGCCAAGCTATGATGATAGGTCTCACCGATGATTTCGACGCGGCCGGTGGCGACGAGTTTCTGGAATTGTTTGAGCAGCTCTGTGTCCCAAGCCTCACACTGCTCGAGAAATGTCCCGGTGATACTCAGACTGAAAGCAAATTGTGGGTGCGCATCGAGGAGGCTGAGAAGCGTATGTGTCATCGGCCAGTATGATTTCTGGGCAACTTTACGAAAAATCGTCTCGTTGTTGGTGCGAGACTGATCGTCTTGTTGCGAAAAATAATCATGCTTGACGCCGGTATCAAACACCGAGTAGGGTTGCACGCGCCACGGTTGGTGGACGTGGAGATAGAACACTATCGCCCGCTTCATGCGACAGCTCCAGCGGCTCGGTATTGGTTGGAGCATATTGCGGCGGCGCGTTCCCACGACACTCGTTCGAAATTACGCCGCGCGCCACGAGCTAATTCGCTGCGCAATGCATCAGACGAGGCAACCGCGATGAGCTCGTCTGCCAGCCGGTCGGTGTCCCAGTAGTCATGCTTCAAGACATTGGTCAGCACCTCGACGACGCCCGACTGTTTCGAGAGTAGTACGGCGGTGTCCTGGACGGCGGCTTCGAGAGCGGTCAAGCCAAATGGTTCACTGACCGAATTCATGACAAATATATCAGCTATGTCATACAGCTCACGCCAGGCAGCACCACGCAAGAATCCCGTGAACAGGACGTTGCGGCTGATGCCCAAGTCGGCACACAACTGCACGAGTTCATTGCGTTGTTCACCATCGCCAGCGATGACAAACAGCAAGCGGTCATAGCGGGTGAGTGCCTTTTGCGCAGCTTGGAGGAAGTGTATGAGACCTTTTTGGATCGTGAGACGACCGATCGTGACGACGACCTTGTGCCCCTCGGCCTGGAGGCTACGCGCATAGGTATACATCGTCTGGTCTGGCAGTGGCTGACTGACGATACCGTCGAGATCAACGCTATTGTGGACGACCTCGATCTTGTCGGCCGGGATATGATAGCGGTCAACGATCGATTGTTTCGTCGCGTACGAGACAGCAATGATACGATCAGCCATGGTGAGGCCATGGAGCTCGACTTCGTGGATGAGCGGATTGCCGCTATTGCCTCCCGCTCGGTCAAACTCGGTCGCATGTACATGGGCAACCAGTGGTGCGCCAGTATGCAATTTGGCGATAACTCCGGCCTCAAACGTCAACCAATCATGCGCATGGATAACATCGGGGCGGTTTTCGGCCACTACTTCACGGGTCACAAACTCGGCATACTCGCTCTGGACAGCACGGACAGCCTGCAGATCACCGGTGTAGGCTTCGGGGACGGTGAGATGACTGGTGCGCACATGGTGCACGTTCATGAAAGACCGAGTTGGTTCATCGGCAATTTTTGGGTGGGGCAAGACGAAATCAATCTCGGCGCCATTATCCGCTAGAGCACGCGCCAATTCAAAGCAAGCTACACCTAATCCACCACTGTTGTGAGGGGGTAGTTCCCACCCAAGCATCAATATCCGCATAATACTCTCGGCTTAGCCCACTCTCTTCGTTAATTCTTATGATTATTGTAGCTCTGGGAGGCGTCTATGACAAGGAGATAATATGCTTGAATGCACGTTTACTGCGCTTATCAGCGAGCGAAAGCGCAGCCTTTAGGTGAGAATTGCCATGTCGGCAATTCGCAAGGGAATCTTCTCTTGAAAACTTGTTTTCAAGATGCAAGTTCCGGGATCGCGGAACGTGATGGGGGCTTGTATTGTTCGGATTTACTCCGACAATACAAGTGGGGTGGCGAGCCTCCCCTAGGTTTTAATCGCGCAGGTTGGACAACTCTCTTCGTGGACGTATTCGGCTTTCCACGCACCGAGTGCTTGACCGAGGGGGAGGACGTCGTGATAACCAATTGCGTCGGCTGCTCGGCGGATCAGCGAAGCGACCCACCCAGTGAGCCTGATACCATACCATTCGAATATTGCCCAGTTTTTACCAGCCGGGACGACCGTTGGCGGTTTGACGGCTTTGTACTGCGGCCGCGAGGTGCCATGGATCTCGGCTTTGATAACCCGGGCGACAAATAGTGCGTCGTGCAGAGCGGTCTGTGCCATGCCGGTGTACGGAGTAGCGGCATTGTCCCCGATCACAAAGATATGTTTTTGGGCTTGCAGATAGGGGTCGACATTGACCCGGCCGTTTTTGGCGAGAGCAAACAGGTCGGCATGATCCTTGAAAAACGGATGGTTGCTCACCCCAGACGTCCAGACAACGGTTTTTGACGGGATGTCACGACCGCTGATGATGATACTGTCGTCGTCTTCTGACTCAACCTTTTTGTTCGTCTGGACATTGACACCCAACTTTTTGAGGCGTTTTTCGACTAACGCACTGGCAGCTTCACTCATACGAGGCAAGACGCGCGGGGCGGCTTCGACGAGGCTTATATGGATATGACGACGAGATTTGATGCCGTGCGTTTCCTTGATGCGTTTGAGATAGCTCGCCATGGCCGCACTGAGTTCCACGCCAGTCGGGCCGGCACCAACGACGATATAGTTTTTGTCGAATTGTTTTTCGTTAGTGAGCTCTTGGTGGAGATGTTGCTTGAAGCGCTGCACTTCTTTGTAGGATTTGATGCCGTAGCTGTATTCCTGTAGCCCCTCGAGGCCAAAGTAACTCGTGACGACGCCGAGCGCGAGCACAACCATGTCGTAGTCAAGATGCTCGCCAGATTTGAGCGCGACGTGCTTGCGGTGAGCGTCGAGTCCGACCATCTCACCTTGGACGATAGTAACCTGCGGATAGTTTTTGAAAATTTCAGACAAGGGAGCAATTGATTGCAGATGCGAGCCACCGGTCGCCGTCGCGTAGAGGGCGGGGTAGTAAACAAAATGATCCTTGTCCGAAACGAGGGTAATCGCCAGACTCTCCTCGCCAGCTAGTGCTAGAGCGGTTTTGATACCACCGAAGCCTCCACCTACTATTACTATTCTTTTTTTATGTGCCATATACCCCTCATGGTTAATCTTAAGCATATGCTAACAGTGCTCAGAGGTTTTGCCAAGCCTTACAGCCCATCTCGTAGGTATATCCAGGTAGTTACTACTTAGTGAATTAGCACCTGATGTTTGTCATGTACGTCGGGTTACTGACTGGGCTGAGGAACTCTGCACCATTGTCCCAACGGTTACACTGCCATACGTGGCCTGGCCTGTCATAGAAATTTGCGAGCGGGCCAAATATGCCACAGTTGGTTCCCGTATAGCTAGTCGTGCCCCGCGTAGCGTTGACCACTGGCATGCTCTTGCGCTGGAAAATGTTTTCGATGAATTTGATATCGTGGACGCCGTCACCGAGGTTGTTTTCACCACTGGTCGAACCGCCCCAGGCACAGTATCCGCCACTGGTTGTCATGTAAAAATTGCGTTTGATCGTACTGTTGTGTGGCACAAGACCGTCATGGCTATAGGCCGTTTGGTTCGCCGAGCAGCCTGATTCTTCCGTAGGGTCACTGGTTGCGCCAGTATTCTCGTACGTTTTTACGAGGCACTGCAGCGTGTTGTGTATGAGATTGGCATTTGCTCCCACACGCATGACCGAGTTGTGATTGATGCCATTGATAGGGTCCGCCGAGGTATCGTCCAAATAGAGATACGAGTCTCTGATCGTACAGTTTGAGCACACTCCGACGCTTGGGCCGCCGTAGACTTTCGAGCGCAAGACACTATAGTCGCACAGCCCGAGCGTCCGACCACCGTAGGCGCTGGGATTAAAGACAGTACTATCGGTCAGTGTAAACGACGAGGTACCCGACCCAGACCCCGCACACCAAGTATCATCGATAAAAATAACACCATTCACAAACGAGTTTTTAATCTGCACGTTTAGTGATCGAATTCGCAGACTACAGTTGACGTTCATGTTCTCGATAACCGTATTTGGTGCTTTGATGTAGCAGGTATTTTCGCTCGTGTAGTAGAAATTGTCGTTGAGATGCCCGGCGTCGACGTTGCGGGCTGGTAGGGTTGCGACATAATTACCGAGTGTTGTGCCGGCCGGTACCCCGGTGTTGCTCGGTCCGGCAAAACAGCCACCGAGTGTGTCAGTGCCATCTTGCCATGGATCAGGACCATCGGGCACATAGACTTGTGTCCCGACCGAATATGCCGGGTAGGAGGCTTGGTTGCCACTCGTGATAGTCAGCTTGCTTGGGACGGGGCACGTGCCGACGGCCGACTGACCAAACTTGATCGCCGAACCACCAGAAGCAGTCGTGTCTACCGCAAGACTGACATTTCCCGAGCGCGTGCCCACCTCGCCCTCTCGACTACTGTATATATTTGTCGCCGCTGCTACGACACTTGCCAAAAACACTGAGCCTACAAGACTCACCAAAGCCACGCGCGTACCCTTGGTCACGGTCGACTTCATATGCATTATCCCCCTCACTAGTTTCATTAGAGATTAGTATACCAAACAAACTCGTTTCTCAAGCCGAACCATTGGACGTCGTTTGGCTCACCAGGTCTTTGTGAATGAAAAGATTGTCCTTAATCAATAAAAATGGCCGGTGATACAATAAACGATATGAATATCACTACAATCGCATCGAACCCCGCCTGGAAAGATGTCGCGGCAAACACACAAATGACCGAGAAGCATGTTCAGGAAGCACTAGAGCTATTCCCGGACAGCGATATATTGCTCTTTCCAGAGCTGAGCCTATCGGGGTTTGTGGTTGATGAAGACGTCGAAACGGTCGCCCAACCCCTCGATGGATCCGGCGTGAGGGCAGTACTCGATATGGCGAAGCGCTACCAGGTCGCGATTATCGCCGGAATTATCGAGAAAGTCCCTGGCGAGAAACCAGCAAATACTCAATTTGTCGCCTCACCAGGCGGCGAAATACTCGCCTCGTACCGGAAAAATCACCTCTATACTCAGTCCGAAGAGCCAAATCTGTACTGTCGCGGCGGCCAGCTCGCAACTTTTGAATACAAGGGCTGGAAATGTGGGCTTTCTATCTGTTTTGATATTCGTTTTCCTCGTCTGTTCGAAACCTACAAAAAAGCCGGTGTCGAATGTATCTTTTCAGGCTTCAACTGGGTCGAAGGCCGTAACAAACCAGCGATCATGGAACACCTCGTGCTCGCCCGGGCGCACGAAAACCAATTGTTCTTTGCGGCGGTCGATCGCAATGGCGAAAACGCCGGCACTAAATTCTACGGCACCAGTGTCATCGCCAGCCCGTTTGCTGAAAACTTGGCCGTCAAAAACGGGATCTATGCTCACGCATCGATCAGCAAAGACGACATCACGACTCTCGGCACCAACCTGCCGCTCGCAGGTAGTTTCAAAGAATCGTACGAAATTTAGCCCTCTTACTCAAACACCCCATACCCGATAAGCCCGGCACCATCTGGCGTATTATGTCTGACTACTCTGATACCGCCTGGCTCGTTGCCGCCAATTGTCGTGACGGCTCCGTCCGTGTTGTCGATGATGATGTTAGCGTGTTGGCCAAAAGGACTTGGGTTGTCGTAGAGCATGACATCGCCGACACGAGGCAAGTATCCGGACTGGACTGATTTGAACCGACCGGCTTGCTCATAATAGTCGCGTAGCGTATGAGTGCCCGGTATTCGCCAATGTCCGTTATTCGGATTGGAAAGCGGGGCACCGGCCTCGCGAAACACCCAGCTCACGAAGTCAGCGCACCACGGTTCGCTAACTCCTTCGGAGTATTTTGTGCCACTGGGTTGTAGCTCGTATTCTTTGTGCAATATGCTCACGAGCTTTTGTTGGCTCGGTGACAGATGATATTCGTTGATGTTAGGAAAATCAATCGCATCATTTTTGCCCGTATAGCTCGCGACAAGCTGCGGGAAGATATTGTATCTGCTCCCCGAATAGAGTACCCCGAGTAAGATCAGGATCGAGAGCGCTCCTATGAAGATAAGCAAGAAAATATAGGTTCGTCGTGACAGCTTTTTCATCCCATTATCATAGCAGCCTATGACAGTTAGCACGCTCGTGCTTGCTATCTGTATAAACATCTGAGAAGATCTCTCACCATCAGACACTTCCGTACTCAATCCCACCGCACTTGTGCGACAAGAAAATACGACTTACTTTTCAGCAAGTCGTATTTTCTTGGCAGGGGCACGTGGAATATTAGAAATATATTCTGCAAGCTTTCTCGGAGCAAGCTCCTGCGAGAGCTTTTGACTATCGAATCACGGTCTTGTTCGCTTCGCTCGCGACCGTGATTCGGTTCTACGGAGCCGCAAACAAGAAAAAAGAACCTACAGCATGCAGATTCTTTTTTCTTGGCAGGGGCACGTGGAATCGAACCACGGTCTAAGGTTTTGGAGACCTTTGTACTAGCCGCTGTACTATGCCCCTATAGATTATTAATCCGCAGCGCGAAGACCAGGTCGCCTGTGGGTATAACCCGTATAGTATATGTCATAACACTGGTGAAACGAAAGGCTCAAAGTTAATTTCAGCTCTTCGTTTCATTGCCGAGCCCTGGATAGGACTCGGCAATGACACAGTTGATCGCGTGCTTCACTGCGTGGAGCAGATGGCGATGCTCTTCGGCAGCTTGCCACCAAAGGCAACCTTGTCGAAAACGAACGTTCGGCGCTTGGCTTCATCTGCACCAAGCGTCACCACTCGACCCGGCGTAACGAAGCCGCTCAGGTTCTTCGGCGTAGCACTGAAGGTGATTTCCAGTTTGTCGCTGGTCTTGTCCACCTTGTAGGTGACACCGTTGAAACTGCCGCCACCGTTGAGTGATGCCGTCTTGCCGGCACCACACTCGAAGTTTCCGATCGAAGGCTGCACTTCCACGGTCCTGTCCGACGAAACCACATTCAGAAAGGGGATGTTGTACGACCCGTCGGTGATCCGCCGCGCCTGTTCGGAGACGAACGATGGCACGCCGAAGATAAGTCCCCCTGCGACAGCTCCGAGAACGAGCACGTACACAATTCGCATAGGCCAACTGGCCAAGCCTCGCGACAACCTCCCGACAAACCTTCGTACCGGAGCGAAAGTGTATTTGTCAATCACGTGCCACGGGTCGGCTCCCAAATCGCGTGCGAACCCGTATGCCCAGCCCTTTTCCAAGGGTCGGAGCACGATGATCAGCCACAGCGTGAAAGCTGCGAGGATCGCGTACTTCAAATAGGGTGCCACCCATACTGCATGGAATCCCGCGTTGACCATGGGTGTTGCGAAGTACACAACAGCGATGAACGCCGCAAAAGCCAGCAGGATGATGAAAGGCCGCTTGAGTCGAACCAAGACAGCCTTGACGCCACCATGAGTCATACTGCGTCCACGCTTGATGCTCGGACGAACATTACTACGGGCTGGTGGAGCACCGCCGGCCGGTGCCCTCATGGTGGACTGGGATGGCATCTGAGCCGAGCCCTGTCCCGTCTGCGGCAGAGTAGAGCTTGCCTGAGCTGCTCGGATTCTCGCTGCCTCCGCACGCATTGCATCGAGGTCTGAACCAGAATTGTTCAGGTGCGTTGTCATGATCCCTCCTGGAACCAAAAAGTGATCACGATCTGTGTCACTCTATCGTTGTATAACTATTCATTCACCACGTCAATACTATTATTGTATTTGCTATACTATAATAGATATGAAATCACTCAGCCTATCCCGACCGCTGATTCTCATGGTTATAGGGGTACCCGGATCCGGAAAAAGTTTTTTCGCCCGCCAGTTCGCCGAAACATTCAGCGCACCACTCGTGAGCCCAGACTTCGTCCGCTCGCAGATATTTGTGTCCCCGCGCTATAGCCGTGAAGAAGATGGGGTGATCCAGACACTTGCCGCACAGCAAATCGACGAGCTTCTCAAAACCGAGAAGACGTTTTTGGTCGATGGCGGGCTCAATGTCCGCGTAGACAGGATTACACTTGCCAAACAAGCCCGCGAGGCCGGCTACGGCGTGCTGACCGTATGGGTACAGACCGACGAGCCGACGAGCTACAATCGTGCCACGAAACGCAATGCTCGCCGCCAGGGCGATATGTATAGCAGCTCCCTGACCGACGATCAGTTTGACACACTGACAAAACGCCTGAGCCCACCGAGCGCTCAGGAACCATATGTGGTCATCAGCGGCAAACATACCTACGCCACGCAGGCAAAAGTCGTGCTCAAAAAACTAATTGTCCCTCGCGAGCAGCAAGCGCAACAGGCAGCTCCAATCGCGCCCCCACCTCATGAAAACCACGCACCCGCAGCGCCCCATCGTCGCAACGTTATTATCAACTAGAGCTCGTCACAGAATTCTTTTCGAGTACGAGCTATGAAGTCTATGTCCGCGCAGATCTATCGGGACGAGGAGTTTGGTGACATACCCTATCGCCGGGTACCGCAGTCTCAACACGTGCGGATCCGCTTGGGTACCGACGGTACACTCCGGGCGTCATTGCCCCTATTTGCCCCGTTGAGCTCGCTCAAAAAACTGATCGATAGTTCCCGCAGCGAATTACAGAAAATCACCGTTTCGTCCAAATCCAGCCAGTACATGAACGGTCAGCAGATCGGCCATTCACACAGCCTCAGTCTCATCCCCAACCGCAGCAATGCGCTCAAGGGAAGCGTTTCACACCAAAAAGTCATCGTGAGCTATCCGGAGACCGCCGATCCCGGCTCGTCCACCGTCCAGACGACCATCCGCACCTATATTTCCCAAGCACTTCGCAAAGAGAGCAAAGCCTATCTGCCTCGTCGTCTGCAATACCTCGCCGAACAGGGCGGGTTCACCTACCAAAAAGTGCGATTTGCCCACCAGTCGGGGCGATGGGGAAGCTGTAGCGCCAGCGGGACAATCAGCCTCAATATTGCGCTGATGATGCTGCCGTTTGAGCTCATCGACTATGTGCTGGTACACGAGCTGTCCCACACGATCGAGATGAACCATTCGCCGGCGTTCTGGCGACTCGTCGAATCGTACTATCCTGACTACAAAATCGCCCGCAAATTGCTCAAGACCCACAATCCATACCTCTAAAACGCTCAAGCTACGGTATAATGCAATTATATGGCAGTGAGTGGGACAATTGCTGAGCACGATAAATATAGCGAATTATTTCTTCGTATTACTCGTGTTGCCGGTATTTTGATCCCTATTGTTGTGGCTTCGTATGGTCTCGCAGTGATTTTTGGGATGACAGAGGCAAGCCCCGCGTACAATTTCTCCGCCTTGGTCGTCATCATCGTGGGATTCATGCTGCTCGGTATCACTCAATATATCGTCAAGCCAAACCAACCAGTTAGTCTCGGTATATTTATCATACTGTACCATCTGTTCGGGGCGATGTTTTTGATCGCGGGGCCTGGCTTCGTCAGTCCAATCGCCTTTTGCTGGATTGTTCTCACGCTGATCACTGAAATCTTCTACGGACGGGTGGCGATGATGCTAAGCCTGATGGTGATTGCTGGAATATGCCTCACTCTCTATCTCTTCGAGCCCGTTCCCTCAACTATCAATACAATTCAGTACGTTTTTAGCCTGCTTATTATCATTGTGAGCAGTATCCTCGTCGGTTTCCTGCGAAGTATCCAGCGAGTCGAGCATCAGGATCTCAAACGAAGCCAAGACCAAGAGTTGTTCCAGCGTGGCCAGCTAACGGCGCTGATCAATAGCCTCAACGCCGCTATCCTGAGTACTAGCAGCAATGGAACAGTGCGTGTCTACAATGCCGCTCTGTTGAGCCTTGTCGACACCAACCAGTCCCTCAGCGGAAAAAAGATCGACGACGTGTTTCATCTCTATGACGGCAAGGGCGCACCCGTGTCGCTGATAAATATCAGCACAAAATCAAAGCGCACTATCGATCGCGACGATCTCGTACATCGGTTTGACGACGGCGAAGAGATCCGGCTCAATATCAGCTGTGCGCCTATCCGCAGTCACTTCACAGGTGAGGCGAAGCAGCACGAGGGGTTCATATTTATCGTCCGCGACATCACGCGCGCTAAGAGTCTCGAGGAAGAGCGCGACGAGTTCATATCGGTGGTCAGCCACGAATTGCGTACCCCTATCACGATTGCCGAGGGAACATTGTCTAATTTCCAGCTCCTGCTCGATCGTCAGCAGGATCCAACTATTCTCGCCCCAGCCCTCAAAGACGCCCGCGAACAGATCACCTATCTCGCCAGTATGGTCAACGACCTGTCGACGCTCTCCCGTGCCGAGAGCAGTGCGTCGGATGCGCCGGAAGAGATCGACGTCAGGCAATTACTCGAGGAGCTCTATCATCGCTACGCCGACAAGGCGTCAGACAAAGGTTTGACGCTCAATATCGACGCCAGCCATAGGCTCGGTACGATCCTCGCGAGTCGGCTCTACCTCGAGGAGATTCTGCAAAACTTCCTGACGAACGCAATCAAATACACCCTCAAAGGCAGTATCACGCTCGAAGCCCACAAACTCGCACACGGGATTGAATTCTCGGTGCGTGACACCGGGATCGGTATCAGCAAATCAGATCAAAAACGTATATTTGAGAAGTTTTATCGGGCTGGCGACTATCGCACTCGCGAGACCTCTGGCACCGGCCTCGGGCTCTATGTCGTCAAAAAACTGGCTGGCAAGCTCGGTATCGACGTCAAGTTCGAGAGCCGCCTCAACCATGGGTCGACCTTTAGCTTTGTGCTGCACGAGGCGACCGCAGCACCTGTCGACGACGTGGAACTATTAGACCCCTCCCATAGCACCCTCTGAGCTGTAACTAGTTTCGCTACGCGGGTGGGTCGGGAGAGGTCTATTGACGAAACAGGGAGAGTAGGCGTACACTTGACTTGACAGGTCGCCACGGAACATAGAGTATCGTGGCATTTTAATTGAGGAGAAACCGTGGCCAAAGAATCAACGAAGAAACCTGCGAGACGCACAAAAAAGCAGTCTCCGGCTGACAAACAGCCTCAGAAATGGGCTCGTCCGTTTCGGGCAGTAGGCGGCTATTTCAAGGGAGCCTGGGAAGAACTCAGACTGGTTCATTGGCCAAATCGCTCAGCGACATGGGGACTGACCGTTGCCGTCATCATGTTTTCACTGTTCTTTGCTGGGATGATCCTCGGTCTTGATACTGCGTTTTCATATCTATTTAAGGAGATTTTATTGTAATTATGTCTAATACAAAACGATACGACTCAGCCCGTCACTGGTATGCTATCCATACCTACTCTGGCTACGAGGAAAAGGTTGCCGAGAGCATTCAGCAGCGCGTCGAATCAGTCGATATGGCTGACAAGATCTTTGGCGTCTTGGTACCCAAAGAAAAGCAAATTGAGATCAAAAACGGCAAACGTAAAATCGTCGAAAAGAAAATCTTCCAGGGCTACGTGCTCGTCGAGATGAAGATGACCGAAGACGCCTGGTATATCATCCGCAACACCCCTGGTGTCACTGGATTTGTTGGCACCGGCACCGATCCGACACCGGTCTCTGATCAGGAGATTGCCAAAATCAAAAAACGCATGGGCGTCGAAGACCCCAAGCATTTCATCAACTTTTCAGTCGGCGAAGTCGTCAGCATCACCGACGGACCGTTCAAAGGCTTCGACGGCGCAATCAGCGAAATCGACAATACCAAAGGCAAGATTCGCGTCATGGTCAGCATGTTCGGCCGCGACACGCCAGTCGAGCTAGACGCGCTCCAGGTCAACAAGGTCTAGGGCATGGCCAGCCCGGAGGGGAGAAGCTCCAACCCTGAGTAGCAACCAGATATATCAGCAATGATTTATCGACGCACTCTTCTAAATATGAGAGCGGCATACTTACCAGAAGATCTCATGGATGATATACCCGTCTTGGACACAACAGAGCCTGTCGAGACAGATACTGCAGTATCACCCGCAAGAACCTTCGAAGAGCCTACACGAGGCTATAACCCCTCGATAACAAATACCTAGCCGTCTCTCATACTCAACAGACACATTGACACTGTTGGATATGAAAAAGCGCTGGGACTGCGTCTGCGATTATTCTGTTGTATTTCTGCTCGTATTCTGGTAGAATTTACTACTGTTACGCACACGCGGCACAAGCCGCTGTAGATCGTAGTTGGCACATAGTAGTTGAATCGCTTCAAATTCAACACATTCCCTATATACCACCTACCATTTACCACCTACTAATTCGGAGAAATTTATGGCTAAAAAAGTTACCGGTAATTTGAAATTGCGCATCCCTGGTGGCCGCGCGACGGCAGGACCTCCTGTCGGTTCGACCCTCGGTCAATGGGGTCTCAACATGATGGATTTTATTAATCCATTCAACGACGCAACCAAAGAATTCAACGGTAAAGATGTGATCGTACACATCCAAGTCTACGAAGACCGCACCTTTACCTGGAAATGTCTCGGCCAACCAGTTGACGATCTCATCCGTGAGAAAATCAACATCAAAAAGGGAAGCGCCAAACCACACACTGACAAGGTTGGCTCGATCACTCGCGCCCAGCTCGAGGAGATTGCAAGCACTAAGATGGAACAGCTCAACGCCAACGACCTCGAGGCAGCAGTCAAAGTCATCGCCGGCTCCGCCCGCTCTATGGGCGTCACCGTCGAAGGATAAATCCAGATTTATATCAAAATAGCGCTCCCAGAGAGCGTTATTTTGATTGATGTAAGTCGAATATAATTTGCTATTTTTTCACTTTCAGGACAAACACCTGCACCAGCGCCAAAACACGCCCCTCGTTTCTGGCGAGGTAAACCTCTTTCTGAGTTTTTGAAACGTATCCGTAGATACGGTGAGGAAACCAAGGCAGTTTTTGGCCGTCAGGAACAAGGCGAGCGGTGCAGGAGGCAGGCGTTTACTCTATGCATCATACTTTGAAATGTGAAGACTCACCCTTCGCGTCGCATATAGACAGCCATACTTCGAAGATGCGTGAGGCTCAGGTCTGCCAAGAAGTGAAGAGGGTCGCCACGGACGAACCGAGACGACCCTGTATGGATCACTTTTCGGATGCGAGCACCCGACTAATGACTGTCAGCGGCAACACGCAGAATGCCACGAGAGGCATCCAGTCGAGTACCGACCAAGTACTGCTCACGGTATTAGTAATGTTCGCCACGATGATGGCCACGACAAACACCGCAAGCGCGCTGATCATGGCATGTATCTTGTCAACGCGTGCGTAACGGCAGAAGGGCAACGATGCCACAAGCGCCAGCACGGTAACGGCCAATGAAAGTGCAAACTCCATATCAAGCTCCTTGGGGGGGAAGTGCGACTCAGCAAGGTCACCGAGCTAATATTTTTAGTATAGCACTTATTATAATTTTAGTCAAGTATTTGTGTTTAACGGAGGGACTTGTTTCACCATATTGATAAACTCTCCAGGAAGCATACCTCAGATATTTACAGATAATCGCTCTTGTTATATAATTTTGACATCACTAACAAAGTTGGGAGCATGTCGACAGATATGCGTTACGCACCACGAAAGGACAATTTATATGGCTAAAAAAGCCGAATTACTCGAGGAAGCGAAAAAGCTAAACCTCGAGGTCACCGAAAAAAACACCATTGCCGAGATTGAGACAGCACTCACTGAGGCTCGGGGCTTGAGTGATAAGACTCGAGATAAATCAGAGGAAGTTGAAATTCAAGACTCAAGCACCAAGACTCAAGTGTCTAGTACCGCGAAAGCTGGAAAGCGTAGCGAGAAATCTCTAAAGGAAGCAGAAGAGAAAGCCGAGAAAGAAGCTCGCAAAGAGTCTGGTGATACGACACCTCAGACTGACGAAGCTGAATCTCACATCAAACAAGGACCAGTACCTGTCGCTCGTCCCCTGATCGAACGACGTGGCAAGAAATACCGCGAACTGGCCAAGAAAGTTGACGCCGACAAGCTCTATAGCCTACAAGAGGCCGTTGCTCTCGCATCAGAGACTAACCCAGCTAAGTTTGACGCCAGCGTCGAAGTCCATGTCGTCCTGGGCGTTGACCCGCGCCAAGCTGACCAAAACATCCGCGCGACCGTGAGCCTGCCAAACGGTACCGGCAAAAACATCCGTGTGGCGGCATTTGTGCCCGACGAAGACGCTGAGAGCTCCAAAAAAGCTGGCGCTGATGTCGCCGGTGAAAGCGCGGTCGTCAAACTTCTCGAGAAAGAACAACTTGATTTCGACATCTTGGTCGCAACTCCACAGATGATGCCAAAGCTTGGTAAATTTGCCCGCTTGCTCGGTCCACGTGGCCTCATGCCTAATCCTAAATCAGGTACCGTCGCGACCAACCCAGCGCAAGCTGTCAAAGAAGCCAAGGGCGGGCGTGTCGAATACCGTGTCGACAAACAGTCGATTGTCCACCTGAGCGTTGGCAAAGTCAGTTTCGGTGGTGCGAAGCTCGAAGAGAACACCAAAGCGTTTTTCGCGAGCCTCACTAGCGTCAAGCCGACCAGCCTCAAGGGTAACTATATCCGTACCGTCACCGTCAGTACGACGATGGGGCCGGGTATCAAAGTCGACCTCGCAAGCCTGTAAGAACCCGTCAAAACGCCACAGCCCCTGTGGCGTTTTGATTGACCAGAAAAGCGTCGAGTGGGATAGTATAGAGAAAGAAATATCACGCATATGGCATCAAAATATTTATCAGGACCAATTGTCCGCACACGCAAATCCCAAAAGGATTACAACTCATACCGCAAACAAAAGCCGGGTTCGTTTGACGCACACAGCGATACGTGTGTGTTTTGTGACCGCGACGAGCTCGCAAATCCGGTCGAGCACCCTCATTTCCTCGTCGTCGAAAACCGGTTCAAATATGACGTGTGGGACGGCTGCAGGGTCACCGATCACCTCATGGTCATCCCGCAACGTCATGTCACCAACTTTTCGGAGTTCACGAGCGACGAAAAGATTGCCTTCATCGACCTGCTGGCCGAGTACGAAAGAAAAGGCTATTCGGTCTATTCCAGGGGAGTAAATTCTGCTACCCGCACTGTTGAGCACGTCCACACGCATCTCATCAAGCTCGACTCACGGGCGATCAACGGGCTCATCTACCTGACCAAACCTCACGTATTGCTCTACAAAAAATAGTCGATGTCAAAAACACTCCGCCACCAGCAGGGACTGATTTGATATACTAGAGCTAGTTTATGGGGGTATATAGCAATACAGAGATCGAACAGGCGATTGTCGATGGACATATTGTTTTCTATCCCTACCAAAAAAACCATATCAACGGCTCCAGCGTCGATGTCACGCTGGGCGAGTGGTTCTACCGGACTGACAGAGGGAGTGAATTTGCCACCTACAACCCGTTTGACAAATCAGAGGTCGACAAATACTTCGGCACGCCGCAGCAGGCCATCACCCATGCCGAGTGGTGCAAGCAAAACGACGCGGCACCGTTTGCTAATATCCCCGCCGATCACCCGATCATCGTCCTCGAGCCCAACGAACGTATCCTGGCGCACACCCACGAATTCATCGGCATCAAGCCACCCGGCACGACCAGTATGCAGTCCCGGAGCACCTGGGGACGTAATGGCGTGGCAGTCTGTTTTGACGCCGGTTGGGGCGATCCGGGCTATATCAACCGCTGGACGATGGAAATCTACAACCTCAACCAACGCCACAGCGTCGTCCTGCCCGTCGGTGAGCGGATCTCTCAGATCGTCTTCATGCATACTGGTGAAGTTTCGGGTGAATACTCGAACCTGAGCGGTAAATATCAGACGTCTGACGACCTCGATGGACTCATCAAAAACTGGTCACCCGAGCAGATGCTGCCCCGCGCCTACAAAGACAACCGCACCAAGCCATCACCCCTCAAAAATGTAAAAGAGCCAAAAAAGGTTCAACCTTCTATTGATTTGGGGCTATAAATATGTCTAAAGGTCTTTTTATAGTTATCGATGGTAGCGATGGGACGGGCAAGAAAACCCAGCACCAGTTGCTTCTTGACCGATTAAGCGCAGAGGATATCACAAGCCAATCAGTCGATTTTCCTCGATATGGCCAACCCTCAGCATATTTCGTAGAACAATATTTAGGTGGCGAATACGGTACGGCCGACGAAGTAAGCGCCGAGAAAGCTTCAGTATTTTATGCACTCGATCGTTTCGCGGCGAGCAAGGAGATACAGGCGGCTCTCAACGCCAGCAAGATCGTCGTTGCGAACAGATTCACCTTGTCCAACATGGGTCACCAGGGCGCAAAAGTAGCCGACCAAACCGCGCGGGCGAAATTATACCAATGGATTGACGCATTTGAACACGAGACGCTTGGCGTGCCGCGTCCTGACATGAACATCATTCTCACTATCCCGCACAGCGTGGCGCAAGCAAATATCGATCGTCGTTCGATCAGCGACAACCGCGCCAAAGACATCCACGAAGCCAACGATGATTTTATGAGACGATCGATCGACGTGTATTACGAGCTCAGTGAATTATTCGACACCTGCCAGGAAGTGAAGTGCGAGGCCGACGAGACGACTATGAAAACACCCGAGGAAATCCACGAAACTATCTGGAATATCGTAACCAAGCTGAGGAGAAAATAATATGAAGCAATATCTCGACTTACTGCGTGACATCAAACAAAACGGCACCAAAAAGGAAGATCGCACCGGCACCGGCACGGTCAGCGTGTTTGGTCGCCAGGTTCGCTATGACCTCGCCGAGGGGTTCCCGGCCGTCACGACCAAGAAGTTGTATTTTAATTCTGTCGTTCATGAACTCCTCTGGTTTCTGATGGGAACGGGCAATATCGAGTACCTGGCACAAAACAATGTCCATATATGGGATGAGTGGCCGTACAAGGCATATCTGCAAAAAAACAATCTACCTGTACCGCCGTCTGACTCCGACGAGTGGAAGACAGGCATCAAAGAATTTATTTCGAAAATCGCCACCGATCACGAATTCGCCGAGAAGTGGGGTGATTTGGGCCCAGTCTACGGCGTGCAGTGGAGGAAATGGCCGGATAGTAAGGGTGGGTACATCGACCAGATCGCTCAGGCTATCGACACGATCAAAACCAACCCGAGCTCACGTCGCATCATCGTCAGTGCCTGGAACGTTGCCGAAATTGATGAGATCGTTTCTATCGGCGGCCTGCCACCGTGCCACAGCTTGTTCCAGTTCAATGTGAGCCAGGGCAAGCTCGACCTCCATCTCTACCAACGCTCAGCAGATACGTTCCTTGGCGTGCCATTTAACATCGCTAGTTATTCACTCCTAGTTGCCATGATCGCTCAAGTCACAGGGCTCAAGGCCGGAGAGTTCATCCACACCCTCGCCGACGCGCACATCTATCTCAACCATTTTGATCAAGTTGACGAACAACTCTCGCGCACTCCAAAAGAATTGCCCACACTGTGGCTCAACCCTGAGATCAAATCAATTGATGGCTTCACCTTCGACGACATACGTCTCGAGGGCTATGACCCGTATCCCCCTATTAAAGCACCAATCGCCGTTTAGAGCTCTTTAATTGAGTAGAATTTTCTCGTTGAGCGTCGGCACTTTCACTAAAAACAGGTACGTCATAATTCGTTGGAGTAATATGAGGTATCGGTTTTACAGTGTAGCCAGTTCTCACTAAATACTGAACGGCCGCACGAGCTAACCGCGATACAGTATTTAAATAGTAGTCGCCTTCAATCCGACATAGGTCTCCGCTATCAAATGAGACTTCTGTATAGTCTCGGGTAACGTGGGGGTTGTCGTGAGACGTAATCTGTTGGATACAGCAACTTGATGAAATACTTTCTAATACGCCCGTATTCTCCAGTTGTTCCAATAGAGCTTGAGCCTCAGCATCAGTCAGAGGTGGCGCAATACCAAGTTCAGTCGTAGAATTTCCCTCACCAATAGCGATTATTTTTTCAGCCATGCTTTACGTACTTCACGAAATCATAGTCATAGATGTTCTGCTCATCCGCATCATGGTGCTCGCGTGAGGTCTCGTGCCATTTTGCCAGATCAATAGCAGGGAAGTGCGCGTCGCCATCGGTATGAGCGTCGATCTCGGTAGCATAAATCGTATCTATCGTCTCCATAGCAGCTTCATAGATCTGGCCGCCGCCGATGACGAAGATCGTATCGTCCAGTTTTTCGGCTTGTTTGTATGCATCGGTAAGCGAACTCACGACAATTGCGCCCTCAACTGAGAGATCTCTATGCGTGACGATGATGTTCGGACGGTTCGGCAGGAGCCGACCCATCGCATCGTACGTGCCGCGCCCCATGATGACAGGGTGGCCTAGCGTCATATCGCGAAAATACCGCGCGTCTGCCCGCATCTTGCCCTGCCACGGGATGTCGCCATGGTTACCGATAGTGCGGTTATGGTCGTAAGCAACAATTGCAGCTATCATCGCCTTTGATCCCTATCGAGCTGCTTCAGTTCTTTTTTTCTTGCTTCTTTCTTGGCTGACCGCTCATCATCAATTACCCGAGCCACATAGGTCATTGTGCAAGGAAATACTACGGCTTGTTGATCTTTGTCTGCGTCCGCCAAAATAGCGTTCAAGTACTGGGATAAGGCAAAGTTGGCTTCTTCGGTCATATCTTTGCCGGGAATAGCCTTCTTAACAAGTCGCTGAATATCCGGATTGGCTTCATCTGCACTTATCAGAAACCATGATTTGCGAAATACCTGCACACATACCGGCTCATCATTTACTGTAAAAATAATGTCGGCGTAGGGTCGTTGACGAACGATAACGCTTGTCGCTTCTCGATTAATTGCCCAGAATTTGTAGCTAATTTTCTCATGTTCTCGAGAATGCGGGACGACTTCTATGCGTTCATCGTGCAACTCTTGCTGCAAAAATGCCTGATCCGTCGCATAGGCAATAAGTTTATCGAGTTCAGCAGGGGCAGCCCAATCACCAGCTTGATCTGTATGGCCAAAATCAAATGCGATATCTGTTTTCGTGATGTAATCATGATCAGACATCGCAAACCGGGCTGTCACTGCCTCAGCGAAGGTAGCTAAATCATGGGCAATCTGATCTTTGGTGGCAGAGAATACTGCATGATTCGGATCAACAAAGTGTTCATGCGGGTTAATACTGAAGAACCCGGCGTTTGCCTGGCGCGCCGTATTGCGATGTGCGGAGATAATATGTACACGATCTTCTAGTTCTTCCGACAGCACTTTCGCTCTCTCAGGGCTGAGACGTCCCGCACCTACATGACGAAGCAGCGCCTCGGGTAAATCAAGGGGAACGAGATCAATCATAGCGCTTGTTGGCCGCTCTGGGTGAGCTGATTGCGGGGAGAATGTATTCATTAATAATTAGTATAGGCTGGCAATAATATTTTGGCGAGGGATGGGTGTCGGCATATCACGCCTCACCATCCCTCGCCACGCACGACTTTCAGGGGTCACCCTAGTTGTCTGCTTTGTTTTGCTTAACCCACTCTAACGGGGTCGCCGTCAGGAGCGGAGAACGATTGAAAAGGAGCAGTTGCCACGTCGTCTAAGGTAGAGCTACCGAAATGTTGGGCAGCTCTCGTGTTCGATCTCAACAAATACTACAGGTATGCACCCATGGGTGATTGAGCGATGAACTGGCGAGTTTCGGGCGTGAGCGCCATGTGCAAATGAGCCATCGTGGCTCGATTCTGCTTGATAATCATGGCCGCGAGGGTGCGGGCGGTTTCATCTTGACCGTTTCTAACAGCAACATTGAGCTGCCGGCAAATCAGGTGAATACGCCTATGGGGCCTGCCTTTTTCGCGAGCCACTTTTCCTATCCTTTCCTAGCAATTAAAGGTGCGTCTTCGCACACTTTCAACAAAAAATCCGAGCCTTTGCTCGGTTCTTGGTTGATCTGTGTGGAATTATATGAACCGAGCGTGCTAATCCACGAGAAGAATGAGGCCGAGGACGACCGTATCTGTTCGGAACTGAGCTTTGCTCGATACCATAGGGGGATTATATACGCTACGATAAGCAAAATCAACTAGCGGATTGTCATTTCTGTCCAGCTCTGTTATAATCACCCCTAACGTTACCAAAGACAGTAGCTGTGGAAACACTTAATTTGCTACCGAGGCGATCGTCAATTTATTGATACTCGTAGTCTGGTTTCGGCCAGACATTTTATTTGTAGCGTCGCACATTCACTCACGTCTTTGTCTATGCGAAAACGTAGACTCTGAGGCGAAAATTATGAAGCGTGAGGAAATGTAACTGCTGTTACATTGACGAACGGTGAATGATTTGCAGTCCAAAGAATACGTTTGCAGCAAGGCAAATGTCGTGAGGTGTATGTGCGGTACCTTCACAATTCGGTCGGAATATATAACTCAAAGCAAATTTTAGGAGCAAGGATTACCCAATTATGGCTATTTCACGCGATAAAAAGAATGCTTTGGTACACGAGATGAGCGAGGCAATGACGAGTGCCAAGATGACTGTGTTCGCACAGTACGATGGGCTCAGCGTTGCCAATGTCCAGGAACTCCGCCGCGCAGCACGCGCAAGCGGCGTCACGATCAAGGTGGTCAAAAACCGCTTGGTTCGTGTCACGATGGCATCGATCGACACCTACAAAAAGACTGACACTTCGGCACTCACCGGCCAATTGCTGTACGCAATTAGCGCGGACGACGAAGTAGCACCAGCACAAGTACTCAATACTTTTGCGAAAGCTCACCCCGAACTTCGTTTTGCCGGTGGTTTCTCGGGTGTCGGTGCGCTCCTCAGCGCCGACGACGTCAAGGCACTTGCTGGACTTCCAAGCAAAGACCAACTCATCGGACAGGTCATCGCGCAACTGCTATCGCCAGTTCACGACATCACCAACGCTCTCTCGGGCAACCTTCACGCGCTACTTGATGGCGTAGAAGCCAAAGCAACTGCTTAACTTTAAGCAAATCAATAATTACGAATAACAAGGAGTCAATTATGGCTGATATTAAAAAACTGGCTGAGGAACTGACAAAACTGACAGTTCTCGAAGTCAACGACCTCAAAAACCACCTCAAAGACGAATACGGCATCGAGCCAGCAGCTGCTGCTGTTGCCGTTGCTGGCCCTGCTGCAGATGCCGCTGCTGAAGAAGACGTCAAAACCGAATTCACCGTCACCCTCAAAGACGCTGGTAGCCAGAAAGTCGCTGTTATCAAAGCGGTGAAAGAACTGACCGGTCTTGGTCTTGGTGAAGCCAAAGCTATCGTCGACGGCGTCCCTGCACCAGTCAAAGAAAAAGTCAGCAAAGAAGATGCAGAAGCAGCCAAAGCAGCCCTCGAAGCCGCCGGCGCTAGCGTAGAACTCTCGTAATTCCTGAACGGCTCATTTGGGGCGAAGTGCTCCGGTTCGCATTCACGGTATATCAAAATACCGCTCATTTACGATCCTCGCACTTCATCCCCAACTGATCTCGTACAGAAATTACTCACCTATCAGAAGACAGATCCGACTGAATGTGATATAAAGATCGCTCGCCCAGTGCGAGCGGTTTTTTATTTGGTCATACCGTTTGTGCTAACAAAAAAACAACATGTTTGCCGCGCCATCTGTTGTCAGTGTGGATAAACAGTTTGACTAGAAGGTGTTGCAATGATACGCTGATCATGATACCAGAAATTAAAACAGACAAAGGAAACTGCGAGTCATGTCTGATTTACCAGAAAAACAAGTCAAAAGACTGCGCTCTCTTATACAAGAAGCCGAAACAAACCTAGCGGCCGCCAAAGAACTCCTGATCAGCATGGTTGGTGAAGACGAAAACGCTATCCATCCTCATGGCGATGAAGTCGCCGGCAAAGTCATCGAAGGCGTCTTCGACGGCCAGAGCATGATGGGGCCGGACGGCAAGAGCTACCCAGTACCAGCCAACTACGCCAGCAAATCGAAACTGATCGAAGGCGACATACTGAAGCTCACCATCGCTGACGATGGCGGGTTTATCTACAAACAAATCGGCCCTGTCGCCCGCCGTCAGATCATCGGAACACTTATGCAACATGACGGCGCTTACTACGTCGAGGCCGGTGGCCGCGAATACCGCGTCTTGCTCGCCAGCGTGACGTATTTCAAGGCTCATGTCGGTGACCAAGTCAGCATCGTTGTCCCAGAGGACAATCGCGAGGCTGTCTGGGCTGCCGTCGAAGCAGGCTTATAGCGCGTATACGACCGGCTTCTTCTCTCTGTACATTTCGGGCGAAAAATATGCGGTGCTCATAAGTAGTATGCAAGATACTACTTACTTGCGCTCCTCCTTTTTCACTCCAAACTGTACTAGTGAGAAAGAACCCTGGCTTTCTTAGCTTCGGAAATTCATAGTACTTCATTTCACGTCAGCCGCTTGAGACCCTGTCCTAATCACTGCCGTCAACGGAAGCGCAGCCGGGTCGGTTGGTCTGCGGGAATGCGATACTTTAGTATGCAGTCCAGGCAGACAACCGTCCGCGCGGGAGCGGGCAGTGGATAGGGCAGGGGCGAAAGCGGACAGGGTAAATAAGAAGGTTCCCGGCACCGTGCCTATAGTTGTGTTTCCTACCATCGCCAAGTCACCCCACGAGCAGCTATACTAGAGTGAAGGAAAAGGGGAATTATGGCGCGGGCACTGTATCGTACGCATCGATCACGCTCACTTGATGAGGTGATCGGGCAAGAACACATCACAAATCTTTTGAAACAAGCCCTGCATACGGGTACTATTTCACATGCCTATTTGCTCACCGGACCACGTGGGACAGGGAAGACCAGCGTCGCACGTATACTGGCTCACGAGATCAATGCATTACCGTATAGTGACGATCAGAACCTCGATATCATCGAGATAGACGCCGCCAGCAACCGCCGCATCGACGACATCCGTGAACTACGCGACAAAGTCCGTATCGCACCCGTCGCGACCAAATACAAAGTCTATATCATCGACGAAGTACACATGCTCACGACTGAGAGCTTCAATGCGTTGCTCAAAACCCTCGAGGAACCGCCCGAACACGCGATATTTATCCTCGCTACCACTGAGGTTCACAAAGTCCCGGCAACTATCCTGAGCCGTACGCAGCGCTTCCATTTCCGACCAGTTGCTGAGGAAAAAGTCGCCGCTCATCTCGCCGCTATCGCCCAAAAAGAAAAGATCGCCATCGACGAGGAAGCGCTTCGCCTGATCGCCCGGCATGGTGGCGGTAGTTTCCGCGACAGTATCAGCCTACTCGACCAGCTCAGCGCCAGTGGTGAAAAGGTGACGAAAGCGGTCGTCGAGTCAACACTCGGACTGGTCGCGAGTGAACAAATGGACGCGCTGATCGACACCGTGCTGGCTCACAAAACCAAGCCGCTCCTGACGCAGCTGCGTGAATTCAACGACGCCGGTGTCTCACCGATCGTCATCAGCGAACAACTGACGCGGGCGCTCAGCCACCGTGCCGATGAACAGCCTGAATTATACGAATTGCTCGACCAGCTACTCGGTGTACCGCGAGCACATGACCCGTTTATCAAACTGACGGCAACGCTCGTAGCATTTTGCGAGTCCCACAAACCGCGCACCGTCGCGGCGCGCGTCACCCAGCCGGTGATTTCCGCGCCCGTCACTCCTCAGACTCCGACTCCCGCTGTCGCCCAGGAACCACCGGTCACGCCAGAAACGCCACGCGCACCGGCACAGGCGGAAGCCACCAAAGAACCCCTCCAGCCAAGCGGGGATTTCAACTGGGACAATGTCCTGACGGCGGCCAAAAAACATAACGCGCCACTCCACAGCGTCCTCAGCCGGGCACGGATCGAATACGAGGGCGGCAAGCTCACTCTCTATTTTGTGTACGCGCTTCACCGCAAAAAACTCGAACAATCCCAGTATCATGCGCAACTCTCAAGCCTGATCCATGACGCCTGCGGCGTGAGTCCGACGATAGCGATCAAAGACGGCAAGACAATGAGCGAAGAGGCCAGTACCGTTGCTGCTATTATGGGCGGAGGAGAGCTGACCAATGCCTAATCCCAAGAACATCAGTCCAAAAATTCCTCCGCAAAATCTCGACGCCGAGATGAGCATATTGGGCGCTGTGTTGATCGACGAAGAAGTCCTAGCCGATGTTAGCGACACGCTCCGTGACCATGACTTTTACGACAAACGCCACGCGCTGATATTTGCGGCCATGATGCGCTTGTATGAACACCACCGGCCAGTCGACTTGCTGACACTGTCAGAGGAACTCAACAAAAAAGACGAGCTCGAAATCGTCGGCGGCTCAGCCTATCTCACCGAGCTCACCAATTACGTCCCGACCGCCGCGCACGCCAGCGCCTACGCCGAACTTGTGCGTACCAAAGCCGTCCGTCGACGCCTGATCAAAGCCAGCAGCGACATCGCAGAACTCGGCTATAACGAAGACACCAACGTCCAGGAATTGCTCGAACGCGCTGAGAGCGAACTGTTTTCGGTCAGCGATACGAGCCTCAAACAAGACCTCGTCAGTCTCGAACAAATCTTGACCGAAAGCTTCGACCGTATCGAAGAACTCCACCGTGACGGTGGCAAAATGCGTGGCGTCAAAACCGGCTGGCGAGACCTCGACAATCTGACGGCTGGCCTGCAGCGAAGCGACCTGATCATCATCGCCGCGCGACCTGCAATGGGCAAAGCCCAGCCGCTCGACGCAAAAATACTGACGACAACCGGCTGGAAAGCCATGGGCGATATAGCGACAGGCGATGAAGTCACCTCCATCGACGGCGCTCCTTCGACAGTCACCGGCGTGTTTCCGCAGGGGAGAGAACAAGTCTACCGCGTCATGTTCAGTGATGGCCGCAGCACAGAAGCATCGGGCGGACACCTCTGGAATGTGTATTATCGGGACTGGGATGCACCGCGCACATTGACGACCCTAGAGATCATCGAAAAACTGACCCACACACGCTACCAGAGCCGGCTATGGATAGACATGCCTGACGGCAACTTTGGTCTCCAGACTCGTCTCCCTATTGCGCCGTGGACACTCGGTATTTTGCTCGCCGAAGGCGACCTCACCAATATGAAAGTTTCGACTGGTGACTCCGAGATCCTCGATCGTCTGCAGCAGGAACTGGGTAGCGAGTACCTCTTGAACCGTATCAACAATTACGACTACCGCATCGTCATGACGCAGCAGGCGCGAGTACGTGGCTCGCGTCAGCCAGTACCACTCCGTACCGCGTTACAGGATCTTGGTTTGCGTCATACCCACAGCCACGACAAATTTATACCCGAGTCCTACAAGCAAGCGTCACGTGCCGACCGTCTTGCCGTCTTGCAGGGTATTCTCGATGGCGACGGCTGGGTCGAACGCCACAAGTCCATACGATTTACGTCATGTAGCGAACAGTTAGCCGACGACGTTGTTGAGCTCGTACGTTCGCTGGGCGGCTGGGCAAGTAAGCGCCCCAAAGTATCACACTACACCTACGAGGGCGAGTACAAGACCGGACGACCCGCCTTTGTGGTCAATATAAACATAGCCACGCCAGAGCAACTCTTTTCACTCGGTCGCAAAAAAATTCGCGCTCTCCCGACAAAGGGGCGAAAGAAGCCAACTTTTGCCTCGATCGAACCCCTCGGTTCCACCGAAACCCAATGCATCGCTGTTTCGCATCCCAGCCAGCTCTATATCACCGACGACTACGTCGTGACGCACAACACTACCCTCGTGACCAATCTCGCCTACAACATCGCCAGCAAGGAAAAACAATCTGTCCTGATGTTCAGTCTCGAGATGAGCAAAGAACAGCTCGTCGATCGTATGCTCGCCGACGCCGCCTCGGTTGACGCCTGGAACATCCGCACCGGGAATTTGAGTGAGGATGATTTCGAACGTATCTCCAACGCGATGGGCGAGATGGCCGAAGCACCGATATACATCGATGACACGCCGGGACTCACCGTCCTCGAGATGCGCACCAAAGCCAGGCGCCAGGCGCATATCCAGCCGCTCGGGCTGATCATCGTCGACTATTTGCAGCTCATGAGCGGCAGCAACTCACACGGTTCAAACAATCGTGTCCAAGAAGTCTCAGAGATCAGTCGTGGGCTCAAGCTGATTGCCCGTGAGCTCAACGTGCCAGTTATCGCCCTGAGTCAGCTCTCGCGCTCAGTTGAGTCGCGCAGCCCCCAAATCCCTCAGCTCTCTGACCTCCGTGAATCCGGCTCTATTGAGCAAGATGCCGACATCGTCGCCTTTGTCTATCGTGAGGACTATTACAACCCAGAGACCGACCGCCAGCATATCACCGACCTCATACTCGCCAAGCATCGTAACGGTCCGACCGGCAAAGTCGAGCTCTATTTCCACCCAGAACGCCTGCGTTTCATGTCGCTCGACAAGAAGCGTGATGATTAGCTAGTGGCTAGTGGCTAGTGGCTAGTGGCTAGTGGCTAGTGGCGTGATTGTAGCTGCTATGAGCTATTGGCTACTAGCTATGAGCGACAAGCTGTTATAATTTGAAGAGCTTATGAAAATGACCTTTGTCAAAGAAGTGACGCTGTATCAGTACCGCTATATCGTGGGGTATATTGCTATCGTCGTGCTGTTGCTGGGACTACTGATGCTCGGCCTCAACCAAGCACCTCGTGGACTTTCGCAACAGGAAATGAACAGCGCCGTCACCAGTATCAATGTCAATCTCTTCAAACCAACCGTCACCAACGTGGTCGATGCCCCATACCATCTCCTACAAAAGGCCAGTATTCATTATTTGGGGCTGAGTCCGGTCGCTATCAAGCTACCGTCTATCGTGATCGGCGTCATGACCGGTCTCGGGATCATACTCATGCTACAGAAATGGTTTCGCAAAAACGTCGCCATCGTCACAGCGCTTATCATCGTTACCTCAGTTGGATTTTTGAGTCTGGCTCGCACTGGCACACCGTTGATCATGACGGCGTTTTGGACAGTGATGCTCCTCTGGGGTGCGACCCACGTACTGCATGCCGAAAAACACAGGTTCCTCTGGAAATTATTTTGCTTTATATCCATCGCGCTACTAGCCTATTCGCCGTTCGGCATCTATCCGCTCCTCGTGATGGTCATCGCCGGCATCTTTCATCCTCATGTCCGCAACCGCCTCAAACAAGGCGAATGGTGGCACCATACGATAGCAATCGCAGCTATTCTGATCGTCATAGGTCCCCTGATAGCGGCGGTGATTCATACGCCGTCGATTGGCATGCAGCTTCTCGGTCTCGACAGGCTCGATGAATTTCATGTGCAGCAATTTATCCCCAACCTGGTCTCGACGCTCAGCAGTCTTTTCGACTTTACTCACAACAACACGACCCTCATCGCCACCCCGATGTTTGGTGTCGCAACGACTATCTTACTGTTGCTTGGTCTGCTCAAACTATTTACCGCATCCTACTCGGCACGCTCATACATGCTGTTTATATGGCTCGCGCTGCTCTTCGTCGTCCTGACAGTGCGACCTGACATGTTGCTCCTCGTCATCGTCCCAGCCACGCTCATACTAGCGATCGGCATGGAGACGCTGATCCGGCTCTGGTACGACCTGTTCCCGCGCAATCCCTATGCTCGTATTGCGGCGCTTATCCCGCTGAGCATCCTGCTGATCAGTATCGTTGGTATCAACATTGAGCGCTATTTTTATGGCTATCACTACAGCCCACTGAGTAGCGAATTTCACCCAGAGCTGCCTGCCGTCCGCAACACTCTCGAGTCTCAGAAGCTCGGCAAGACAAAGGCCGTGGTGTTGAGCGTGCCCGCCGAACAAGTCGGCTTCTACGACATCATGCGCCGGGAATACCCGCGTCTTACCGTCAATAGTGACCCGAGCAGCAGCACCCCACCGATCATCGTCCTCGACGACGCCACACCACAGCGGCAAAACACCCTGCCTACCCGCATCGTCACCAATGACTTGAGCGGGGAAGACCAAGCGGTTTTGTTGCGAGTCTACACACGATAACCGAGGAGAGGGCGCGCCCTGCCCGATATCGCTACGAAGTAAATTTGCGGTATACTAGTATATGAATTGTTAATTATTTCAGGGGGAAACTATGCTGGATCAAGCAAAAATGGTCATGAAACTAAAGAAGGCGCAAAAGGAACTGTCGCGCGAAATTGTCGAAGTCGAAGCAGGTGACGGTGCGGTCACAGTGCAAGTCACCGGCGAACTAAAGCTCAAAAAAGTAACCATCGACCCTGATCAGATCGATCTCGATGATATCGCTGAACTCGAGCGCTGGATCGAACTCGCCGTCCGCGACGCCATGGGCAAAGCCCAGGAACTCGCCGCTGAGAAAATGAAACCGCTGATGGGTGGTCTCGGTAACTTAGGGCTATAGTAGTCCCGGTTTCTACCTATCTATGAAAGAGTTGCCCTCAGCGCTCGTCGCGTTAATTGAAGCCTTCGGGAATCTGCCTGGCGTCGGCCCGCGAACAGCGGAGCGCTACGCCTACTATGCGCTCAAAAGTGACCCTCATACGGCTCAAAAACTTGCCCACAGCCTAGAGGGTTTGCACGCCGGCGTCAAATACTGCCCCCGTACATTCGCGCTTATCAACGCCGACGAAGATATCTCGTCACTCTACAGTGACTCCTCGCGCGACAAACAACTCGTCGCTGTCGTCGAAGAGCCCCTCGATATCATTGCTCTCGAGCGTACCGGACAGTTCAAGGGCACCTATCATGTCCTCGGCGGAGCAATGAGCCCGATCGACGGCATCACCCCTGAACAGCTCCATATCCCTGAGCTCATCGACCGCCTGCGTGAAGACGAGGCAAGCGAAGTGATCCTCGCCACCAACGCGAGCGTCGAAGGCGAATCAACCGCACTCTACATCCAGCACCAGATCGTCGAGTCTGGCCTGGAGCTCGAAATCACTCGTCTTGCCCGCGGCATCCCGGCCGGGGTTGATCTGGAATATGCCGATCAGATCACGCTGTCGCATGCCTTAGAAGGCCGTCGGAGATTATAGTCTTTATTGTTAGCCAACCCGGGTCAATTGCCTCACGTACCGAGGTGGTTAGGTTTGCAACTTTCTAGAAAGTTGCGCAAAGCCTCCGCCAAGCTCTCTCACGCGATGGTCACCCGAAACTCTTTCGAGGGAACAAAAACGTCGACCCTAAAGGGCACGTCCCCTCACTTTTATAAAGTTAATGGTTCGGGGCAGAGTTTTTGTTCAGTATTCCTCGACAGAGCTTCGTTCTCGCTCGGTTCGGTCGAATTGGCGGCAAGAATCGCAGGAAGACAAGGCTGCAGGAAATCACAGGACGTCTGGCTTGCGCCAGCCGCCCGAGCCACCATCCCTCTCAGTGCCGTTAACGGAAGCGCAGCCGGGTCGGTTGGTCTGCGGGAATGCGATACTTTAGTATGCAGTCCAGGCAGACAACCGTCCGCGCGGGAGCGGGCAGTGAGGGGGATGGTGGGGAGAGGCGGAGATGGGCTGGAAGTGGAACCCGACCACTTGGCTTTGCGGGTGGGTCGAAGCGACCGCAGAGAAAGCGCAAGCAAACGGAGGAAGGGTTAGAAGTACAAGTAAGTGAAATTGGAGCCGTTGACCCACATCTCAGAGTAACTACCGGCGAGATCGTAGTTGTACTGGCTGACATAGATCATGTTGCCGTTGACAGCCTCGACCCACATCGCGTGACCGTAGTACCCATTCATCGAGATTGCGACTGAACCAACTTGTGGCGTGCTCCCGGTCGGGATACCGTCGGCACGAGCGCTCGATGGCCACTGATTGGCATTGCCGCGTCCGCCCCAGTACGGCATATGACCAGTCTTTTCGTGGACTTTCCAAGCAGTGTAGCTGACACATTCACGGTTATACATGCCCCACGGGTCGACAAGCGCATCGTGCGGTGCATTTGCGAGGTAGGCCGGATAGCCGCCCTTGCCTGGGTCGCCAGCGACGACAGTTCCACCGAGCGCAGCGTTGGCAGCACGCTGTTGAGCGCGAAGGTTTGAGATCTCACTATTTTTCGCACCGATCAGGTTCTGGTAGGCCGCTTCTTCACCCCGCGTCTGCGCCAACAGATTTGCTTGCTCGGCTTCCTTGGCAGCGAGATCATCTCGGCGGACTTTCTGATCAGCCAAGACTTGCTCGACTTCTTTCTTTTGCTGGCTCAGTTTTTCTTTGAGCTCTTTGATCTGTTTGATAGACGTTTCTAGCTGATCCCGAACCGAAGAGCTGTATTCCTGCTGGTCGATATAATCACCGATGCTATTGCTGCTAGCCAGAAGTTCGATCGGGCTGGTGGTCGTCTCCGACGACAAATCACTGATAGCATTGCTCATCACCTTTTGCTGATCAGCTAATTTCTTTTCGTTTTTGGCGATTTCGTCGACGAGCTGGTCGTATTTAGCTTGATTGAGGTCAATTTCGGCCTGTAGGGCGTTTTTCTGGGCTGACAGTGCGTTGACGGCATTTTGCAAATTGTCACCCTGGCTCTTGAGTCGGGCAGCTTCGGAATTAAAGGAGTCAACTTGTGCCTGAATCGCACGAATTCGCTCGTCAAAGCTATCGGCTTGGACGATTTGTAGCGGTACGGCGACCGCGATCATGAGAGCGATCACAAGTAGCACTGACTTTTTTACAGTCATACTACGTCGCTTCGCTGGTGTGGTGGACCATCGGTTTTTCATATGCTTATCTCCACGCTAGCACGTTGACTACAAGTCGTCAATACGCTTATGGTTATTGGTCGTGCCAAGACCTCTATTATAACACTATAGTTTCAAATAACGGCGAACGGCCAATCGAGCAGAGATGCTCCCAATCAGTGCCCCGAGCAAGATCATAGTGAACAAAACTAGTGGCGCAAAGGTCACCATCAGCTCCTCGGTTGCCGAGATCGCGATACCATAGCTCGACAGCGGCGCTTTGGCGCTGAAGAGTATGAAATACCCGAGTGCAGTCGCGGCGATAGCGGCAAAGAAGCCGTACATGACTGCCTCGACGACGAAAGGCCCCCGGATAAAATTACGATCCGCCCCGATCAGCTTCATCATGTCGATCTCGTCGCGTCGGTTGAAGATAGCCATACGAATCGTATTAAAGATAATCAGCATCGAAATACAGACAAACAGCAGGCTGGCGATGATGCCACCGTTTTGCGCCAGCGTCGCCCACTGGCTGATCGTTTCGATCACTTTTTTGCGGTCACCCGCAAAACTCGGCTTGCGCCTAGGGTCAGGATTGAGTGATTCTCTGAACTCAGTATCTTTGCTCACGAGATTCGCCAGCGCAGCCGTATCGTTTGGATCCTTGATCGCGACGCGCAGGCTTGGGAAAAATGGATTGAGCTCTACCGGAAGCTCAGAAATAGCCTGGAGCTGTTCAGCGGAGGGTTTATTTTGCTTGATATAGGCGTCTTTGGCTTCGATGATGTCGGTGTAGTTCACAGAGGTAACGCTCGGAAGCGCTTTGAGTTTCTTGGTGAGAGTCGAAACTTCGCTCTTGGTCACGTCAGTCTTGAGATAGATCGAGAAATCAACTTTCTGGCGTAGCTCGTCGACGGTACTCCGCAGGACGCCCTGAGCGACAACCGTGATCAGTACAATGATGAGCGTGATCGTCATGACAACTGTCGCCGCTGTCGTCAACCACGCATTACGCGTGAAATTATTGGCACCATACCGCGCCATGCGCAACCAGGTCAACCAGCGGCGTCTGAGCTTTTTGTTTTGCGCGAGTTTGTCGCGCTCTTCTTTGGACTTTTTACTCATTGTTTTTCTCTTTCGGACTGTACTTGAGGTATTAGCACGGATGCAGCACAAGGAACAAACGAGTAGCGCAATGAGCCGTATTCAAAGATACGGTGAATGAGCAACGCAGTTTGTGACGCCGTGGTGCGCCGTGATAATACCTCAACTTTCATTGGCGATACGACCCCTGAGCCTGGTCGGAAGTTATCTTTCCATGATCAATGGTGATCACACGTCGCTTCAGACGGTTGACGATATCGGCGTTATGTGTCGTGAGCAGCACGGTCGTCCCATAGCGATTAATTTTCTCGAGCAGTCGCACGATATCCCAGCTATGTTTCGGATCCAAGTTCCCTGTCGGCTCGTCCGCGATCAAGATCTTGGGCTGGCGCACAACCGCCCGCGCGATCGCCACGCGCTGACGCTCACCACCAGACAGCTGATGCGGAAATTTATTCTCTTTGCCCGTCAGCCCGACTAGTTCGATAACTTTCGGGACGGTCGAACGGATCTCTCGGTTCGTCATACCGGCAATTTCGAGGGCAAAGGCAACATTCTCGAACACCGTCCGCTGCGGCAATAGCTTGAAGTCCTGGAACACGACGCCGATCTTGCGGCGCAAGAGCGGTATATGACGGTCTTTGAGCGTGTCGTAGTCGATACCACCCACGACGATCTTGCCGCTAGTTGGTTTCTCTTCACGAGTCAAGATCTTGAGCAACGTCGACTTCCCCGCGCCAGAGGTACCGACAAGGATCACGAACTCCTTGGGTTCGATATGAAGACTGATCCGGTTGAGCGCCGGCTCAGCATCTTTACTATAGACTTTGGTAACCCTATCCAAGAGAATCATTACTTGGCTAATTATACCATGAGCGTCACGCGGGTCACAAAGCCCGAGAAAAGTAATGAGCCCGCCCCCGAAGGAGCGGGGCTCAAACCTCGGGGACGGAACTACTTGCGGCCGTAGAAGCAACCACAGCTGAGGCAATACCCTACTTTGCCGATCCATACGATAGTGCCTCCACAAGCACACTTCGATTGTCCTCTAAAATTCATCATACGGTTCACCCCTCCCAAGCACTCGACGTGTGTCAGTATAATTTTACAATCAAAACACCTACTCAGCAACTTGGTGTTCGAGGTAAGCGGTCATAAACTCATCGAGCTTGCCGTCCAGTACGCCTTGCGCGTCGCGGTCTTCGTATTTGGTGCGGGCGTCTTTGACCATGGTGTACGGGTGCAACACGTAGTTGCGGATCTGATTGCCCCAGGCGGCTTCTTTGTTTTCGCCTTTGAGTTCTTTGAGATCGCTCGCGTGCTGCTGCACCTGGAGTTGGGCAAGTTTGGAGCGCACGATTTTCATGGCAGTTTCTTTGTTTTGCAGCTGTGAGCGTTCGTTTTGGATAGCCACAACGATGTTGGTCGGCAGATGCGTGATCCGCACGGCTGAGTCCGTCGTATTGACGGACTGGCCACCGTGGCCGCCCGCGCGATAGACATCAATCTTCAGATCTTTTTCATCAATCACCACTTCATCTGGCGCATCGATCTCGGGCATAACTTCGACGAGCGCAAAACTGGTCTGGCGCAAATTGTCGGCGTTGAACGGACTCAGCCGCACCAACCGGTGCACTCCATGTTCACTCCGTAATTTCCCGTAAGCGTACGAACCACTGATCGAGATCGTCGAGCTTTTAATACCCGCCTCTTCCCCTGTTGAGCGTTCGATACTCTCCGTCTTCATCCCAGATTTTTCACTCCAGCGCAGATACATTCGCTCCAGCATCTCCGCCCAATCCTGCGCGTCTGTCCCGCCGGCACCAGCACTGATTTTCAAGATCGCCGAGTGATCATCGTATGGCTGATCGAATAGCAAATCTTTTTTGAGCCGCGCTAGTTCCTGCTCCATGGCAGTGATTTGGGAATCGAATTCTGCGCTCAAACTTTCATCACCCAGCTCCATCAGTTCGGCGATGTCATGTGCTTGGGCATGAAGTGTCTGCCACGGTTCGATGCTCGACCGCAGCGCAGCGGCTTGCTTGCTGAGCGCCTGGGCGCTGTCAGGATTGTGCCACACATCGGGCTCAGCTAACTGGCCGTCGATTTGGGACAGTTTGTCTTCCTTATCGTTGATCCCGAGGCGAGTATAGGCGGTCGCGATCTCAGCTTGTAGCGGCTCCAGCCGTTTCAGAAGTGGTTGCATATGTTCTATTATAGTAGAGATATGTTAATTGGCGTGTTTGATTCTGGAAAAGGCGGCCGGTTTGTTGCTCAGCGACTAGAGGAATTGCTGCCGGAACATAAGTATCTGGTCGTCGATGATCATGAGCATGTACCCTATGGTGATCGACCAGACGAAGACGTACTCCTCCTCACCGAGCAGGCTATACAGCCCCTCCTGGAAAATACCAACCTGATTGTGATTGCCTGCAATACTGCCACCGCGATTGCCCTCGATTCGTTGCGAGAGAAATATCCCGACCATACTTTTATAGGCTATGAGCCCATGGTCAAACCTCTGTGTGAGCTCACGGGTCATGGCATCATATTGGCCACGCGTGCGACGCTCAATTCTTCGCGTTACAAAAAGCTCAAGGAAAAATATGGCAATGAAGTTGAGATTATCGAACCAGATACAACCGACTGGGCAATCAACATCGAAAATGGGACACCAGAGATGATTGATCTTACTCAAGTCGACCAAGCAATTGACGATGGCTCAAACGTCATCGCGCTCGCCTGCACACACTATCTCGATCTAGAACAGAAGCTGATCGACAGATACCCCGACGCAGAAATTATCGAACCGACCGAAGCGGTTGCCCGGCAAATTATTACTTACGTCCAGGAAGCGCTTTGACGTTCGCAACAAACTGATCGCCGCGGTCGGCATAATTCTTGTACTGGTCAAAGCTCGCGCAGGAGGGACTCAAGATAACGACATCACCTGGTTGGGCTAGCGTATGCGCGAGCGTCACCGCTTCTTTCATTGCGCCTTCGATTTCATGGATGTTATCATAGCCTGCTGCTCGCATATCATGAGCGATCGCCTGCCCCATCGCACCCATAGTGATCACTGCTCGCATAGTGCGCTTCGCCACCTCTTCGGCAAGCGTCGTATAGTCAGCGCCTTTGTCGGATCCGCCGAGGATCAAAACTTTCGGCTGGTCAAACGATTTCAATGCCGCAATCGCAGAGCCAGGCGTCGTCGCGATACTATCGTCGTAGTACCGTGCGCCACTTACCTCTGTCACGAGCTGAAGACGATGTGGCAAGCCCTTGAAATTCTTGAGCCCTTTTTCGACGGCAGCATAATCGCTCGTATAGACCAGCGCCGCACTGATAGCCGCACAGGCATTCTCAACATTGTGTTGACCGATTAACTGCAGAGAATCAACTGAGCATATGGGGTGAGAAAGAACAAAAAATGTGTTCTCTTTCACATACACAGCACCGTCATCCGGCACTGCATAGCGGTTCGATTGTGACCGCCAGAGCTCCCTGTCGCTTGCATCGTGCGGACCCCCCGTGTCGGCAATTTGCTTGCTGACTTCGTTAGTCGGGTGATAAAAACACTTGTCGTCGATGGTTTGAAATCGCCGGATGTTGGCTTTGGCTGCATAGTAATCATCGACGCTGGAGTGCACGTCCAGATGCTCTGGTTCGACGACCGATATGACTGCGATATGCGGCGAACGATCCATATCCCACAGCTGGAAGCTACTGAGCTCATAGACGACGATGTCGTCTGGCTTTATATCGGGGAGTACGTCCAGCGCAGGCTTGCCTATATTACCGACGAGATGCACCGTGTTACCGGCGGCTTTGAGTATCTCGTAAATCAGGCTCGAGATCGTTCCCTTGCCTTTTGACCCAGTCACACCGATGATCGGCGCTGGACAATGCTCGAAAAACTCCCGGGTGCCACTCGTCACATTGTCGATACCCATGAGTTTGCTCGGAGCAAGCGGTGGCGTGCGAAGTACTTTGTCGAAGTGCCCCGCCCTCAGCTCTTCTATGGCCTCAGGTCCCGAAACAAATAATACGTCCCGCGGCAAGTCAGCAGGACGAGTCGCAAACTCATCAAACACGACTATTTCATTGTCAGGAGAGCGAGAAAAATAATTGTAGCTTGCACGACCCTCTACACCATAGCCAACGAGTGCTATTTTCATGTCTTTAGTATACATTAACTGCGGTCGCTTCGACACACTTGCAAAGCCAAGTGGTCGGGTTCCGCTCCCTCCCCATGGATCCCGTCCTCGATCCGCCCCAACTATTTTTTTCGTGCAGAGCCACGAAAAACAATAGCCGGGTACTGCCCCGCCTCGGCCACCCATG
>OFQZ01000002.1_pt1 | contig 80947 bp, 117 predicted proteins | sample 1543011 | NCBI WGS metagenome assembly OFQZ01 (sample SAMN07774216, study PRJEB24372) | wastewater metagenome | isolation source: Exp Tend NO 0WW | collected 2016-02 | reverse complement strand
CAATCTCTTCTCCCTGCGAACTTCGACTACACAACCTCCAACGTCGCCGTTCAGGTGCTTCTTTTCATCTCCGGAGCATGGTGGCGTTTTCAACTCGGCCTGTTTCGGCTTGATCAGCCAGGCGAGGTGCTCGGGTTTGAGGGAAACGACGTTGTAACTGTATCCGCGTCAGATATTGGTGTGCTGCTTCTTCAACCGCGCACAGGTGAGCCGTTTACGGTGGCGGAGGGGACGAACTACATCACGGCGGTCGAATCTGTGATTGACCTCCTCGGCCTCCGCCATGTACTGCCTCCTACGAGTTACGTAACACCAATCGACTTCACCTGGCAACCACGCGCCTCATATCTTGCAATTGCGAACGACCTTCTCGCCGGAATCAATCATTTTCCACTCTACGCTGATGTGTACGGTGTTCTTCGTACAAGGCTTCGAGACGCGCCGAGCGATCAAACAGAAGCTACGGCGTATCGCACTACACAGGAACCGCGCATGGTTCGCGCGCCATTACAACGGCAAAAGACGTCGGTACGCCCGCCGAATCGGGTGATAGCTGTAGTAAACGATCCGCTTCGCTCCCCGGCTGCCGGTGTTGCAGAAAACGTCGATTCGGCGTCTCCGTCGTCGACCGTCAACGTCGAAGTGTCTCTTCAAGAAGTGAATGTAGACAGGACACGTGATACTGCGCTGGCTGCAGATTACGCTGCGTATGAGGTTCATGTCGCGACTGGAAAAGGTGAGATCATATCTCTCACCACACACCCGGACTACAGACGCGGAGAACACGAAGTTTATCTCCTGACCTACTACGACCATGAAGACGAGACGAAGTGGCGCGTCGCAAGCTGGTCGTTACCGCTAGGCGCAGGCGCGCCTATGGAACATCGATTAGAGAGCGCACCTAGCCTGTCGATTAGTCGAACGGAGATTGTTCCCTAATGGCTGGATCGCAAACTTCTCCGTTCATGCTCGATGTCTCGAATCTCGTTGACGACAGGATTCAAGACGCAATATTCCGAGCGACCGTTACAGCGGTAGGCGCGGATTCGATTGAGATCAAACGAACCGGACAATTTCTCCCTGATCAGCAGCGATATGCGGCGTGTGATCTTTTTCCTTTTCCTATCGTCGGGGACGAGGTTCTCGTTCTTAAAGTGGGAAGAGGTTTCGTTACAATTGGACGCATTGTCCGGTCTGGAATTGACGTCCTTCGCGAGACGTTCGTTATCGGTTCCACCTATCGCTTCGGTCTGGAAGGTTTTCAGATAGCAACAAACGGAGCACAAGTTGCTGGAATTATTGGTGTGGACGCCCCGCTGACTGATACGCCGGAAACGAACCCTAGTTATTGGAAACTGTCAGGTTCGGCTAATGATGCCATTCTCGCGAGTGATGTAGCTCTCGGCGTATACAGTATTGGAGTAGAAAAGGGAGCTATATACATCTCTTGGGGGTCTTTTGGTCAGACTACACTCAGGACAGATGTCTCTGGGGTTAGTACAGATGCGTTTCGAGCGGCTGCGTTCAATAATGATTTAGGCGCATACGTAGCTCCGATCATTCAGTTCTCCCTTGCAACTGCTCCTGCTGCGAGTTTTATCGCAACGGGCGTTATCTCTCTCGATTGGAGTAGCTATTGGCTGAATGGTGCTGTCGAGCATCCTAGTTTCATTACTGTTGATACAGAAGGATTCGCCGTAACCGACGACCTGGACACGATGGACGGCACGGGTGTAAGAAATGGACAACTCGTTGTGCTGCAAGCGGCTGACTCCGCTCGAACTGTCGTAGTAAAGGATGGCACCGGGAATTTCCGGCTCGCGGGCGACATGACCCTCGACAACGCTGAGGATACGCTGACAGTAATTCGCCGGGGCACCACGTGGTTAGAAATGGCAAGGAGCAACAATGGAGCCTGAGTCATATCCGGTCGATATCGAGAGACTTATTGGGCGGCTTGTTCTAGAGCATGAAGCAACCAAGGTTATTGCACTTGCCGAGCGAAGAAAGTACATGGCGGAAATCGAGCGGCTCAACGGACTGGTTGACAAGTCGAACGCGACCGAGGTACCGTTGGAACCGGCAACCGAAAAGCCGAGTGCAGGCGACAGGACTGGTTGAAGTCCAGATAACGACGCAATGGTGGTATCCATTCCAATGAGCGGCCAAGCGGTGCACGTTCACCTGTCCGGTTGCCAGAAGAGGGTAAAATGAACGGTAAACAACTCAAGCGGCTGGCGTCCATCGCAAACATCGCGAAACTGGACATGTCGCCAGGCAGTATGGTGGTCACGTCGCAGCCAGGTGGCGTGCTTGCATGGTATTACGGAATCTACTTTGCAGGCGGCGTCACGGTAGACGCGCCAGAGCAACTTCCGCTGATGTCCCTCGCGCCAGAGCAATTTCAGGCTATCGCTGCGCTGTTTGACGATGTAGCCGAGGTGCAGTTCAACCCGGGTGCGAGCGGCCTGATCCTCCAGAGCGGCAAGCGCAAGTTGGACATTCGCTATGGCCCCGCGCCGGTTTCCCCACTGACCGAAACGTACTTGCCGATTGCTGGCGTTACGCCGGTCGTGCGCATCAAGACATCAGAATTGGTGGCGGAATTGACGCTCATCAAGGGTGTAGCCGCAAAAAACGCCACGATGCCAATCCTCGGCGGTACACGCGTCCTGGCAGCCGGTCCGAACGTTGGCTTCCAGGCGGCAAACGGTGCGTCGATGGTGTACCAGTCAGTTATCTCCGGTACGGCGACAGAACGCTTCGACGTGGTACCTCCAGTGGAAGAGTTCCTGACGGCGCTCTCCATCTTCGCGGACGAGGAGTACGTCGGCCTCGCGCTGATGAATCGCGCGCTGGTCATTCGCGGCGAAAACGCGGTCGCCAAGATCAACACCATGGCGGGCGAGTTCCCTGACCTCATGGCGCAGCTGAAGAAGATCGAGTTCACCGAGAAGGTGTCTCTGCCTGCCTACGCTATCAAGTCGCTGGTTACGGCGGCGCGCGCGTTCAAGGCTCCGAACCTCGCGACCATTCGCCCGGCGGTCACGGGCGGCGGCATTGTCCTGCAAACCGAAGCGACCGAAATCGGCCAGTTCGAGGAAGTGGTTGACGGTTCTTTGTCACGCATGTACGCCGTCTCCGTGGACGACCTCGACATGGCATCGCGGCTCTCCGGAGACGTGATTGAGCTATCGCTTTCCGCCGAGCGCAGCATGAGCCTCCTCCAGATCGGGAACCGTCGCCTCTACATCAACTGCCGGGCGGTTTGACTGTAAGACTCCACCGTGATACTCTCGTAGTGGAGGTTGATGATGAAGGAATACGAATGGACGGGATACGCGTTCAACGTAGCCGAGACACACGGTATCAGGCTGGCCGACGTCAAATGGTTTGACGAAGACCCGTTCCTGAAGCAGCATTTCACAGGGCCAGGCGGCGCATGGGGCTGGTCGCACAACCAGACAATTTGGGTCAAACGAGGCCTGACGGAACCGCAGACCCGTGAGGTGATTCTCCACGAACTGACACACCTGAAGATCGGACCGAAGCGGCACCCGAAGTACAAGCAAGTGCACAACGTGGATTTCTACCGCGAGATGTTTGACCTGATGGTTGCCGAGAATGCACACGACGCGATATGGAGCGCGTGCCGGTTCCCGCGCGGACGGCAGGTTGCAGCGAAGATGGGATTGCTGGGTACGGAGGTGGCGGCGTAGGTGGTAGCACTAGAACCGCATCAGTTCGAGGCGCTGCGTAAGCTACACCAGCTGGGCGGTCGCGGCGGCGTGTTCATCGACCGTGGCGGAGGCAAGACACGCGTGGCACTCATGTACTGCGCGCTTCGGAAATCGAGGCGCGTACTTGTCGTCTGTCCCTTCTCGGTGCCCTCCGTTTGGGAGGCGGAGCGCATCAAGATCGGGTGGAACGTGCCGGTGCTCGACCTGACCGCGTACGCGTCGGTGTCCATCAAGCGCGACAAACTCCGCGCGTGGTCACGGGACGGGATCGTGCTCGTCAACTACGAATCGTACTGGCGGTCACCGCTGAAGGAGGAGATTCTTCGCTGGATGCCCGACGCTGTGATTTTGGATGAGGTGCATAGGATACGTCACCGCATGGCGAAACTCTCGCGCTTCGCCTACACGTTCGCCCAGAAAGGCGTTTCTACGCGTCTGGCCCTGACCGGAACGCCGATATCGAACGGTTTGCAGGACGTGTGGTCAATCTTCCGCTTCATCGATCCAACCCTGTTCGGAAACTACGCGGACTTCGAATCGAAGTACATCGTCAAGGGCGGGTTCCGTGGGTACGAGATCAAAGGCTATCGGAACGAGGCGGTCGCGGAGCGCATCATCTCCGCGCACTCGTTCCAGTGGGAAGGTGACCTACCGGCCCCGCCGGATATCCCAATCCGCGTGCGCCTCGGCGCAAAGAGCCAGAAGGTTTACGACCAGCTGAAGAAGCATTCCATCGCACGGTTGACGGAGGAGGCCGGTACCGAGCACGTGATGATTGCGCCACTTGTCCTGACGCTCATCATGCGACTCCAACAGGTAACGTCCGGGTTTATGCACGACGACGGCGGCGCAGATGTACAGATCGGGACGGAGAAGGCGGACGCGGCGCTTGACTTGATCGAGGACACGCTGGCCGAACGTCAGAAGGTTGTCCTGTTCGCGCGGTTCACGCATGACCTGGATCTGATGGAGAAGATGGTGCACGCGAAGGGAATCGCCTTCGGTCGCATCGACGGCAGTAAGACCGGACCGGAACGCAAGGCGGCGATGTGGGGTCTTGACAAAGGCAACCTTGATGTGCTCCTCGTCCAGATCGGCGCTGGCTCTGAAGGTATCGACCTGGCAGCGGCGTCCGTCGCCATCTTCTACAGCGTGAACTACTCGACGCACCAGTTCCTGCAAGCCAAGGGCCGCTTGTCCGGCGCGCTTCGCCAGAGGCATCCGGTGACCTACTACCACCTTCTCGCTGAAAAAACGATAGATGAAAAGGTATATGCGGTACTGTCAAACAAGATGGACGTAGCTGCGCGGTTCACCAGCCTCACCTCGTCCCTGCAATTCCTCGAAGTTGACAAGTCAAACGAGCCTAGCGTATCGTGAAAACTCCATGAAAATCGGCTTTACAGGCACACGTAAAGGCATGACCGAAGACCAACGGCGAAAGTTCGTGGAGGTGATTCAAAAACTTCACGACGCCGACCCGCATAACTTCGTGTTCATGCACGGCGACTGCATCGGTGCCGACGCTGACGCACATCACGAAGTGGCGCAGCGCGGTTACCTCTGGACGTCGGTACGTATCGAGATTTTCCCGCCAATAGACGACTCGCGACGGAAGCACTGCGCACCTGACCTCGGGCCGGTGCATCCGCCTGCCCCGTACCATGACCGCAACAAGGCGATTGTGCAGGCGTGTGATGTCCTGATCGCGGCACCTGACCAACCAATCGAGCAGGTTCGCGGCGGCACGTGGTACACGGTGCGCTACGCCCGCACTATGCTGAAGCCTATCGTGTTCGTGTACCCGAACGGCATGATCGCCCGCGAAAAGCTGCTCCTGTAATGCCACAGACGACCGGTTGTAAATTGTGCAAACTCCACGATTCGACGGTGAGCACCAGCGTCTGCATTTGGGGCAGCGGACCGAATCGTGCAGACATTATGATTGTGGGCGATGCGCCAGGAGCCGAGGATGAGCGCGACCGGCGACCGTTTGTCGGCGCGGCGGGCCGGAAGCTCGCGGAGGCAATGGCAGAGGCAGGCGTGACGCGAAACGACGTGTACATCACGAATACAGTCAAGTGCCGACCGCCGAAGGATCGACCGCCCGAGAAGGACGAGCTAGGCGCGTGCTTCCCGTACCTCCTTGAGGAAATCGAGACGGTGCAGCCGAAGGTGATTGTCCTACTCGGGAACACGGCGCTCGGCGCGTTGACCGGCGAGGCGAAGGACATCACGAAGCGACGCGGCAAGCTGCTGGCGCTCCGTAAGGGAATGCGCATCGACGCCAAGGTGATATCGACGTTCCACCCGTCCAGCTGCCTGCGCCCGCAGGGCCAGGGCAACTACACGCGGATCGTGGAAGACCTGAAGTACGCCTACGCGCTGGCGAATCCGAGCGAGCAGATGGGCGACAACGTACACCGCTTCCCGCCTGGATCCACGGACGAGGAGATTATCGCGGCGCTGCGGCTGCTTAGTGAGACGACGGGCCGTGTCATCACGTGCGATCTAGAGTGGACCGCCGGAACGAACCGCAAGGACATGATCTGGCCCTGGTCGCAACGCGGCGACGTGCACAGTATCGCGTTCACGGGCCGCACGGCGACCGGTGACGCGTCCGTTGCTATCTCTTGGCCGCTGTCGCCTACGGTGCGCGGCGTCGTAGCGAAACTCTTAGAGAACCGCAACATGGTTTTTCACAACGCGCCCGCCGACGAAATTTGGCTCCATCACCACGGCTTCAAGGTGAACGTCGCCGGGGACACCATGCTGCTGGCGTATCTCATCGACGAGACGCAGCCGCAAGACCTCGAAAGCGTGGGCGTCAAATACGGCGGCATGCAGCCGGTGTGGAAAGGTCACCTGTTCCAACAGCGGCCCTCCGGCGAAGCGGAGTGGCGAGAAAATCTGACGTACAACGCCAGCGATACGCAGGCGACGTTGAGCGCTTTCTTCGGGCTGGTCGATACGGTCAAGCAGTCCCCGCGCAAGCAGGATATCGTCAACCTTCACCGTCATCTCCTGATACCGGCGCAGCATGTACTGATGAAGGCCGGTTATCGCGGCGTGCCTATTGACCAGTTTCAGCTCGGCGTTGAGCTGGCGAACGCCGAACTACGGCTTCAGCAGTACGCCACGGAACTGGCGAACATGATCCAGTCCACACCGCAACGCGCGATTCAACTGGCGAACTCCGCTGACCAGATCAAGGATTACATGCGGTCACTTGGCATCGACCTAGAGAACGCGCAGAAGAACACGCTGAAGCTGATGCAGGAGTACCCGTCCGTCGTGGCGATCCTGAAGTTGAAGGAGGAGGTGAAACTCCTGTCAACCTATCTGCGCCCGTGGATGATGTTGCTCCAGCGGCAAGGTGACGGTCGCCTCCATTCGACCTACAAGGTGGCCGGTGCGCGCACAGGGCGCTCGTCAGCCGAGTCCGAGGAGCACGGCGGCGGTACCATCCAGACGGCACCGCGTAAGCAGTGGGTGCGCGCGCTGGTGAAGATGCCTGCCGGACGTATCCTCGTATCCGGCGACCTGTCCACGGTGGAAATGCGGATCGCGGCGTACTACTCCAACTGCCGGAACATGATCAAGATCTTCCAAGACGGCGTGGACATCCATACGGCGGTCGCGGCGTTCATCAAGCGGCAGGCGCAGGGTTCTATATCGATGACCGCGTTTATGATGGTGCTCGACCAGTTCCTCTCGGACGTGACGAAGGAGGAGCGGCAGGGAGCGAAGGGCGTCAACTTCGGCCTCGCGTTCGGCATGATGGAGGAGAAGCTAGTTGACTACTCCCGCAACACCTATGGCGTCATCATGTCGCTGGAACAGGCTCGGTTCGCTCGCCAATCCTATATGACGCTGTTCCCTGAACTTGAGCAGTGGCATGCGCAGGCGCGGAACGACGCACGGCGTACTGGCCAGAGCCAGCGGACGGTGTTCGGGCGTGTACGCAAGTTCGACGACCAGGGCGATGTCAACGCGGCTATTAACACTCCGGTTCAGTCCACGGCGAACGATTTCGCGTACCTGGCGATGATTCAGATAGATGACCTGATAACACGTGAACGTCTTGATGCTCACGTCATCGGTTACATTCACGACTCGATCATGTTAGATTGCTCCGAACGGGATGCACCACGCGCGAAACAACTGCTCCAATACGTGATGGAGAATGTGGACACTTCTGCGTTCGGGTTCGTGTTCCCAATTCCGCTACCAGCCGAGGTTAAAATGGGAGACTCATGGGCAGCCTAACGCCGTACCATTCCGATCACTTCTCACGTCTGTTTCACGGTGACAATCAGGTCATTGTTCCACAGTTCAAAGAGAACATGTTCGACGCGGTCATTACTGATCCGCCCTACGAGCTAGGTGTATTCGGTGAGAAGTGGGATAACACTGGCATCGCCTATAACGCGGACACGTGGCGCACCTTCATGCGTGTTCTGAAACCCGGAGGCTACATGATCGCCTTCGGCGGCAGTCGCACGTTTCACCGTATTCTGTGCGCAATCGAGGACGCCGGTTTCGAGATTCGCGATGTGCTGATGTGGCTGTACGGTAACGGCTTCCCAAAGGGACAGAACATCTCGGTCGCCATCGACAAGAGCCTCGGGCACAAACACGAGGTGCTGGCGGAGTACTCAAAGATTATGGATGAGCGCTGGATTGACCCAACGCCAATCTCGGACGAGGCAAAACAATGGGAGGGCTGGAACACCACGCTCAAGCCCGGTTACGAACCGATAGCACTGGTGCGCAAGCCTATCCCGGGCACGGTGCTCCAGAATGTCCGCGAGCACGGTACCGGCGCACTGAACGTCGGCGCTAACCGGCACGAACGCGAGGACGGCGGGATCAAGGTGAACACTGGCCCGATGGGTAGCCTGCATCGACAGACGGACTTCGGCCTGAAAGGTCGCGGCATTGTGGACGTGACCTCCTACTACCCGTCGAACATCCTCTGCGATGAGGAGGCGGCGGAAATGCTCAAAGGCAAGCCACGCTTCTTCTACACCGCAAAGGCGTCACCGGGGGAGCGTAACAGCGGCCTGAAATACAACGGCACCAAGGCCAGCCATACGACCGTGAAGCCGGTCGCGCTGATGCAGTGGCTGGTGCGGCTCGTCACCCGACCGGGCGGGTTGGTGCTCGACCCCTTCACGGGGTCTGGAACGACGCGCATTGCCTGCCACGCCGAGGGTATGCGATTCGTAGGCGTAGAACTATCAGAAGAATATTGCCGCATTGCGAGCGAACGTGGATAGGTACTACCACTCCGACAACCTGACGCTCCTGCACGGAAACTCGCTGGAAGTGCTCAAGCAGCTACCAGATGGGATTGTCCATACGTGCGTGACCTCCCCGCCATACTGGGCGCTGCGCGACTACGGTACGGCGACATGGGAGGGCGGCGATGCGGCGTGTGACCACAAGCAACCGGCGCAGCCGCGAGCCGACCGACCGATGGGTAAACTCCACGGCGGCACGGACAGCGTGAACGCGCAGGATACCGGTGCGCGAGCATTCAAGGACAAGTGCGGCCTGTGCGGTGCGGTGCGACACGACGACCAGCTAGGGCTGGAGCGCACGCCCGAGGCGTACGTTGAGAACATGGTCGCGGTGTTCCGCGAGGTTCGACGTGTACTGCGTGACGACGGCACCTGTTGGGTCAACATCGGAGATAGCTACTCGTCCGGCAAGCGCGAGACGGCGGTACCAGACTCCATGCGCACCGTGTCCGGTCGTCGCCAGGCGGACGGTAAGCAAGACTACCTCGAAGGTACCGCGGTCCGACCGCCACCAATCCCCGGCGTCAAGCCGAAGGACATGTTTGGCATTCCCTGGATGTTAGCCTTCGGCCTGCGCGCGGATGGCTGGCATCTCCGCTCGGACATCATCTGGGCGAAGCCTAACGGGATGCCTGAATCGGTCACTGACCGGCCTACGAAGAGCCATGAGCACATATTCCTCCTGTCGAAGAAAGAGGACTACTACTACGACGCTGACGCCATTCGCGAACCGCACTCAACCGACAGCCTGGCGCGGTTCAACCGCAACTCCACAGCGGACGGTAGCCAGCCGTATGCCATGGCGCAGAAGCCGACCGGCAACGAGAAGGGCGCAAACAAGCGCGACGTTTGGGTCGTGACCACTCGCGGTACGTATGAAAGCCATTTCGCCGCGTTTCCGCCTGACCTGATCAAGCCGTGCATCCTCGCTGGCGCGCCGGTTGGCGGTGTAGTGCTCGACTGCTTTGCTGGTACGGGTATCGCGCCGCTGACCGCGAAAGCGCTCGGCAGGCGCGGCCTTGGGATCGACCTATCGACCGAGTTTCTGGATATCGCTGCGAAGCGCGACCGTAAAGGCCGATGGTGGTCTGGCCGGTTATAACCGGACGACTTGACAATTCAACCGCTCCCGTAAGATACTTCCCACGGAGGTTGAATTAATGAACACGGTGTGTCCGGTCTGCGAGTACGAGAACGATCCCGCAGACGACGTGGATGGCACAATCCTGTGCCTTGGCTGCGACGATTTCTTCAACACTACGGAGGGAGACTACTATGACTAGCACGTTCGACTTCTCCGGTGTGCAGCCTATTGCGGATACGCGCGAACCCGAGCCGGTGTTCACGCCGTCGCCACAACAGGAGACGATCTACGATTGGGTATCCCGCGACCAAGGGAACGGGATGATCGTCGCGGTCGCTGGTGCCGGAAAGACCACGACCCTCATCGAGGCGCTTTCGAAAATGACCGGAACGGTAGCGTTCGCGGCCTATAACAAGCGCATCGCGGACGAGATTGCGGCCAAGGTTAACGCCAAAGGCCTGTCAACTCGCGTGAGCGTCAAGACGTTCCACGCGTTCGGCTTTCAGGTGTGGCGCAAGCGAGCACCACGAACGCGCATCGACGACAAGAAGATGTACAACCTGATCGATGACCGGTTCCCGAATATGCCGAAGCAGATTCAAACCTTCGCGGTCAAACTCGTATCGATGTTGAAGCAGTCCGGTATCGGCTACGTGTTCCCAATGAACGACGAGGCCGAGTGGGATCGCATCATTTACCACTACGGCATTGACGAAGCCCTGACCAACAAACGCGGCGGCGACTTCGACCGCGACGAACGCGACATGGAAGACCTGATCGCGGTTGGCAAGGAGTGGGCACGAAAACTGCTCCAAGCATCGATTGACATCGCGACCGAGGTAATCGACTTCGACGACATGCTGTTTATGCCGATGTACGCAGGCATGACGCCGTTCAAATACGATTGGGTGCTCGTTGACGAAGCGCAGGACACTAACGCGGCGCGGTTAGCGTTGGCACGTGCGATGTTGAAGCCAGGCGGACGGCTGCTCGCGGTGGGCGACCCACGGCAGGCAATCTACGGATTCTCCGGTGCGGATGCGGCCAGCTTGACCAACATCACGGCGGCGTTCGGATGCAAGCAGTTGAAGTTGACCGTTAGCTACCGGTGCCCGCAGGCAATCGTGCGGCACGCGCAGCAGTGGTCACCAGAAATCGAAGCAGCGGCGGATGCGCCGGAAGGTTTCGTAGGTGTCCAATCCTACGAGGAGCTAATCGACGACCTAAAAAGCCTGTCGCCAGCCGAACGAAACAAGACCGTGGTTTTGTGCCGGAATAACAAACCGGTTGTGGAGTTGGCATTCAGCCTGATTCGACAGCGAATCGCCTGCCACGTCGAAGGACGGGACATCGGCGGTCAGATTAAGAACCTCGCGAACAAGTGGCAGACCCAGAATCTCGACACGATTGTTGCCAACGTGCAGGCGTTCCGCGATAAAGAAGTGCGAAAACTGATGGAACGCAAAAAGGAAGCCCGCGCCGAAGTGATGAACGACCGCGTGGATACCCTCCTGATTTTCATTGACGGTGTGCGCGAAGAGAATCCGAACGCTACACTGGCCGACCTGAACCGAGAAATCGACGCGTTGTTTGAAGACGGAAGCAATCGCGGAATCACACTGTCCAGCATTCACAAATCGAAGGGCCGAGAATGGCCGACCGTTTACTGGTTGGGCCGCAATGCCTACCAGCCCAGCCCGTGGGTACGGCAGGAATGGCAAGCCGAACAGGAAACCAACCTCATGTACGTAGCGGCGACGCGAGCGCAGGTCGAACTTATCGAGGTGGTAGTAGACCTGCCGCCCGATAGCCGCAAGCAGTGGGGGAACTAATGGCCGGTGAACTAATGAACTTCTCCCTGTCCGCCTTCCAAGATTGGCAGGCGTGCGAGGCGAAATATAACTACAGGCACGTACGCAAATTGCAGCCGATGTTCAAGGCCCCGCCGATGGAACGCGGTATCATCCTGCACGACTATCTCGGCTCGTTCTACCAGGCGCTCAAGGACGGACGCCAGAAGGACGAGGCGCACCAGATCGGAATGGCGAAGCTGGGCATGCACACCGCGCGTGTGGACATCGCTGCGGCTGCTGCTTACTACGGCGGTGACGAGGACTTGGCAACGGAACTGCGCGCTATGCCAGAGGAGTTGCGGGACATCGCGGAGCGGTACTACCGCATTCACGGACGCGGCGACGCGGACCGGTTCGAAGTGATGGTGGTTGAGCGCCGGATACAGGTGCTCCTCGTCGCTGGCGTCCAGTCCAACTCCGTCGTCGACCTGGTAGCACGCGACCGCGAGACAGGCATCATGTACCTGTGGGAACACAAGAGTACGGGTAACGTTCCGAGTTCGGCGTTCCGCATTCGCGACTTGCAGACGACGCTTTATTCGGCGGTACTCGAACGCTACCAGATCCATATTCAGGCTATCCTGTGGAACTACGTACGCACGAAGGTTCCTGCCGAACCGCACCAGAATAAGCCCACCAAGGCGAACCCTATTGGTGCATTGTCGAAAGACAAAAACATTGATACGACGTGGGAGAAGTACGCGGCGCGGATCGCGGAACTAGGCCTCGAATTGGAGGACTACACTGACATATACGACCGTTTGCGCGACGCCGAGACGACGAAATTCTTCCCGCGATACGAAAACCAGATCGTGGTGAACACGCAGGAATTACTGCTGGATTACGCCGTCGAAGGCAAGCGTGCACGAAACGCGCGGTATATGTGGGCGCAGGGTGCCGAGCAGCCGGTACGTACACTCGGTCGCGGTTGCGACTACTGCGCATACGTCAAGGTCTGTGAGGCGAAACTCATGGGCGGCGACGAAGAAGAGGTTATCAAGCTGCGGTTCGTTACCGAAAAGGAAAGGCAACAGTGACACAACCAGAGCAACCATTAGTGACGATACCCGGATCCTTCCGCCCCGGCGCACGGATTGCGGAGGCGATTCATGCGGTCATTTACGGGCCAGGCGGCGCGGGAAAGACCACGCTCCTCGGTACCATGCCAGGGCGCGGGCTGATCATTGACATCCCGCAGATCGAAGGTGGCGACTTCGTGCTCGCGGACAAGGCAGACCGCCTCGAAATCATCCGCGTCGAATCGTGGATGAAGAAGCCCGGTTCGCCTGCGGAACAGCCCGGGCTTCAGGAGGTGTTCGACTTCCTGAAGTACAAAAACCACGGATTCAAGTGGGTCGGCGTGGACTCCCTGACCGGATGGACGGAACTGGCGAAGCGCAAGGTAATTGGTGAACGCCCGAACGCGCTGTCGTTGGACCCGCACAAGGTTACGCAGCCCGAGTGGGGCACTATCGGCGGACTCATCTCCGAGATGATCTACCAGTTCCATACGCTCCCGATCCATGTACTGTGGACGGCACAGGAGCGCTCCTACGGTGGCGACAAAGACCCTGCCGAGGCGCACTTCATCGGCCCGAGCACGTCGCCAGCTGCGTTGGCCGCATTGCTCCCTCCACAAACGCTCATCGGTCGCCTCTACAAGGAGCGCCAGATGGACGGTACCGAGCAGCGGCACTTCCGCGTCGGTTCTAGTAGCACGTTCAAAACCAAGGTTCGCGCCTTGCCAGGTCGTGACGTTCCGAACGTCATCCTGAATCCAGATCTGTCCGTCATCTTCCGCTACATGCGCGGCAAGGCGGATAGCCCGCGACCGGAGGAGGTGAAGGAGCAAGCATTGTTTTCACTCGGGTAGTTGACAACGACGCGTATGATTCACGATCCCAAGGAGGGATTCAACCAAAATGGTACAGGTAACATTCAACTTTTCCGGTGTTAGCCCAGTAGAGGGTGGTGGTCAAAGCGATTACGTGGCACCGGGCCGCTACCGTCTCAAGGTCACGAAGTTCGAGGACGGTAGCTCGTCCAACGGTAACCGCATGGTCACCGTGAACTACGAGACACCAGACGGCAAACGCCTCAATGACCGCTTTGTCCTGACATCGGACTTCGGTCTGCGGCGCTTCATGGGTCTGTTCGTTGCGCTCGGCGTGAAGGTGCCGCAGCAACAGGTCACTATGGACACGGACAAGGTTGTCGGTCGCGAATGCGAAGCGCAGGTCGGTGACGACCAGATGCCCGCCTCGGCGGAGTATCCGAATCCGCGCACCGTGTCCCGCATCAACACGTACTTCTTCCCGCCTGAACTGGCGGCAGCGTACGGTGCGACGGCTACACCCGCTCCTGCCGCTGCTCCCGCAGCAGCGCCGGTTGCGGCACCCGTGGCGGCGGCTCCCGCACCAGCATCCGCACCCGCACCTGTTGTGGCCCCAGAACCGGCGGCACCGGTCGCTCCTGCCCCGGCACCCGTGGCCGCTGCGCCGGTCGAAGTTGCGGTCACGTCCGCGCTCGACGACCTGTTCGGTTCGTAGCCGCCGTGCTCGAATCGAAAATGCTCAACCACGTGGAACGGTATCTTACGAGCCGTGGCGCGTGGTGGGTGAAAATCCATGGCGACGAGTACCAGCGCCGGGGAACCCCCGACATACTGGCCTGCGTCGATGGTCGATTCGTAGCACTCGAAGGTAAGCGCGCAGGGGAGCATCCCACTCCCCTGCAAGCCTACACCTTGGAGCAGATTCGCAAATCGGGCGGTATTGCGGAGGTGGCGCGAAACGTCGCAGACGTCGAACGTATCCTCGAACGCATGGAGCAATCCCTTGTGTGCAATTGAACCGATCTACCGTTTTGATGTCAGCGTGAAGCGTCTGGACGCAGTGTCCAAGGTGCTTGGCGACATGATGACGAAACTCAACCAGCAACAGTTCCTCGACGTGCTCATGGAGATCGGCCTGGCCGATGGCCTGAAGTGGGTTGACGGTAAGCCCACAATGAACATGACGGAATTGCAGCAGTGCGCGCTTGCAGCGGCATTAGCTGCGGCAGCTGAAGGCGGCTGCAAGATGGTGGTCAACGACCGCTATAAAGACCCGAGTGATATCTTCGAACTAAGCTAGGGGAACCCTTGAAAGACATCGCACTCGCTTACGCTGGGGCAGGTTGGCCTGTCCTGTGGGTATACGGGATGCACCAAGAGAACGGGGAGTGGGTCTGCAATTGCGGCTCGCTCCCTCCCTCTAAGGTATGCACTCCGAAATCTTCATCACGTGGAAAGCACCCGCCGTTTGGCGGTCACGGCGCGCACGACGCAACGACCGATCCGGCGACCATCGCCTCCTGGCCATGGCAGGACGGCCCGAACATCGGCATAGCTGGCCGAGATTCCTGTCCTATCATCGACATCGACGATCCGGACATCACCGCGAAATTGCTCGACCCGAACTTTGGTCTGCGCGACATCGCGACTGCGTCGACGACCGGACGCGGCGTACACATTTACATGCAGTGTGCTCCGACCGGCAACGGCAACATCAAAAACAAGGTGACCGGCGAGCGCATCGGTGAGATTCGCGGCCACGGCAACTACGTCGTCGCACCACCATCAACACACTGGACAGGCCGAAACTACGCGTGGGTCGGTGGCTCGATTCTAGAGCAGGGTCCTACCATCACGGACAAAGACGCGTGGACGTGGCTGGCCGACCTGTTGCGTCCGATGGGTATCGAGATTTTGCCGAAGCGCGAGGCCGGTGCGAACCCGTCCCGCGAGGAGATCATCGACGGCGTAACTGAACTACCGTACCAGACCGCGAATGCAACGCTCATCGCGACCATCAACGGTGCACAGATGTTTATGGGGTCGACGGACCGCTCCGGCGACTTATTCAAGTTAGCGTGCGACTTGATCCGAGACACGCGCTCCATCGGCGCAACACCAACCATGTACGCGCTCGCTGGCGTGCTTAAAGGCACGGATATTCGACGCGGCGCGTTTCATCACAAAGGCGCGAAGTACGCCTTTCGCAACAATGCGGACGAGATGTATTGGGATATGATTCACGAGGCGGCGCGCGAGGTGGACAAAGAACAGGTGGCAGCAGCGGCGGTTGTCAAACCCACCAACACCACAGGCGGCGACGATGACCTGTTGACGGTCACCACGACGCAAAGCTACTTCTATCAGGAAGAGCCGTCTGCGTTCCTCAACGGCACGAACCCGAAGAAGCCTGTCAAGATCGCGAACTTCGAACCGCGCATCATCGAGGAGGTGACGTCGTGGGCTGGCGACGACGACGACGCGCCTACCGAGAAGCTGTGGTTTGTCGATCTGCGTATGGGCGACGAGACGATCAAGATCAAGCTGTCTAACGAATCGTACAAGGAAACGCGAACGTTGCTTGCAGCCATCCAGAAGGAGATTCCGTCGCACTTCGTCATCAGCGACGGCCAGGGCGGTCAGTTCGCGCAGGGTATTCGCGAGTATTCCGGCGTCGTCCCTAAGCGGCGTGCGTTGGCACTATCCGGTTGGGTGCCGAACCGCGACGCCTTCTTGCTACCAGGCGGACCAGGGGCGATTACGCGCGATGGCTTTGACGTGACCACGCGCTACGAAACGCTCGAACCGAACGCGCGATTTCAACAGTACGGTTGGGGCGTGGTGCCACAGGACGGTGCCGACCTGGCGACCGTGGCGCGTGCGCTGTTCAACCTTCGCGAACCGCACATCATGGTGCCGCTGCTCAACCAAGTCTTCGGCGCGCCGATGACGTCGTTGGGTGTAGGGAAAGTGCCGATTGTAGCGCACCTGTTCGCCCGCACGGGCAGTTACAAGTCCACCATAGCCCGTATAGCGGTGAGCGTCTTTGGACGGTTTACGAACGTCCACACGGATCAGGTGGACGAGTGGAAAAGCACGCCCACGTCACTACAAAAGACCATGTATCGGACGCGCGACCTTCCGCTCATTATGGACGACTTCAAACTCATCGGATTCTCCCAGCACGATATGAACGAGCGCGTTAGCCTCATCCAACACTACGCCGACCGGACAGGTAAGACGCGCTCTAGTAGAACGCAACGCGAACAGGAACACCTCATCCCGCGATGCCTGCTTGTATCGACCGGCGAGGACGTATGGAACGGACAGGAAAGTGCTGTTGCACGTACGCTCGTTATCGACGCCAGCCTGTCCGAAGACCGTCAGAAAATCGACGAGCTGAAGCACCGCATGACACGCCTTCAAGACATGGCGAACGACGGCTTACTCGGTGCGTTAGGGTACGAGTGGCTTCACTGGTTGGTGTCGCGCGGTCGCACACAACTGACCGAGGAGATCGACGAGCGCTATCTGGCGAAACGCGAGGGTATGGCGAAGTCCGCGCTCGCTGACCAGCACCCGCGCGTGGCCGCATCGGTCGCCATGTTGCTGGCGGTTGGCTCGATCTTCATGGAGTTCCTGAAGGAGCGCATTCCGGACGTGTACGAGGAGTATCAGGAACTGTCCCGCGAGGGATGGGGCCGGACGATCCATACGGCGGCGGAAAAGGCCGAGGAATCGAAGGGGCTGTCTCCGTACTATCAGCTGGTGAACGCGATCCTGTCGTCGTTGGCGACCGGTGAGGTGTACCTCCAGCAGCGTACAAAGATGGCCGAACCGGTTGGTATCGCCGGAGCTGACGTGGTTGGCTTCGTGGACGAGGACGCGGTGTGGCTCAATGAGAACGTCACACTAGGCTGGTACAGGGTTCAGCAGCGCAGGCAGGGACTCGATTGTCACATTGGTTGGCCGTCGTTCCTGCAAGAGGCAAAGCGAGACCACAACGGAACCGCGACGCGCCACCCAACTCCGATCTATGGAACAACTGCTCAGCGCATGGTGCGCATACCAAAGCATGACTTCTTCGGGGAGCAAGTGTTCGAGGAGATTGTGACCGGCATGGTGAGTAGTGTGTAGATGTGTGTAGACCGACCGCAAAGGTCTACATACATAAACATCTACATACACGGTGCCGCGCGTCTACTAGAAGAGGCCCAATAGATAAATATATACATACATATACATATACATACATACTCACACACACACACATAAGAACCTATTATTCTTCTCCCTTCACGTAACACTTTAGTCTTGGAAGAGCGTTTCCCCCTTATAACCTATGTTTCGGGTGTTGCGTAGTGTGTATGTGTAGACCGCCCGCAAAGGAGACAAACAATGAACGTACGAAAGGGTCAGTGGCTTCAAACGTACACTGGCAGGCAGTTCTGGCCATACGACCCGCGACCGGAGGATTTTGACATTGAGGACATCGCGCATGCATTAGCGAACACCTGTCGCTTCAACGGCCACACCAACGAGTTCTATTCGGTCGCGCAGCATTCTGTACACGTGTCGAAACTCTGCTCTGTGAACTTCGCTCTGGAAGGGCTGATGCATGACGCGGTTGAGGCATACATCGGTGACATGATTCGCCCACTGAAGCACGACGGCTCTCAGCTGTCCGTCGCGTTTCTAGAAGTTGAAACTCACTTGGAAGGTGCACTCGCTCAACGGTATGCATTGTTGCGTTTTCGCGGCGGCTGGCCGGTCAATGTGAACATGGCCGATAACGTTGCGCTCGCTACTGAGAAACGCGATGTGATGGAATTAGAAGCTGCACCGTGGGGACTGTTGCCGCCCCCGGATCCGGAGCCGATTGTCCCGTTGGCACCTCGCGACGCGAAGCGACTATTCTTGGATCGGTTCGAGGAATTGTATGGCTCGAAAGCGACCGGTTCAGGCGATGCTAGGTGACGCGCACAATAAGCACTCACTCAAAGGTGCAACCATGGCCGACCTATCACGGCGTCGCGCTCGGCGTCGTGCCAACCGAAACCTCCGCGACATGCGATTGCGCGGGTATTTTGACAAGTCGGCATAGCCCGCCTACTATCGCTTTATGACCGTTGCCAAAGCTGAACAACTCGACGATAAAGCCGGTATTTACCGCGCCAAGTTCGGGCTGACATTCAACCAGTGGAAACACTTGCAAAAACTCGGATACACGACCGACCAGATCGCCAGGTATTTCTACGCGTGGCAGCGGATCGTCAGGCGTGCTATCGACCGCGAATATGAGAACGCCGACTATCGCTTAGGCGACCAAGCTTTTCTGTCCGCAACACAGGTATCACGCGCAACCGGTCTGGGACAGTTCCATGTGTGCAACCTCAACCATCGCGGGAAGTTGCCTGGCTCGAAAGCCGGTCGGTACATCGCTTACGACCGCGAGGATGTGCTCGCTATCGTCAATCGCGACTGGTCAGATGAGGAGCCAAAGCGGTCACCACTTGCAGCCGCGTTCATTTCGTGGCTTGAGATGAAATAGGGAGCGTGCCAGAGGCGGGCGTCGGGTAGCAGTTCGTTTCGGAATGCGAACTGTCCGGTCGCTGGACTAACGGTGAGACGGCTAGAGGTGCGAGGTGCTGCCGACACAGCTATACCGAGTGCCCCGTAGGTTCGAATCCTACCCTCCCTGCCCTATGAGCGGATTATGTGGCACTTACAACAGGCACGACCTACTATGCGCACGTGCCAACCGATGAACTACCCTGCGGAACGTGGAACGGCGTCCTTTTCGGAGTGGCGTCGTTTCTCGTTGGCGGGATAGTCACAGCTACGGCGCTAATCATTTGGGCATACAAGGGCTGACGTGACGCAACCTGACCTCCAGCTTGGACGCATCGAGGGACCGCCAGACGCGCGTGACCGCAACTTTCCTATGGCGTTGCGCCTGGCACCGCTGCTCAACTTTCCTACCTCGAAGTACTGGTACCCCGGGAAGCAACCGTTGAATCAGGGCAGTCTCGGCGCGTGCGTAGGGTTTACCGGCGCGAACTGGCTTCAGAACAGCCCGACGCGAACGTTGGTCACGAACCAGACCGGGTTCAACTTGTACGCTGAGTGTAAGAAGATCGATGGCATCCCTAACACCGAAGGCACCTATGCGCGAGCGCTGCTGAAGGTGCTCCAGTCCCAGGGCAAGGTAAGTCAATATCTCTGGGCGCAGCAGCCGCTGGATATCAAGGAGTGGGTACTGTCAACCGGCCCCGTGCTCGTCGGCACGCCGTGGCTCGAAGGCATGTTCGCGCTGGACGGCGAGGGGTATGTTCGCGTTCAAGGCAACGTGGTAGGTGGTCACGAGTATCTCGTCCGAGGCTATAGCAAACCGCGCGATGCCTACCGGTGCCGCAATTCGTGGGGCGCGTCGTGGGGCATTGGTGCGTCTGTGGGTGCATGGGCGGGCTATGGCGGCGAGTTTTGGTTGCGTCGTGCGGAATTGGACAACCTGATTTTCTCGTCGTGGGGAGACGCGGTTGGGGTGGTGGAGATATGACGCTCCTCGCTCTTCGAAACTCGTTTGTGATTGACGACCGCTACGCGGTGGGTGGCGTGTGGGAAGGCTACCCGTTCGACGGCGGTATCACGCAGGTCTACGGGCAAAGGTCTGTTACCGGTTCAGTCCACAGCGGTACTGACCTCGGACCGTACACTGGACGCGGTACGCCGGTACGTGCACCGTTGCCAGGCTACGGTCGCATTTACAACTACGGAGACTTCGGCAAGCAGGTCATTGTTCAGCTCGAACCGGACGACGTGTACGGCCAGCTGTACATGATCCTGCCGCACCTCGACTCGTTCGAGCTAGGCATGAATCGATCTGTAGCCGAAGGTGAGATTGTTGGGTACGCCGGAGATTCAGGCCTGTCGTTTGGCGTCCACACGCACTTCGCGTTTGGTATCGACCCACTAATTTCAGGCGATTATCGACGGTGCGTCGACCCCTACATTTTCATCAAGCGCGCCGAACTGGAGGATGACGTGGCAATGGCAGAATACGAGCGCGGACTCTTGGGAGTAGCCTTTGGCGACCCAACCAAGATGTCCGGCGCTTACGACGTATTGAACAACTACCGCTCGCCGGAGTATCCGGTGGGCTTCTTCTACGCCGTGAACGAATCGGACGGGTCAGTGGACCCAATCGACGGCGACGATACAGATCTGAACGATTCAGTCGTTCGGATGAAGCGGATCGGTTTCCTGGCCTGCGATGTTGTCAATGGCCCGAAAGCATGGCCGATTATCAAGTAAAATCGGGGGGAGTAATTTGGTGGACACTCAAGAAGCACTCTCGTTCGCAGCGGCAGCGCCGTTCGTGTTCCTGGCGCTGTCGCTGTTTACGAACATGATTCCGGTGCAGGTTCCGATCCAGTGGAACCCGCTCATCTCCTTCGTCCTGACCACAATCTGGGGACTGGTACTCATCGCCAGCGACTTGTGGAGCGGCAACCTCGCTGTGTTTGTTGTGACAGACCTCACGGTGACGTACGCGGTTATTGGCTTCCGGCGTCAGGTGGCGGATGCGGGCGTTCCTATTTCTCGGCTCAGCGGCCAGATTCCGCCAAAGATCAGGTGATATCGTTGGTGCAGAATCTAGAGCCAATGATACTTTTGTCTGACGTGCCAGGAGATGTCGCGTTAGTGATAGCGGCGTCTTACGCTGCGACAGGGATCGCGGCTATCCTCGCGCTATGGCGTCAGCACCTTGTTGATGTTTCTAGAGGTCAAACTAACATCGAACGAATGGCGGAATCCTCGCATGCTACAGCCGACGCAATGGCGAACCTCACCGATGCAATTAAGGGCCACCCTAGTGCGCGACGTACTTCGTAACGTGATCAGGAGAGTTTTCTCGATTCCACCGCAAACAGCGGACCCGCGTCTGGAAGATGCACTTACGCGTGTGGATGTCGAGGCGGCGCGTCTCCGTAGTGCGGTGCAAGTAGCGCAGCAGCAGGGTGTGTTTGAGCATCTGCGCGACATGTTAAACAAAGCGGCTGACGAGGACGCTAGCCGGATCCGGGGGCACCGAAGATGATAGGCGACGTTGCAGATTATCTGGGGTTCGGCCTTGCCTGTATTTTGTTCATCTCCTCGGTGGTATTGATTCGACCGGCAAACGGCGAACGCCCGCTCCTGATTGGGTTTGTTGCGTCTGCCGTGTTCGCGCTCATCATTGCCGGAACGCGGATGTTTGCGCTTCAGCACTACACACGGCCACTTATCGGTTACATATTGTGCGCGTGGGTGCTCGTAAAACTGTGGGCATTGTACTCAGCGGCTTTGAGCTTAAACCGCCCTTTTTGGACATACCTACGCCGACCATGGCGTAGGGGTTGACAAGTCAATTCACCTAGTCTAGCGTTGTGATCGGCGCGGGAAGACCGCTACGACCGTGCGATGAGCACACACACAACCGAAGAGGTGAATTTTGGACAACCCCGACCCCGGCTCGAACACGTACACGGTGTACTGTGGTTACGAGTACACATTTGCCGAAGGCATCCGCCTGGGCCAGTTCCCCAGTATTATTGGTCGTGATCTACCATTCAACGACGCGGCGCACATCCTGCGCACGCTCGATGAAAAGGGTGAGGCCGACATGGTGTACGGCGTGGTGCCGGACGACCTATACAACTTGCTTCACAGCCAGATTGCCGCCAACGTTCGTCCGCCTCGCAGCCAGAAGCCTGCGATGCCCGACCAGCTCGATCTCGATTCCGGCCCCATTCATACCGTGTCCGACCTGTGCTTCTACCTGCAAGACCAATTCGGACCCGACCAGCCGCTCGATTTCCGCCTGGCCGACCATGAGCGGAAGTACGAATCGGGCGACCTGCTCGGCATTCTGCGCGTGTACGCCGAAGACGCGAACTTCATACCGCGCAATCCGGTCATCGAGCTGACGCACTTCATCGACTAACACCACCCCGCGCCACGTCAATCAGGGAGCCGCGAGGCTCCCTATTGACTTGTCAAACGTTCCCGTGCTAGGCTCGTTTTGGAGGTTGAAATTCAATGATGTTTCCAGCACAGTGCGCAAAATGCATGGCACCGGTCGGTATGCACATCGATGTCGACCGGTTTCCGCAGGCAATATTCTTCTGCGGTCGGTGCATGGCCCAGATGTACATGCCAGCGAGGATAGCGAAGTGAGCGACAACGTCAGGTTCAATGTGAGCGTACCGGCGCGAATCGATGCGTGGTGCACCATCTCATGTGGCGACCGGAATCATGGCGACACCGACCATCCGGCCAAAGAGTACCAATGGTCAGCGACCGCGAGCATCATGGGTCAGCGCGTTGACTTCTACGGTGGACAGCGCTGGTTTAATACGGCGGCAGCGGCCAGGCGGGACGTGCGCAAGCGGTTGAACGAGCGGTGCAGGCAAATGCGGGAGGCCGCAGCGTGAATAAAGGCCTGACCGAACTAAAGCGCGAAGCCGAGCAGCAGGGCTGGCGCGTCGAAATCACAGGCGGCGGTCACTACAAGTGGTATCCGCCAGACCCCGCCCAGGGGTTCGTGGTGTCTTCTACCACGCCGACAAACAGCAATCTGCGTAACCATATCGCCTTGCTCAAGCGCCGAGGTTTCGAACCTACGAGCGAACGTCGAGTCAAATCAAAGGAGGAGTGTCCCGTGGCAACAACGATCAAGAAGGCGGAGGTGTCGCATCCGCGATCAGCTACCATCAACGAGGAGCTATTGTCCATTGCCGCCGAAGCGCTTAGTACGCGTGACGCGCCAATAGTGCTCCCGAACATGGTGACAGCCAAGCAGGTGAGTCAATGGATTTTTGACCATCTGCAGTCCTACGTGCCCGATATCAACAAGGCGCTACTCGATTCCATTGTCCCTATCATGGACCGGCAGGATGCGACCATCGCACTCCTTAGCCAGAGCGTGCTCGCCTTGGAGCAGATGGTCAACGAGGTGGCGGACCAGTTCAAACAGAATCGCGACCTCTACGCGAAAGATATCCCCCGCTTGCGCCAGGACGTGGCTGACGTGAAGGCGAGCGTCGCGGCGGTCAAGTCCATCACGCTCGCGGATGTTGAAGGCGTGCTCCGCGAATACGTAAAGCAACAGCGCGCGGCCATGGCCGCAGAATGGAAGGCCAGCGACGACGCTACCGAGTCCACGGTGGCCGACCTAATCTCCCAATTGCGCGACGAGATGATCGAGAAGATCAACGTCGCACAGGACAAAGTTGTCGAGGCAGCGAACCCGCTCGAAGCACTACGAAAGCGAATGGCGAAATGACTAAACCAAAGACGTTTGACCGAGTGCTCATGTACCAGATGTCCGTCGCCATCCCGTAATGATTAGCTAATTGACAAGTCAAACGCGCCAGACGTATCATCGACCAAAGCCTAACCAGCCACACAGGAGAAAGCGCCAGTGTCTTACATGAAGCATGAATATCGACCTTATCCTGATGGCTCCGAGTATGCAGGGACGTGCAAAGCATGTGCCCGCAGGGAACAAGACCACGACCTGACACCGGATGAGTTGCTGGTCAGGACGCTGAAGAAAGGCATCGAGAATGCGTCGCCAGCAGCCCTGGCGTTGAATGCTGAGATGGCACAGGTGCAGACGCCGGTCGAACCAGTTGATCTCGGCAAAGCAGTAATCGACGCAGCCATTATCATCGTCGATGAGTTCATCACTCCGTGCATCGATGACGGGATCGAAGACGGTCGTGACGTGTACCTGTGCGCATACTGCAACGTCGAGGTTGGGCAGATTCATCTTGACGATTGCAAGTGGATGGCACTGGTTGCTGCGGTCAATGCTTACGAGGCAGGGATACGGGATGCGCGTCAAGGTGCTACCCGTGAGATGGAGCTGTGTGCGTGTGGCGAGTGGTATCCCTGCTTCAATGTCGGTTCGTCGTGGCACGTACCCAAGCCGCTGGCCCACTACGAGGAAGGCACGAAATGGGAGGCAGGGAAGTGACTGACATCGACAACCTACGGCAAATCCATCACCAAGTCGCCGCACCGTTCAACGATAGCGAGGACATCTGCCACAACTGCTGGTCGCCGTTTCCATGCGGGTATGAGCGGTTAGCCTCGGAGTTGGAGGCAGCGCGGAAGGTGGTAGACGAGGCGCGATTAGTTCACGCGAGCCGCTGTGACTGTGACCTCTGCATCTCCGTTACGGCTTACGAGCGGGTGATGGAGGAACAGCGATGAGCCAGACGAAAGAGCAGTCGTGGGCCGCGAGCAATCACATCATCCACGCCGAATACTGTTCGGTTTGCGCCACCCTGACAACCGAGCGGGACAGGTTGCGAATCAAGCTAGGGAACGCTAGGCAACACGCCAAGGGCATTGTCCAAGGCGCGTCCTCGCTTGAGATTGCGGAAGCCATCCTTGGCGAGCACGAAGATAATCGACCTCGTGGCGCATCTGGCGAACGGCTGGATAGCGAACTGTGCCGGGTATGCGCTCTTGCCAGCCTCATCAAGCAAGGCGAGCGTGAGCGGGATGCGCTTAGGACGGCGCTGCGAAAGTACGGACAGCATCGCGCCTCATGCCACGAAATGCAGCCAATTCCCCTTGGGTCGGACGTGTTCTGCGACTGCGGATTTGGTCGAGCCTTGGGAGGGAAGTCGTGAGCACAGACGCGCATGAACACGGTCGATTCAGCCGGTTCCTTTGCTGGCTCGGCCTTCACCCATCCTGTTGCCATCAGGTGATCGGGATGCTGTGCATGATTACGCGCTGCGGTTCGTGCGGCAGAGAGGATTCGCTTCTGTGAGCACAGGATTTGGTCGAGCCTTGGGAGGGAAGTCGTGAACCTTTTCGAAGGCCTCCCAGCCGAGGAGTACAAGTGCATCGTGATTGATCCGCCATGGCAGTACGGTGACACGCTGCCAGGCGAACGCGGTGCTGAGGACAAGTACGACGGCACGTTAGCATGGAGTGACCTCCGGAACATGCCTATCAAGGACATGGCTGACGATGGCGGCGCGCACCTGTGGCTCTGGTACACGAACGCTTTCCTCGCAGAGGCTGCGTCCCTAGTCGATATCTGGGGTTTTCGCATCAAAACTCAGTTGACGTGGTGCAAGCCTCAGATTGGCCTCGGTCACTACCTTCGCAACACCACGGAGCACTGCATTCTCGCGGTGCGTGGCACACTACCCTCGGTCGGACCGAAAGGTATCCCCAGCCACTTCGTAGCGAGCCGAGCACGCCATTCTCGCAAGCCGGACGAGGCGTACGATATCATCCGCGCCATCAGCCCTGGCCCGCGCATCGACCTGTTCGCTCGTAGCCCGCGCGTAGGGTTCGACCGCTGGGGCAATCAGCTGCTGGTATGGGATGGCATGAAGTACGTCGAATCGCCAGAGCGGTTCCTACGAGCCAATTGACTGCACAAACGACCCCGCGTAGGATGGCGTGAATGGTACATACAGAACCTCGGCGCTATCACTACAGGCATCAAGGGAGACTTACACGGATGAAGACAGTGACGCGCAAGGAGATTACATTTCACGTCGCGAATGGTGCTCAGGACTCATGGAACTTCTGGGAAATCTGGGCCGACGAGCAGTGGGAGAAGTCGCTGTTCGATCAGCTCGACAGGTTCCTACCAGTAAACACCTTGCTCATTGACGTAGGCGCGTGGATTGGCCCTATCACACTGTGGGCTGCGCGGCGCGGCGCGCTCGTCATTGCTATCGAGCCAGACCCTATTGCTCTCGATCAGCTGCACGCCAACGTGAACGCGAACTACCTCAGCCAACGTGTAACCATCATCCCGGCGGCGGCGACCATGGAGGACCACGGACAGGCAATGCTCTGGAGTGTGCGTGACTGGGGCGCATCGACTTCCTCACTTACGGCTCAGCAGGGCATCCCGCTGGAAGTGCCTACGGTGGACATCCTCGCCCTATGCGAGCGCGAGCGGCCTGACCTAGTGAAGATTGACGTGGAAGGCGGCGAGGCGCTGTTCTTTCCTGCGCTCGGTCCAATCTTGCGCGAGCTACGCGTCCCTGTCCTGTTGTCAATCCATCCAATCCAGATGTCTGCGGAGGCGTGGGAGCTAGTGCACGCCGAGATAGAGAACTGGAACGTTACCTACCTGAACGAACACCACGAATCACTGCTCTTGGAGGCAAAATGAAAAGTATGTCAGCGCAGTTCACAGCAGAGGCGGCAAAGGTTGACGCGGAGAACCTTCGCCTCGAACAGGTGCCTGTGTACATGGAGACGGACGGCGTAACGGTCGCCATGTCCCGCGAGCCAATCTACTGGGGCGCACGTGACGCCAAGGGCGGCGCGATGGGCTTGACGCCGGTCGGCTGGCAGCAGGCCGCAAACCACGCTCAGCGACTTGTCCGCGAGGCTAATGAGGCGTGGGCACGGATGGGCGATGTTTGAAGAAGGCCGGAAAAACCTTATACAGGCCGAGACGCATGCGGTATTAGCTGAGCGAGCGCTCAAGCCTGTTCGGACTGACATGAGCGGCGGCAGTGCGGTTTACCCTGACGCTGCCATGCTCGCCAGCGCACACGCCCAGTTATCCCAAGCGTACGCGGCTATCGCTGTGATATTCTTTGAGATGGCGAAGTCACCTCCAGAGCCGGAACGGAGCTAATAAATGCCTGCTGACATTCAGCTACTCATTCGACAAACACTGGCGGACGGCACGCACGTTCGCTTGGTAGTGGACGCGGACACCGAACCGTTCATTGAATTGACAAGTCAATCAAACCAGATTACTGTCGTACAGTTATCGCAGCGCGACATAGCGCAACTGGCTACGAATCTGCTGTCGTTGCTGCAAACCTCGTTGCTGCTGTTGAAAGGACTCGAATCAGATGCGCCCAGCCCTATTCCTCACTCCGGAAGCGTCCGCTCCCGAGGTGACTACGCTTCCCACTGGAACCCCGGCGGACCAATCTCGATGGACTTGTACCCATGACTGAGCTTGAGACAATCGTTTTCGAGGCGTTGGGCGAGGCGTCGATGTGCTGGCTCCCTCAGCCGTCTGACCAGGTGTTCGACAGCGCGAAGGCACAGGCGATTGGCACTAAGTTGGTGGACCGCATCCGCGAGCTAACGTCCATCGTTCAGGTGGAACAGGAGCCAATCCTGCGCGTCGCCAAGCCGTACATCCCGGTCATCGACATATTCGGCGTGACCTACGCCCTGCGCCACCCGCTTGAGAACACGGCGGAGACGAAGAAGCGCATCACGGAACTGTCAAACAAGTACCTCGCGCTGCTCGCGGCGAACAAGGAAGGCGCTGAGGTAACGGACGGACAGCGCAAGGCAATGTACGAGGACATGGGGCGGATGCTCAACATCTTCATCCCTGGCATCAGCTCCGGCGAGATGGCGCTGCTGGACGAGCACGACCGTTACGAGATTGTCGGCGCGTGCTACAAGGCGTACGAGGACATCTACGCGCGTATGGCCCAGCGCGAGGGGTTGCAGGAACCTCCTGCGGCGATGAAGGCCTCGCTGGAGTAGTCCGACCATGCCGGGTAAGGGGCGGGGGGCGACTACCTGCCCCGGCAGCAGATATGACAAAGACAATACTGCGACCAATTGCTACCTGTTGTATTCAGATTCAACGCTTGACGATAACAGGCCAGATATGACAGTTACAGTGAGCAAGACAATCGCTAAAGCACATAGATTTGACTTGTCAATCCGTCCCGTGGTAGCGTTGGCCTATGAGTGAAGTAATTACGTACGAGTCCGTCCCTGCGGGTGCAATCCTGCGCTACGAACGCCTGCCCAAGCCAGGCAACAAAGGCTTCTCGAAGCACATCCGCGTCTACGATCTGAACGGTCGCGCAATCGTCGAACGTATCCAACCCAACCCACATATCTGGGAACCCCCTACCCTTACGGCGGATCTGTTCGTGAAGTACCAGCATACGCCAGGGGACTACGTGCCGGTATGAAAGCTTTAGAAGACCCAGATTTCGTCGCTGCGATGCACGAAGCACGCGCCATGGGCAAGGTCGCCTGGGAGGGCGAGTTGACCGAAACCACCAGAATCAGACTCATTGACATTCGCGTGCACCACGTGTACTGCAACAAGACGGAATGCGCATGCGGCCAGATCGACAAGTGGCGGCGCTGGGCGTCGCACGTTCCCTTCATCGGACCGTGGCTCTCGGAGTGGCACACATGACCACGTGTGAATGGATGCTGCCGGACAACAAGCCCTGCGGCGACGAGGTACTCGAACCTATCAACCCGAATCGGCGCAAGCTGTGCCCGTTTCACTGGCGCGTCGCGCTGCGAATGTCGGGCAAGAAGCAATGAAGACGATCTACACCTACCCAATCCCTATCGAAGGCGAGTTCAGCATCAATCTGCCTGTCCGAGCGCGTGTGATTGACGTGACCACCAAGCACGGCGAGCCAATACTCGTCGCCATGGTGGACACGGAAGCAGACAGTACACTGGTGGACTTCGCACTGCGCCGGACGGGTACGCCGATGGACGACCTGGACCCAGATGACTACCTCGGCTCGTTCACGATAAGTGACGGCAACGTGACCTTCTTTTTGTTTCAAGTGCCAGAGTGTGAGCACATCATGTTTCTCGGATTGAGCGGCGAAGCTGAGTGCTGGACGTGCGGTAAGCAATGAAGGTGTATCACGTCTGCGGACGCTACCACGAAAACTGCTGCGACGAGCCTTTGTTCGCGACCATGGCGGCAGCGTTGGCATTCATCGGCGGAACAAGCGCGAACCTCAGTCGGTCATCGTTTCTCGGTCAATGGAACACAGATATTCGTGATGCGCGACAGGACATGGAGGGCTATAAAGGACGCGAGATGTATACGATTTATGAGAATGAGGTGCGCGAGTGACACTCCTCATTGGCTCGCTCAACGGAGCTAAGGCAATCCACGCGAACGGCGACCGCGATGGCTTCAGTCCACGGCATGTACGCTGGGAGGTGGCTGGTGGCTTCAGTAGCGGACTGCCTAAGGGCACGCCTGTATGGTTTGCGCCAGCGCATGGGCTGATTACTCCAGCGCACGCGAACGGCTACAAGACGGTGTGCATCCTGCTCGAACCTCCGCAGCTGCATCCCGAGGACTATCAGCACGCGAACGACCTGCTGATGAGCGGACTACTCGATGTCCTGTATACCAGTCATCCGGACGCATTCATGCCCAACGAGCGCGTGCGCGTCTATCCGCACGGTGGCACTCGTATCCATCCAAGCGACTGGCGCATTTGGGATAAGACGAAGTTTGTCCCTTCAATTGTTGCATCCCCTAAGCGGTCGCTGCCAGGTCACAAGTTGCGCCACGAAATGATTAGGCAATGGCACCGTGAGGGGGAGGCTCCTATGATCGCGTTCGGACCGGAGTACATCCCTATCGAGCACAAGGTGGACGCGTTACGCGATTACGCCTTCAGCGTCGCCATCGAGAATGTGAACACAGGCCTCTGGTTTACTGAGGCACTGCTTGACTGCTTCCTGACCGGCACGGTGCCTATCTACTGGGGGAGCCGCGACGCGCTGAAGCACTGGGGTTTCGACATGCTCGGTATCATCCACTGTACGAATCTCGCTGCTCTGCGAACGGCGGTTACCACTTTGGCGACGCCGGGCTATTATGAGGCGCGATTCAGTGCCATCGAGCGGAACTTCATCAGGGCGCATGAGTACACGTGCACGGAGGACTGGCTATGGCGACACGACCCAAGCTTGTTCTAGTTCCATGAGCGACTTCAGCTTCAAGGCAATCGACCCGGACGAGAATGTACTGCATGAGTGGTTGAACGTGGCACCCGCTCAGACCGCTCGTTTCGTAACATCTGAGGGAGAGCCTGCGTACGTCGAAGCGGTCTTCTCGTTGCCGCTCCCGCCCCGCTCTGAGAAGCAGGAGATAGTGTTCCTTGACATTTATGTCTGGGGTATGTACTACGAGCGCAAGCGCATTGACACTCCTTCTCTGCTCTCAACGGATCGCGGTCGCCCGTGGTTGGTGGTGACGCCAGGCGAGACTGCCACAATTCACCAGAGGATGCAGATATCGTGAAACCTGAATGCGCGTGCTTATGCCACACGAATGTCTGCGGGGAGTACACAGAGTCAATCTGTCCGTGCAAAAGAGGAAAGCCTGTGCTTATTTTCAGCCAGCAGATAGAGGGAGCATGAACGTTCCCGTCCTGTCCAAGGATTCTGAGGCGTTGGCGGACCGGTGGCCGCTCGTCTACGATTTTGACCTCAAGCCCGGCCAGGTGGCATTGATTGCAGGCGCGTACACAGGCGCTGTGATGAAGTTGCTCGCAGAGCTGTACGGTTGTGCCGTGCTGGGCTACGAACCGCAGCTATGGGCCGTACAGCGCGCTGAGGCACTACTTCAGCCTACAGACCTCAAGTGGTTTCTACGGCCCTACGCCATCGGTGACCGGAACGGCGAGTTTCCAATGGGCGAGTTCAATACTGACGCGTGCTCGTTCATCCGGATTGGCCCGAAGTGGCGTGAGCACGGTGTGGGTACTATGCGAGAGGCAGGCGACGCGCTCGATGATGAAGGCCTGACCTCCATCGCGCTCGCGGTGCTCAACATGGAGGGCTACGAGTACACTTTGCTGCCACATTTCAAGAAGATTGGCTGGCTCGACCGCATTGACCGCATGGCGCTTCAATTTCACGCCGGTCTTGGCAATGACGGCAACCACGGCGACATACAATCGATGCTCTGGCGTACGCATCGGCTGGTGAAGCGGGTCGGCCATTCGTGGGAGTACTGGATACGATGATGGACACGCTCCTTCTCCATGCCGAGTGCGGCGGAACGATCCATCAGGTAGGTCAGAACGTGGGTGTCGAGGTGCAGGCGTGTCCGCAGTGCGGTACAACCATGGGAGCGATCAAGGGTTCGCGTGACGCGGTGTGTAGGCGCTGCGGCTGGAAAGATGGCTGCTGCTAGGCTTTCGGCATAGTTGACAAGTGAAGTGTTCCTGCTGTAACGTGGGAGCATGCCTAACACAAACGTCTGCCTTCAGGTTGATTGCGAAGAGCCTCCCGTAGTGGAGGTTGTTATCGTGTATCCCGAGACGAGTGTACGTGAATGCAAGGAGTCTCGCGTGCGATACTGCCTTGACCACATTGGCGAGCGCGCGCAGCGGTGCCTGCAAGAAGGCGCGATCAGTGTGGCAATCCTGCGGTTGGACCGGTGAATGCCTGACGTCTTCGAAGCCCGGATCCGGGATGAGCAGCGCACCATCAACGACGAGATTGAAGTGCTACGCGCGCGGTCGCAGAAGCTAGAGGACGCTCTCCAGACCTACCTTGATATGATGGGTTCGCCCGCGCGTCAAGCCTACAAGGACTTGGCTGACAACTCCGACGTCCCCGCTCCGCTCGGCTACCGGCGCGACGGTACACCCAAGCGTTCGACGCGTACGCTAGAGATGGTGCCTTGTCCACGCGGTTGCGGTGAGTCGAAGCCGAAAGGCGCGGGCCTGGACGCGCACGTGCGCTGGCACGATAGAAACCCCGGCGTTGTGCGCCAGGTGAAGTCAGCGCATCCTACGAGTCTCGCTCAGAAGGTTGGGTGCCGATTCTGTCCCTCCGATTTTGGTAGCTGGGAGGCGCGTAGGGAGCATGAGCAGACGTGCGACGTGCGCCTACGTGACCGCCTGTCGCTCCCGCATGAGCACCACTGGATACTTGATTCGCCCAAGGGAAACTTCGTGCACGGTAAGTGCAAAGGCTGCGGCAGGGAAGACGACTTTCCCTCAGACCCGTTGAGCATAAGCGGCTGGGGGAATCAGCCCTTGACCAAAACAAGCAGTTAGGTAGAGTACGGCGTTGGAGGTAAATCGTCACCCTATGAACTACTGGATCACTGTCTGAAATGGTTGCTTATGCTGGTCGCAGCGCTATTATTCGCGCACGCTGCGGTCAAGCATACGCAGGCTCCCCAGTCCCAATTCATCGCGACGACTACGCCCGAGCTGGTACCTCAGTTCACAACAGAATTACACGACCAGTCACTCCTAGTGCAGGATTGGCCGGTCGTTGAGCCAACATCAACCCCAACGCCTATACCCACACCAACACCAACGCCCATACCAACGCTCTCGCCGCCTAAGTCTACAAATGTGCGTGCGGCTGCTGCGGCTGAAACTCATTCACTTGTCCCCTGGTATGTGCCTGCTGAATGGCGTGACAGATACCTTGCTTGTCTTTCTAGCCCGGGACGCTACGGCGTTTCCGAATGGGTCTGGAAGTACTCAAGCCAGGGCGGTATGGTGCCCGGCTGGGACTACAATCAGGCGATGTACGTCGTAAGCAAAGAAGGTGGCGACGACATCTGCCAGTTCAATTCACAAGGTTCCGGCGCATGCGGTCCGTTTCAAACATTGTACTGCGCTGGACTCACTCCTGAAGAGCACTATTCGGCTGCTTATGCAAAGTGGCTGGATGGATATCGACGCAACCCGGGCGACCCTTTTAGGGCGCACTGGTTCGCATTCTGGAACCCTTAACCTTCACTTTTTGGCCTAACAGGTCGACACGGGTACGGTCGACTTGTTAGGCTATCCGCATGGCCCGAAAAACCGCTATCGAGATGCAGCTTCAGCAGAAGACCATCTTTGACATGTACATTGCTGGTAATTCCATTCAGGACATCGCGCACCACTTAGGCATCGATTACCGAACCTGTCAGTCGAACCTGAAGATGGCAGTCTCGAAGATTGACGTGACGAAGAATCTTGAGATGGAGATGGCGCGTGACCTCACTGCGCTGGAGCAACTCTTCAAAGTATTCTGGCCTATCGCCATCGGCAAGGTGACTGGCGGCGCACAAGGCGAGCCTAGCCTTGAGCACGCTGAGTTTATCGTGAAGGTGCTTGACCGTAAGTCGAAGCTGCTTGGACTGGACGCGAACAAGCGCGTGGACATCTATCACATCATCGAGCAGTGGGCTGAGCGTGAAGGCCTGAACCCCGAGGACGTTATCGAGGTAGTAGGCACGCTGCTTCCCGCGCCAGCTGATCGATGACGGACAATAACCTTCGTCGTGTCCGTCCGCAGGAGGGCGGCCTCTGGGGGCGCAAAGGTAAGTTCTACACCACGTCCGCCATGTACCCGTACGTCGAGGGAATTCTTGACAACGCTGGCGACGAGATTCGCAAGGCGATAGCACTCCGCAAGGGCAACGCGCACCTCGTCCCGCAGCGCTTCGAGGATTGGGTTCAAGAGCGGTTCTACATCCCGCAAACCGGTAAGCCAGCTGTCCTGTTCCCTCACCAGATTGCGATATCGCGGCTGATGCTTACGCGCAACGAGCGCGGCAAGTTCCCGTTCAGTACGCTCATCTACTCCACCATCAAGAAGAGCGGTAAGTCCACGTGGGCGGGCATGGTGTTGCGGTGGTACGCGGAAACTGGCCAGCGACACTCGGAGCTATTCTGCCTCGGCAACGACCGCGATCAGGCGAAGCTTCGCTCGTTCCGTGAAATTCGACGCAGCCTTGAGTTGGCTCCGACATTCGACCATGGCCGCGACCGCCTGCCTGGCGAGTGGAACCTCCAGAAGGAGACGTTCCGCTGCCTGCGTACAGGGACTGAGATCCGGGCCTTGCCTATTGACCCGAAAGGTGAAGCAGGCGGCGCGCCAGCCATGCAGTGCTGGACGGAACTTTGGGGCGTGGACCAAGACGCCGGTCAGCAGTTTTGGGATGAACTTACGCCGGTTCCTACCATCCCGGACTCGATACGGATCGTCGAGACGTACGCTGGCTTCCTGCAAGACTCCTTGCTCCTCTACGGACTGTACGAAACCGGCCTGCACGGTCACCAGTTGACCGCTGGCGAGTTGTCAGAGCGAACTGACACCCCTATAGGCGTCTTTCACGAAGCGCCGAATGCTGGCGACCTGGTACCTATCTGGATGAACGAAGCGGCTGGCCTCTGCATGTATTGGGATGAAGGCACAAACGCTCGTCGGATGCCCTGGCAGCTAGGCGAGGAAGGCGACCAGTACTATCGCGAACAAGAGCAAGCGCTCCGCACCCCGGCGTTTCGGCGGCTCCACTATAACGAGTGGGTCTCGGACACAGAGAACTTCATCCAGCCTGAGCTATGGGATGCCTGCAAGATACCGAGTGACGAGGCGCACCTCATCCGCATCCCTGAACCAGGTGACAAGACCCCGCTGGTGCTTGGCGTGGACGCGGCGACGACTGGCGACTGCTTCGCAATCGTGCTTGTGTCTCGCCACCCTACGCGAACTAACGAGGTACTCGTCCGCGCGGTGAAGGTGTACGACCCGAGGGAAATGGGCGGCGTCGTGGATTACGCGATCCCTGACTACTTCATCCGGTTCTTGTGCGAAGGTGGTCACGTCGAAGGCGGCATGCCGCATCCTAAGAGTCGCATGGCGCAGGACGCATACCACGCGGAGACGAAGCCGGATGGCTGTCGCCAGTGCGAAGCGCGCGTTGCGGACGTGCCTCCGCTGAACATCATGCAGATCGCTTACGACCCGTATCAGCTGGAAAAGCTCATGCAGGACATGCGGCGCGACCTGAACATCTGGTGCGAACCGTTCAACCAGTCCGGCATGCGGCTGGTGGCGGACCGCGGCCTCTATGACGGCGTCATCCGGAAGCAGCTATGGCATGCTGGCGGGCAACCTGGCGAGCGCGATGAGCGGCTGCGCCATCACGTACTCGGTGCCGGTGCGAAGATGTCCAAGGACGAGGATACAAAGCTGCGACTGGTAAAGACAGCGCCGCATCGAAAGATCGATGCGGCGGTTGCGCTGTCAATGGCGGCGGACCGGTGCCTCTACCTGAACATCTAGCGGTTGCTGCTGTATGTCAGGAGTGCGTTCCAGTAGCCCTTGACTACGGCGTGCTCGCCGGTCGGCGCGACGCGTCGCCAGCCTGCACAGGCCTGCTTCGCGCCTTCGCTATTGGCATGGCGGACGCCACAATCGGCGCATTGTTGGTATTGCTTGTGTGCCATCGTTCCCTCCTTTCTAGCCTATTTCAACCTCATTGTACGATGCGGCGGTCGCCTTCCAGTCCTTGTACTCGCAGGCCGCACATATCGGCCTCCGGTTCGTGGCGGCTGGTCCGTCAAACCACTGGTTCGCTATCCCGCCACACTTGAAACATGGCGGCATAGCGTCGCACTGGTGCGTGACCCTGAAGTCGTCGCCGCAGTCCGGACAGGTTTCCCAAGGTGCTTCGGCCCGGGCCTTTGCCGCGTTCCAGATTTTCATCGTTTCGTTCGTCATCTCAACCTCCGTGATGAGCGTAACGCGGGGATGCCTGAACAGTCAAGCATCCCCGCTCGGGCGTATGCCTAAACCAGCACCTCGAAGTAGCTCGCGGCGGCGGCTTCGGATTCTATCTGTGGCGCTTCGAATGTCTCGTTGCAACACAGGCAGAGGATGCTCGGCGTTACCGAAACTTGGAACAGGTTCTTTTTGTAGCGTCCGCCTCCGCTTTCCGAAACATCGATGTTGTCGTCGGCCTCGATTTCGAACTCAACTTCTCGCATCGCGTAGTCCGGGTGCTCTTCGGGGAGTTTGTCGGACGGCAGTACTTCATGCGGCAGGTCGCGCTCGGTGCCGTAGTGCCCACCGCATTCAGTTTCGCATGTAGGACACTCAACCTCGCCTTCAACCTCGAAGATGTACTCCGCCATCTCCTCGCCGCACTCGGCGCAGGGCCGAACCACGCGAATCTCGGCGGTGTAGGTGGAGCCGGTCATCTCGCTCGAATTGATCTCGGCTTCCGGCTCGTCGTAGCTCGCGAACTTGTTGGTGCTGGTGCATCGGGGCATTTCAAATCTCCTTTGTGATGTGGGCGCACGGCCCTCGTCCGGTGTGGTGGAAGTAGTCGCCTTCGAGGTCAAACCGTCGCCCGTCGTCCAGCACCACTCGCGTTTTCAGCACCTTGATGAGTATGCCTTGACCGCGATACTTGCCATACTTCGAGTACACGTTGACCGTTTCGCCTTCGTGCCATTGCTTGTCGTATTTGCCTGCCATCTCAACCTCCGTAGCTAACGCTACACGGGAACGTTTGAACAGTCAACTTACCGGTGATTGGGATAGTCCTGTTCGAAGGCTATCTCCTTTTTCCACGCTTCCGTTTCCGCCTGGTACTCGGCTTCGGCCTCGGCACATGCGGCGTGGTGCTCGGCCTCGCCTTCGGCCAGGGGCTGGTCGCAGTAGGCGCACGTGGTTGGGGCTTCGTTCACGTTAGGCTTGTTCATCGATCCACTCCCTTTGGCCGTCTACGATGGCGATTACTTCGACCATCATAAAAATCGCTCCGGTGACCACTCCAACAATCACTTCGAACATCTAAGCCAACCTCCATATCCAAGACTACACGGTTCGTTTGCACAGTCAAGCACGCCGGAGATTAGGTAAAGAAAAACGGCGGTCATTGCTGAACCGCCGTTCCCTGGCCCACTGGTCAGGCCGGTTTAGATTTCCAGTTCCACCGGCTCGGCGGCTGGCTCGGTTGCGACGATTACGTCGTCGGCTGCGTCGCTGGTCGGCTGACCGGCGTCGTCGGCGGGGTCACCGTCGCGGCTGTGACCTTCGGGGCATTGGGCGGGGACGTGGCCGCTGGTGCCTTCGAAGCTTTTCATGCAGGCGGAACAGAAGTACTTGGTGACGCCTTCTGCGAGGCCTTCGGGCTGCTTGCGCATCTTGCTGATAGTCGGCTTGCCGCGCGACTCGGGCTTGGCTGGGGCCTTGGCCTTCTTTTCGGCCTTGACCTTCGGTTCGGCCTTCGCCTTGGGTTCGGCCTTGGCCTTCGGCTCACCGAGTTCGGATTCGAGCGACCAGAATCGGTAACCGTTGACGCTGGTGTCCCCAGCGGCCTTCGAACCGGCCTTGGACGGGCTGTTGAAGGTTTCGCCGTTGACCGTGTAGGTCAGGGCACCTTCGTCGTTTGTGGCGACCGCGCATGTTACGACCGCACCCTTGTAGCGGGCTGCGAGCGTGACGCCTGCAACGATCTTTTCCTTTTCAACTGGCATTTTTCGTGAACCTCCTTCGTTCTGAACCGAGCATGCCTCGGGATGGTTTGCTAAGTCAAGCGGTTTCAGAGCCTATTTTCAAATTTCTTCAGCGAACCAGTTTGCGGCGGTCGGCGCGTTGCGCAGTGCGGTCGTTCGTGTTCCTGACGTTGACCTGGGGTGCATCGGCTCCGGCCCAGTTCGGGGACGCTTTGTAGCCTTCGGCGTCGGCCCCCGTCTTGAGTAGGTAGTGCAGGCGCGTGGCACCTTTCTGGTAGGCGAGCAATTCATGTCCGTAGCGCGCGCGAAGCCACGGTTCGGTCACCGGTATCACCACCGGTCCGATCTCGATGCCATGGCCCGGTCGTGCGGCCTGGTCAATGCTGAAATCGAGCAGCCACTTCCGCTCGGCTATCACGACGAGATGTCCGGCCCAGTAGGTGTGCCCGTCTTCGGCATTCTTCTCTGCCTGTGTGCCGAACCCTACGCCCACGCCGTAGCCTTCTTCGGGATAGTCCGGCGAGCCGAGCGCAGGATATTGTCCGTGCGCGTCCGCATACTCCCATAAGGCGCGGTTCGCCACCATGCAAACAACCGGTAACTCGTAGCAGTCAATTCGTAAGGAGCGGAGCGCATCCAGCGTTGCTCGCGCGGTCGCGATGCAGGAATCGGCGCGGTACATCTTGAGTAACTCGTCGCGGATGCCATTACCGAGGTCAGTGTAGGTTTGCGGTGTGACGTTCTTCATGGCGGGAAGCCTACCACGGGATGAGTTGACAAGTCGAATGGGACGTGCGTACTGTTCGTAGTGGAGGTTGAATTTGATGAAAGCGACACATTTTGGAACGTGCCAGCTGTGTGGACGTGAGCAGAAGCTGCCAGGCGGGCGGCTGTCGATTCACGGTTACACGGTTGAATGGAGCATGTTCATCGGAACGTGCCCGGGGACGCACGGGAAGCCATTCGAGGAAGCCTACGACTTGATCGAAGCGGCTATCGAACGCGCGAAGGCGACAATCGTGAGCCTGACCGATGCGGCCAACAAACTGGAAACCGACCAGAACCCAGACCACGTGTGGGTTTACGAATACCGGAAGGCGACGTGGAACCGAGGCCAACGGCACGGCGGCTACACGTGGCGGCAGATTCCGGTAGCGGACATCACAATCACCAGCCACGACGCCAGCGGCGGGTACAAGTTGTACCAAGGCACCTACAAGCAACTGGACGGCACGATGAGCCGGGCGCAGACGCTGTTCGGCGGAGCCGGATACGCGACGGACGTGACCGAAGCCTACCGGAAACTGAACGCGACGAAGGCAATCGCCTACAGGCGGGAAATCCCCGAGTACGAGCGGTACGTCAAATGGCAAACCGAGCGGATTGCAAATTGGAAGCCACAGGCCTTGAAGCCTGTGAAGGAGGGTTAGTCAAAATGGTCAGATGTCCCTTCATCGGTCCGCACACTGGACGGCAATGTATCAGGGAGGACGGCCACGCCGGACTCCACAATACGTGGGGCGGCGAGCCAATCGTGGAGGTTCCGCCACCAGTCGCGAAGGGATTTCGCGTGCCGTTCCTGACGGAGCAGTAGGGATGGTGCCTATCGTGCGGTACGACGTCACAGCGGCACGCCAGGCGCGTACAGCGACCTCTCTCGGCAATCGCTCGGCAGCGTTGTCGGAGGAGCAGTTCCTGTCCGTCGTGCTAGAGGTGGGCCTCATCAATTGCGCCACGATTGACGCTAACGAGAATCTGAGCATGACGATGACACCACTTCAACAGGTGGCACTCGAAGCGGCGCTCGATGCCGCGATGGAGGCTGGTATGCACCAGAGCATCAACGAGCACTTCGCGACGCCAGATGACGCGGCTAATGACATCTTTACGGTCATTTGACTGTTCGTCTGCGCCGAGCGATGATCTAGGTGGAGGTTGAAAGTTATGGGATGGTCATGCAGGGCTGACGCAGCCAACACTATGTACAAATGGAGTGATGCCTGCCGCAAGTCGACCGATAGCTCGAACACATGGGTCGAGGTCGATGGTAAGTGCTACTTCTACGAAACGTCTCACACCGAGCACCGCGATGGCGCTATCACCGGCACCATTTGGCGGTTCACAGACGACGAGCACGCAGTACGGTCCGGCACCTTCCGGATCAATCCAGACGGAACAATCGCGCGAGCGCCAGCATTCCTGAAGAAGGCAGCAGCATGAACTACACGGTGACATGGCGACAGGGAAACCGAACACGTGTACGCGTATTTGGAACGCGGGAAGCGGTGCGCGACTACGTGATACGGCTCGGTAAGACCGGCATCGCATCGGTGCACATTAGCTAATGGGAGACGTGATGAAGGCGACGTTCCAGAAGATCGGTGACTTCCACGAATGCCTGACGACCGACCTAGAGCACGCGCAGGCGGTCGCGGACGTACTCGGTCGCACGGTCAGCAAGACGCGAACGCCAGGGACGGTGACGGTCGGCGTACCGTACTGGCAGATCGACGAGGCGAAGGCAAAACTCGAAGCGGCGGGATTCACGGTCGAGTTGACTTGACACTACGACCGAGCACCTGTAACGTTCGTATTGGAGGTTGAACGTGAAAACAGCAGTGACCATTTGGAACGAGGCGCATGCAGCCGGGATGGCTGCGGCCAACGCCCACACTCCTACCCCGATGGTAGTAGTCCAGCGCGCGGACATGTTTGATGACAATTCGCCGGTAGTCCACGCCTACGCGCCCGTGATGGGTGGGGTGTGCGGATTCGCCTGGGTCATCATCAAACCAGCCAATTCGAAGTTCGCGAATTGGTGCAAAAAGGCCAAAGGCCTGACCAAAGACGGCTACTACGGTGGCCTGAACTATTGGATCGGAGCCTTCGGTCAAAGCTACGAGAAGAAGTGCGCCTACGCAGACGCCTTCGCCAAGGTGTTGACCGCGAACGGTATCACAGCCTACGCGATGGATAGGATGGACTAGCCGATGACCCTGCGATTCATCCACAAAGGCCGGTTCCCATTGGACCGGCCTGCCGAATGCCGAATCTGCGGCACCATGTACGGTTTGACCACGCTCGAACGCTTCAATACGTGCGACGCGACCGCCTGCCTGAACTGTGGCACGCGCCAGTGCATGGTCAACGGACTCGGCCATGGCGCATGCGGGGTCTGCCTGACCGGACTCCTGATCGGATGGTCTGGCAACGACAAAACCTGCGGTCGCGTGAACTGCAACAAGCGCGCGGTCGCGCGAACGCCTCGTATCGGCTTCGGCTGTCGCGTCCACTCGATGATGGAGCCTACGGTCGCGGACCGAAAGCACCGCGAGTTTGTACGCGTGGATGACAATCAGCCACGCTACACCTTCCGGCAAGATTGGTCGCGCGGCTTCGACTGGTCAACGGTTGACCTGTTCTTTGCCGACGATGCGTCGTTGGACGAGGCTGCGAACAAATTCGCTGAGGCTGAGGTGGTACGACGGGCGGAGCGCGATGCTCGTATGCGATGATTGCTGGGAGCGGACGCCTATGACGTGGACGGCTTCGGACCGACGACGCCGTTGTAACGAATGTTTCGCGCTTCGCGTCGCCATCCTGATCGGTCAGGCTACGCCAGCGCAACAGGCGCAACACGAACAGCTGATAGGAGTTCAACTTGGATGACCCAATCGAGAGCTATCACATTGTGTACTGCGTGACGGATGGCAGGTATATCGCCATCGCTCAGAACGTGAACGCAGCCATGGCGATCTACCGTGCGCTCGCGGAAACCACGGTCGTCGACGAGCAGTACGAGGTGGAGTCGCTGCGCCAGTACCTGACAAAGAGCGGCTACCCGGCGGATAACATAGGCGAGCGCGTGTTCTTTGCGACTGGGCGTCCCGAGCGTTAGCCTATGGCGCATGAATCGACCGCTGGCACTACTCGTACTGCTTACCGCTGCACTCGTCGCCTTGACGCTCTCGTTGACCGAGACGGACGGCGCTCCTTCAGATCCGTTAGCGGGTCAGCCAATCGATCCGGACGCTTATGTACTCTGGGGTACAAAGTATGATCATACAGCTATCACCTACGACGATGAGCGCGTCGGCGCGGCTATTCGTGAGTGGGCGAAATACACCGCAATTCAGGACGGCGGTTTGCGACCTACGGCGCAGGCGGACATTAAATTGGAGTTTCCTCAGCCGTGGCCGTTCGGGCCGGGTGTTTTGGGCGCTGCCGGACCGAACGCTATCGGGCCTGGTAACATCGTCATTCAGTGCACAATTTACGAAACGCAAGCCTTTGCGCTGCTAGGTGTACTCATTCACGAATCCGGGCACTGTCTCGGCCTTGGACATTCGGCGGTCGCAAGCGCAGCTATGTACCCATACTGCTGTAGCATCATCGGCCAAGACGATGTGGCTGGTATGGCAGCGATCTATGGTGCCAGTTCAAAGCCTACACCTATGCCGCCTACGCCTCCGTTCAATCCGGCGACCGAGACGCCTACGCGTATACCAACTCCAACTGCGACACCGACTCCGCGTATTTATCGGCTGCGCGTTCCGCAGCTGGCGCGCGATTGACTTGGCATCTGCGGCTGGTTAATGGTAGCGTAGCGGCGTGACTTCCCCCGAGGCTACTGTTGAAAAGTCGGTCGTTGACTCAACGGCCCTGAGTAAGTCCGTTCAGGAACAGTACCCGAAAGGTCAAATGCCTTCGGCGGCGTCTGGCCAGATGATGTTCCTGACCGCCCACCTTGGCGATGAAATCGAGCCATGGGGCCGAAACGTCAAGCACCGCGACCGCCAGCTGCGCGAGTCGATCACCATCGAGCCTTTGTTCAACTCGGCGCTTGGTACGGTATGCTCTCGTAACGCGACGTTCTCTTGGAAACTGGACGGCCCCGAGGAAGAGACATCGCGCCTTCAAGAGGTGCTTCAGAACGCCGAGTTCGGCGCGGGATGGGCGGAGTTCGTACTTAAACTGTCCATCGACCTGTACACGCAGGACTCCGGCGCTTTCTTCGAGATTATCCGAGAAAAGGACACTCCGGACTCGAAGGTGGTAGGTATCGCGAACCTTGACGCGGCGCGCTGCTACCCCACAGGGAACCCCGAGGAACCGGTCTGGTACGTTGACCGGTTGAACCAGTATCACAAGATGAAGTGGTATCAGGTCGTCCAGATTCTGGAGGTACCAGCGGCTTATGAGACGATGCCAGGCCTCCAGTACTGTGCGTACACGCGACTGCTCATTCAGGCGCAGATCATGCGCGACACGGAGATTTACACCAAGGAGAAGGTTGGCGGTCGCAACCCGCGAGCCATCACGCTGATCCAAGGTGTTAAGGCTGCGGATGTAACCGCTGCGGTTCAGAGTGCAGCGGTGCTGAACGACTCGATGGGCAGGCTGCGATACTCGAACCCGATCCTCGTATCCTCGGCGGACCCGAACGCGACGGTGGACTTCAAGACGCTGGAGGTGGCATCGCTGCCGGACGGCTTCGACGCTGACCTGAACCAGAAGCAGTATCTGACCATCCTCGCCCTGGCATTTATGACGGATTACCAGGAGTTCGCTCCGCTGCCGGGTGGTGGCCTTGGAACCGGTAGCCAGTCCGAGGTGCTCGATAAGAAGTCACGCGGCAAAGGCCCGGGCCTCTTTATGAAGCTGGTGATGCAGGCGATCAACTTTCGCGTGCTTCCGAAATCGGTCCAGTTCTCTTGGGATGAGCAGGATATCCAAGAGGACAAGGTTGTTGCTGAAGTCAAGGAGATTCGCGCGAACTATCGCAAGGTGATGCTGGAGTCCGGTCAGATCACTATCGAAGTCGCGTGGATGATGATGCTTCAAGACGGTGACCTGACGCAGGAACAGTACGACCTGCTGCTCAAGCAGCAAGAGGAGAAGCGGCTGGAGGAGGAGGCTGCGGCTGCGGATGCTGAAGCCATGGCTGCGGAGATGGGTACTACGCCGGAGGAGGATACTGCAAACCAAGCGCCGAAGTTCCCGTCCGGCCCTGTACTTCCCGAGGAGACGAAGGCGCTCACCGAGGAAGAGCTGAAGTGGAGTGAAGCTTACCAGTTGCGCGATCCGAAGGGACGGTTCGCAGGAACGGTTGGAAGTCGCCCGAAGGGTGGTAAGAGCGGCGGAGCGGGCGCTGCTGAATCCATAGCACCATCGCAGGGTTACCCCATCGATGAGAACGGCGATCCGATTCCTACGGAAGCGTCGGTCGCGCTTGCGGCGAAGGCGGTCGCAGTTGCTAATAAGCATGAACCGTTAATCACCGCTGACATTCAGAATGTTGTCACGGAGCGGAACGGTGCTGAACTGGCAGGTTTGGCATTCGCAAAGAAAAGCCAGTCGAGTACGGCGCGTAAGATTGAAGCGGATGCGGTCAAAGAACGTATACCCCGCACGGAAGCGGCTGCGAAGCTAGGCGACTCGGTACGATATACGGCTATCCTGTCTCCGGAAGAGTACACTGTTAAGTCTCAGGCTATCATGCGTGATATGGAGGCTAACGGCTTCCAGATGACGAAGGTGAAGAACTACTGGGTGGACGGTGACGGCTCCTATCGCGGTTTGAACACGAACGCGGTACATATCAAGTCAGGTATGACCATCGAGCTTCAGTTCCACACTGCGGAATCGTTCCACATGAAGGAGTCGGTCAACCATCCCATCTACGAGGAACAGCGTAAGCTGACCACGCCGGAACCGCGAAAGCAGCTGCTCGCAGCCCGTCAGATTGCTAACTTCAAGGGCGTCCCGCGTCCGCCTGGCGTAGAAGCTGTCAAGACTAATGCGAAAGTAGCCTCGGCGAATTGACTTGACAATCAAGCCGTGGTAGAGCACGCTGGGCTTGGAGGGTTTAGTTATGGAAGTGACATATTGGACCAACGATGACGGGTCTCCTCGTTATCTCCTCAAAAAGGAAGGTGCTCACGTATACGGATACGTGGATGGCCAGTGGGTCAACCGCGACTTCGCGCTGCGTAGCATCTATAACGGCGACGGCGTCGACATGGTGCCGGAGCCAGACGTCGGGAAGATCATGTCCATACTGGACAAGCGGGATGCCACACTCAAAGTGGAGAAGGCGCAGGCGGATCGCGCCGGACCGGACGCCATCGAGGACGACCGAATCGCGGTTGAAAGCGAAGTCACAGAAGCGGTTAATGGCGCGTTCGCCAAGGCACGTGAGCGGCTTGGACGGGTGCTCGGCTTGTGACCGCACCAGCGGAGACGGATGCGCTCCGCATATTCGACGACCTGTTAGCCGACCAGAGTTTCTGGTCGGCTTTTCGGGTCGACGTAGCCGAAGTGGTCACTCCGCTTTTTATGCACATCTTCATCGCGGGCTGGCACGCGGGGATGGAACTGACCAAGGCTAAGGCCAAGGTGCTGCCGGACATTATCGGCGTGTCTCCTGATGACATGCTTGACCCGGATTTCATCGGAGAATACGCAGAGATGGCGATTCTCGACTACGTACCTGAGTTCGTGAACAGCTTCAGTAAGACCACGTACGATACGGTGCGCGACGCGGTTAGCAAGGCACGGTTGAACGGTACGGGCGTCGAGTCCGTAATTCGCACGCTGACGCCGCTGTTTGGCCCCCAGCGGGCGGAAATGGTCGGCGTGACCGAAACCACGCGGTTGTTTGGCTTAGGCAGCCAGGCGAGCTACAAGGCGCAGGGAATTAACGGCTGGAAGTGGATGGCGGTCAATGACCCGTGGGTCGATGCCATCTGCGCGGGCCTGATGGCGGACAGTGAATCGAACCCGTTCCCTATTGACAAGCTGTTCAGCCCGGCGCATCCACGCTGCCGGTGCTTTCCCGCTCCGGCGCTCATCGACGTGCCTGTGGCTCCGAAGAAGCCAGAGGACATGGTGTTCCCTCCGGAAGGCTTCAAGACGCTTCAGGAGCTAGAGGCGTGGACTCAGGCGCGGTTCCCGCACATGAGCGTGAGCCTGCTCCCTGATAATATGCGACGCATTAATGCTTGGTACGATGAACTAGACGCGCTTAATGCAAGTGTCCGGAAGCTGGATCAGTTAGGTCGCAAGTATCCAGAGGTTATGAAGCATCTGTCAGATCTGAGAGTCACGTCCATAGAGCAAAACGTGTATGCCCAAGTGGTAGGCGGCAGAATGATGGAGCTTAACTCTAGGTACTTTGCCGACCCAACAGTATTCAAACAGATGATCAAAGCTGACGCTACACCGCGTACCAGCATTAAATTCAGCCCCACGACGGGTAAGGCACGCGAAGTAAAGTCGATACCTTTCCATCCAGTAGGTACCGGCACTCCTGAAGGCGTTGTGGCGCATGAGTTCGGCCACGTACTAGATCACTACCTGTTGCAACGACCGGGAAGCTACACGATGTACATGCGCGCGGACGGTGGCGGCGAAGCACGCGACTTTCACAGCCGCTTTTTCTATCAGGTGCTTAATGACAAGGCGCTTAAGAATCTGTCAGGGTACTCGATACAGGGTGGATTCAAAGAAGGGTTTGCTGAGACGTTCGCGCAGCTAAACTCCGACTTGCCACGGTCGCAGTGGAACCCGGTTACTAAGAAACTCGACACATACCTTAACGCTGTCATCGACGCGCCAACCTACCACAGGCCGCTGTTCGTGAGCGACCTATCCACGTATGAGCTACGGCGAAGCGTCTCCGAGGAAATTGCGGCTGCGTACCATCGCGCCGGTTTGGATTACGAAGGGTTCCCAAAGGGAACAACGGAGAATCCATTCGTAATCAACACAGGAAAGAAGTAGAAAATGGATGTTCCAAGCCCACTCTGCCAGTTTTGCGTTCACCAGTACGATGACGATGCGTCGCGGTGCCGCGCGTTCCCTGATGGCATCCCGCTCGACATTGTCCGAAGTGAGGTAGACCATCGGTTGCCGGTCGCCGGGGACAACGGCTATCAGTTCGTGGCTGACCCGTCGTTCGAGGAGCGTGTCGAAGAGGAGTTCGGTCCGGTCGGTGCTATCTCTAGAACAGCTTCAACCCGCCAGGGCCGTCAGGATAAAGCGTCGCCTTCGCGATGGCGCGCCGGGCTGCAACTCGTCCTACCTCGTCGACACGCTGCCAACCGCGAGCAGCCATAGCGCGAGCCTGTTTGTTAGCGGGACCCTGGACATGCACGCCGTAGGTGGTCTTGTTCTCCATGGTGATTGACTTCCCTGAGATGAGCCGATAGGTGGCCCAGCCGCGTCCGAGGTTGCCGGTGCGCTTCCCGCCAGCGCGTAGGCCGGACTTCGGCGGATTCTTCCACGGTCGCCATGGCGGATACCGCTGCATCTCCTGCTGCGCTTCGACCTGAAACAACTTGAGCAATCCGTCCAGCGCTTCGCGGGCGGTTTTCGCGTTGTGGTACTTCTTCGGCAGAATCGCCTCTAGGTGGATCGCCATGCGGCTAGGATAGCGTGCTCCAAGGTAAAGGCATAATCGGCGTGTTTGACTGTTCAGCACTTCCCGTGTAGCGTTCGACGTGGAGGTTGAGTTATGAATTGTAGAGAACGCGTGGTGTGGGCGGCGAAGCAGCCGCCATTCTGTCCTGGCTCGTTCGGCGCACCCGCCGGATTAACGGTTCCGCGTGTTACGGGACGCAATGGAACGCCAGCCAGGGGAATCTGCGCCGGATGCGGTCGCGAGTTTCAATTGGGCAAATACGACGGCGAAGTTCGCGGTCACCGAGTGAAGAAGGGAGCCTAACATGGCGAAGAAGTTCAAGGTCACGGTCGAGTTCCTCGTTACGGCGGAGGACGACATCTTCGATACCGAGGTGGAGTTCGTGAAGGACATCCGGAGCACCATTCAGGACGGACTGAAGCTGCCCGGATACATGATCACTGACGGGATGACGGTCGAAATGTTCACACCGGTTCGGGTGGCGGCAGCGTGAAAATGGAAATCACCATCGAGAAAATCCTGCTCGACAAGCCGTGCGACGCGTGTGGCAAGCCGAAGTACATCGTGTACGAATGGGCGTTTGGCGACGTGCACGATTGCTACTACGAGTGTGCCTGCTAGGTAAAGACCAACGGGAACGCTTGACTGTTTGCTTCGACCGAGTAGTCTTGGTATTGGAGGTTGACATGAAAACGAAGGTTGGTTGGACAGGTTGGACGTGTTTCTTCTGCGTGAAGGGAACCGCCACGAACCAGGTCGGTATGGGCAGGGTCACGATGTTCGCTTGCGCCGATTGTTTCGCGAAGATGACCGCCGATGATGCGGTCGCAAAGGCAGCGTAGTGATGACCACGATGGCGGCACACGGAACACAGAACGATTGTCAATACGGCTACGAGGAAAACGGAAGGTGCTTCGGTTGTGGGCGGTTCCGAGAAGAAATCGGCGGACCGGCGCACGACACGGCGGGCGGTACCCTGTGTACGTTCGGTGACAACGGAACCTGCGAGGTGTGCGGCGTAGGCGAGGACGAGTGCCCGATGTGTAACGGAATCGGGTATCACAACGGACTGTGTCCGGAAAGCGAGGCGAACTATGACGACGGCGACAATTGACCGGCCAACGGTCACCGAGGAAATCTACGGTGGCCTGCGCATCGAGCGGATCGAGCGCTGGCACGGAACGACCGTGCGGTTCGAGTCCAAAATCTGGATGGGGAAGGCGAAGACCGCCGAGTGGATCGTGTTCCGAAACAGCGACCAGCGCGAGGCGCACATCGCCAGCCGGAAGGCCAGTTGGGATTCGTGGGAGAAGATGAAGGCAGACCGGCGCGCGGCGGCGAAGGCGTTCGACGCGACCGAGCACTTCAAGGTTGGCGACATTCTCGATAGCAGCTGGGGATACGACCAGACCAACGTGAACTTCTACCGAGTGCTGAAGGTGACGAGTGGCATGATTTGGATGGTCGAAATCGGCCAGACCATGGTCGCCGGTTCCAAAGGGTTCATGTCCGAATCGGTCACGGCTGACCCCAGCACGGTGATAGACGGCGAGGTGACGAAGCATCGCGTGACCAGTACCAGCGTGCGAATCGAATCGTACCAGCACGCGTCCAAGTGGGACGGTAAACCCAAGTACCAGAGCCACTACGCCTAGCGTAGTTGACAAGCCAACGGAGCCGAGCAACACTCGGCTCGGAGGTTGAAATGACGAACATGTACCCAGCAACCACGCCGTGCCGCGCGAAGTGGAAGGCGTTTCACAACCACCCGTGCTTTTGCGCGGTGCCTGCGCCAATCGTGCAGGACGAGTTTACGAACCTGCCGACGCAGGCCGAATCGGACCGGATAGAAAGGCAGATCAATGCCCCATCGACCTGAACACTACGGATTCCTCGCGATGACTGCGATCCTGTTCGCCTTGCTCATTGCTGGTACGCCAGGCATCACCTTGTTCCTGGCATTTATCGGATGGCTGGCGCTCGGAATCGTCTGCGCATCGGTGCCTGACTAGGAGGATTGACAAGTCGAACAAACCTAGCGTACGGTCGGTGTAATACACACGTCGTACAGGGTGCAAGCACTACGGTAGTCCCTTTTCCGTAGCGTCAACCTCCAATTGCTTGCTTGCACACTGTACGACGGGTGCATCCGCTCTGCCCCCGTCGACCCTCTTTGCGCGAACCGTCCCGCCACGGTTCCGCGCAGGCACAAAAGGCCCGGTTCGATCCCGGGCCTTTTTGCTTTGTTGGACGCACTCGCCATACGATACGAACCGTGCCATTTGTCTACGTAGCAAAGGATTGGTCCGAGGCTAACCAGCTACGTGACCCACACGGCAAGTTCGCCGGTACGCGTGGCGGATCCGGGGGTGGCACGGCTGGCGGTGCAGGTGCGGACATCGAGCAGGAGATCGTCGCCAACCGAAAGTACGACCCCAACAGCTGGTACGCGGACGAGGCAAATGCTCCGTGGAACCGCCCGAAAGAGGACTTCGAGCGCGGCGAGGTTCAAGGTTTCAAAATGGGAGCCGATAGGCGAAGTACGCAGGACGGCGCAGGCGGCGGGGACGTGCTCGGTGGGAACGACGGCAGCGGTTACATCACAGTGACCCCGGCGTATTTCAACGCGTATGGCGGTGCGGCAGGCCGAAAGCTTCTGATTGAACACGAAGTAGGTCACGATATTCAGCGGGCACTGTCCAAGCAGGGACGGGAGGAGGCGCTCCTCAAACCGTGGAACAGTAACGGCAAAACCGGCAACGACGCTCGTTACGATCTGCCATGGCTCGGCTCGTCCAACAAGCCCGGTCACGAAGCGCTCGCGTGGTCTTACAATGAGTTGTGGGATGGTTTTGTAGGCTCCGGCGAGAAGCAGACGCTTTTGAGTGAAATAGCTGCGACCGCGAAACGGATGAATACGCCGGTTCCGGTGGAGTGGGGCGGCGTCGCTAAAACGCTCAAGGAGTGGTCTGAGGCGACGCAACAGCGTGACCCGAAGGGTAGGTTTGCAGGCACCATCGGCGGTGGCGGAGGCGGCGGCAGCGCGGGAGCAGCGGGCGCGGTCGAAGAGAATCCCTACGTCGCCGGTCAGGACTTGAAAGCGACCATGGATCAGATTCCTGAAGGCGAGTGGAACGACCGCATCGGTGATCCGCGACTGGCGGACGTGATGCGCGAGCAAGGCTACTTCTCGCCTGGCAACGTGTATACGAAGGAGCAGATGGATGGCTTCGTGAAGGCCGGTGAGATTGAGGTGCTGCGTGGAACGTCCAAGGAGAAATACGCGACGGACATCATCGACTCCAAAGGCTCGCATCCGTATACGGGCGTCGGCGTGCACGGTAATGGACTGTACGCAGCTGGCGTCAAGAGCGAGAAGATTCAGGCGGATTATAACGCGGAGAAGAAGAAGCTCGGCGAGTTTAGTAGCGCACGTGCCGCGAACTTCGCACTGTCAGATTCGGGCGCTCTAACGGCGGTAGATTACGCGGGAATGAAGCCAGACGGACTCAGCTTCGAAGGCGGGATTGTCCGGATGACGCTGCGGCCCGAGGCCAAGATCGTGAAGAAATTCGACCTGCTGGGCCAGGTGGGCAATCCTGACACCATCAAGGAGTTCGACTTGGGGCGTATCGCGGCGTTGAAGGGGTATGATGCGATTAGCATCCCGCGTTCGTTCGGTCCGGAGCACTACGTGATTCTGAACCGGTCGGCGCTGCGCATTCAAGACACGCCGTGGCAGCTAGGCGATTACCTTCCGGACTTCAAAGAGTGAACGTAGCATTTTCTAGGGAGATGGGGGCGTTAACGGTCACGGAGACGTGGCTGTCGTTGCCGTGGGCGGTCAAGACGCAACTAATCGATGCAATCGACGAAGCGGACGGAATAGGTGATCTGTCGGACGCCCAGCAAGCGATCATTCGACGCGCACAGTTCGACACTGTTCAGAAGGACTGGTCAGAGGCCAACCAACGGCGCAAGCCGAACGGTCAGTTCGACGGTTCGACCGGTGCCGGTGGAGGTGGTGGCACTGCCGGTGGTGCGGGCGCATTAACAGCGCTCAGCGCGGCTGATCAAGAGGGTGCCGATGCTATCAAGGCACACCTAGAGATGATCTCGGGCGCTTACGGCGGCCCGTCCCCTGGACTCAAGACTACACCAGAGAAGCTTCTCCTCGAACACGGGCAGGCGTTCGCAACCACACCGCACACTTACGACGGCAAGCGCGGTACACCTCATCATTGCTACGAAAACTCAGCGAAGATAGCGATGCAGGGTACGCACGCGCGCCTCAGCGACGGTAAAGACGGGCTAACCTACGTCGAAGGCTACATGACGGTGTCCGGCGTGCCGTTGAAGCACGCGTGGCTGGTTAACAAGCGCGGTGAGGTTATTGATCCAACCATCGTCGGTCATCCGGACGTGAAGGGGTACTTTGGTGTACCGTTCAAGACCTCCTATGTCGAACATACGGCAATGACCACGAAGTACTGGGGCATCATCTCCATGCAGACTAACCGCGATATGTTCCGTCAAGGCCCACCCGCGAACATGATCGCGAAAGTAGGCTCCGATTGACCAGCCCAATCGATGTCAGAGATTATGAGCAGTGGCAGACGCCGGTAGAAGGCGACGACGCGGAGAAGGCGCGTATCTACGTTAAAGACCCTGCGAGTGCGCCTCCCGCTGTTCAGTTGACCAAAGGTCCGCGCGGTGGTTTGTGGTTTGATTCCGGTAGCGTTGGCGGACGGACACGGTACGCGCCCACGAAGCTCCCGCCAGCCCCCAAGGGCGGCAAAGGTGCGAAGCCAAAGGAGCCGAAGGAGGAGGCGCGACCGAAACGTGAGATTGGTCAACCGATTCGTGATGCAGAAGACCTGCCTGGCGGCGTGAAACTGGAGGACGTAGCGGTTCAAGACGCCTACATGAAGGTATTCAACTCCGTCCTGTCCCAGGGCGGTTCCGAGGCGGATGCACTCGCGGAGGCGAAGAAAGTACTGCCAAAGCGCGGTGCGGTCGCAGCGCCAAAGATAGAGAAGCGCGCGGTCGGCCAGCCATTCAACTCGTTCGACGACCCGTCGGTGCCATTGAAGGTGCGGCAGGAATCGGAACAGACGAAGCGCGACTGGATACTTGCCTTCAACGTGGAACTGAAGAAGGGCGGCTCGGAAGCGGACGCGATCCAAGCGGCGAACGAGAAGTTGCCTGACCGCAAAAAGCCCAAGGCTCCCGCTAAGGCTCCGCGCACGGCGCTCCCAAAGACCGAGGAGAGCAAAAAGGACTTCGTGTACGTCGCGAAGGAGTGGAACGCGGCGGCGCAGCAACGTGATGACCACGGACGGTTTGCCGGTACGATTGGAGCGGGCGGTGGCGGAGGCGGTAAGGCCGGTGCAGCAGGCGCAGCCGAGGAAGCGGTCGATTTCAAGTACTCCAGTTCGGCCAAGGACAGCCCTACGGTTGACTTGTCCAAAGGCGGACCGCTTGACGTGGACATGGAGAGTCACGGTGGTAGTTCGCCCGGCATGGAGTACATGATGGCGAAGCAGGGTTTCAACAAGAAGCCCACAGTTGTCTCCGAAGCACAGATGAACAAAATTGTCAAGGACGGCGGCATGGAGATGTTGCGCGGCGTCCCGCAGAAGGCACACGCTGACGACCTGATGAACGGGGGCAAGTTCGTAGGGCGTGGGAACTTCGGCGCAGGCACCTACGCGGCGGCAGGCCCGCTTGCAGCAAAGGAAGTGGGCGACTACGTAAGTGGTCAGTACGCGCGAAACGCGGACGGTTCCGGTACGGTGATGAGGATGGCGCTTCATCCGAAAGCTAAGATCGTCACTAACGACAAACTGAAAACGGAAATGAAAGCGGACATGCTTAAGAACCCGTCGAAATTCGACGACCGACTACTGGCTGATCCAGGCATTTATGCTGCGTATCGCGGTTATGACGCTATTCACGTCGTGAAGCCGTACAGTAGTTCCAAACCGCAGGCGGAATACGTTGTGATACTCAATCGTGGCGCACTCGCCATTCAAAAGACACCGCATCGAGGTACACCATGAATCCAGTTCAATCCAGACGATGGGCGTCGATTCTTAGCTTCGGCAGAGTCGGAGACAAGTGGCTCGATATCGCGGAAGCGGTCGAAGCGGTTGATGGCGACGAGCAGCAGCTTCCGGACGACTTGCGTGACCTGGCGTTGAAAGCAATCGCAACCGCCAGCGACGCAACGGGCAGCGACTTGTCCGTCGTCGAAGCGGACACAACCAAGGACGCACTCACGCGCGCAATGATCTGCCTGTACGTCGATCCAGCGATGGCGGAATTGATTGCGGCACCGATGCAGGACATGTTGTCCGGCGTAACGGTCGAACCGCCTGAAAATCTGCACATCACACTTGCGTACTTCCCTGACGTGGACATTACGGAGCGTGACGAACTGCTCGCGTGTGCGGCGCGCGCTTCGACGTACTGGTCGCCTATCACAACTGAGATCGAAGGTGCGGCGCAGTTCTTTGCCGAGGAAGATGACCCCACGCCGTACGTCTTGCTGGTCGATCCGGACAAGCTTCAAGGGCTGCGCTCTGATGTGATGATGAACTGTGGTGAGTGTCGTCCGTCTCGAAGCCACGGCTTTATTCCGCACATCACTCTGGCGTACTTGCTTGGTGATGTAGCGTTCAGCCCGCCGGACATTCCGGAGATATCTCTTACGTTCGACAAAATCACTGTCAAGTTTGGCGACGGCACGCGCCACGATTTCACGCTTGGCTCCACACCTATGCTCGACACCTACCGCTCGTCCGATTTGAGCGAAGAAATTGACGCTGTGAGCACTTCCTCGGAAACTCCCGAGCAACAGTCCACAGTGCCAACGACGGACACCGAAACAATGACAGACGCAATGAACACCACGGACACTGACAAAGCCGGTAAGCGAATGGCCGGTTCAATGCGTGAACGACTTTCCGGCGCGCTAGGCACCATCAAAGAGGTGCTCGGCTGGGCTGACTACGAAGATGAAGAATCCGAAGAGGATATGCAGGTCAAAATGCTCAATGAGGACGGAAACCTGCTTGTTTTCAAGGACAAATTCGGCGTTGACCGGTGGCTGAGCTACTCGTCCAATGCTTTCAAAGACCGCGAAAAGGAAATCGTCTCTACCAAGTTCCTGACGGACGCAGTTGAATATGCTGACAAAACTGGCGACCGTGGACCGCTTCGGCTGTTTCACATTCCCGGGGCTGACATCGGCACCTGTGACTTTCAAGGAGTGCAGGGACGTTTCCTGATTGAGTCGGGCACGTTCCTCGATACACCAATGGCGTTGGCTGGCAAAGCCTACATCCAGACGTGTCCCGAGGAACTTGGCGTTTCAATCGGCTTCCGCCATCCGGTCGATGCGAAGAAGGACGGTGTCTACGACGAAGGCATCATCAAGGAACGGAGCGTTTGCCCGCTAATTTTCGCGGCGAATCCGTTCACTGCATTCATAACCATGAAGGGAGACTCTATGGAGTCGATCCGTACAGAATGGTTGAAGAAAGCTATTGGGGAAGACCTCGCCAACGATGTCCTTTCCAAGGCTGACGCTGCAACCAAGGCTCTCGAAGGCCAGGTGGCTTTCAAGGACGACGCTGCGATTATCGCGGCGGTCGAAACGCTCAAGGCGGTCGCGCCCAGCGACGAAGCCAAGGGCGCACTCGACACGCTCGTCCTGTCGTTCGCGGCCCCGGCGGAAAAGGCTGAAACGCCTGCCGTCGAAACCGCGCCGGTTGCGGAAGCAATCGCGACGGCGCTCACGCCAATCTCGGAGGCAATGTCCGAAATCGCGAAGGCGATTGCGGGCATCAACACCAAGGTTGATGGTGTGGCCGCATCGGTGGAGGCGGTTTCTACTCGCGTAGAAGCAACCGAAACCTCACTCAAAACCCTCCCGGCAGGCGCAGCTGCGTTCCGCGCGAGCACGTCTCCGGCGACCATCCTGACTGATCAGGAAGCCGTCAAGACCGCTATCGGGGACACCCCGTCGCAGCCCAGCCCTGTCCAGACCTACGTGGACCAAGTACGAAAGGCGTTGCCCGTTTGAGCGCGTTGATGGAAGCACTCGCAAAAGAGCTGGCTCCGATCATCGACCAGCAGAAGGGCCGTCAGTTCGCGACGACCTTTAAGCACGATATCACCGGCACCCCGTCGACTGTCCAGTACAGCCACGGCCCGGGCGGTAGTCTGACCTGGCCGGGTGTCGATCCGGTGGTGTTCTCGGCAATGATGGGGGCGGACTCCATCCTCAATCAGCTGCCGACATCCCCTAGCCTGTACACCAATCCGACCTACATGACCATCACTGGCGTGCAGGACGAGACTGGTTCGGAGATGAACGGCACGTGTGATAACGCGCCGGTCGCAGGCCTTCTCAAGGGCTGCATGACAACCAGCGTGTTCGGTCGCTACGAGCGTGCAACCCCGCTGATCGATATCGGTCGGCTGGGCCAGCGCATCGACCGCGCCGACCCGCTTGACCTTCGCCTGGCGAACAGCCCAATCGGCCAGGGTGGCCCGTTCAATGGACTCAACTCCATTAGCCCCGCCCCCGGTGACCTGTTCACCAACGAAGTCTCTCGCAAGTTCTGGGAGCGCAACGTCACCTTCCAGCGGCTCCTCGCCGCGCAGCTGTGGACCGGTAACCCGGCGAACAACAGCGCAGGCGGCGGCTACAAGGAGATGACCGGCCTTCAGCTCCTGGTCAACACGGGTTACGTGGACGCGGAAACAGGCGTTGCCTGCCCGCGTGCGGACTCGTACGTCGTTAGCTTCGGCTCGGCGGCAGTCCACACGAACGCGACCAACACCGTGTCGGCGCTGACCAACATGTACCACCAGCTGAAGGAGCGCGCCCGCCGCGCCGGTGTTATGCCGGTTCGTTGGGTGATGGCGATGACCAGCGGAATGTTCTACGAGTTGACTGCCGTGTGGCCCTGCTCGTATCTCAGCTTCCGCTGCAATCAGGTCATCGGCACCAACATGCAGGGCAACATCGACGCACAGGACGCTGTCCGGTTCCGCGACGAAATGCGCGCCGGTAAGTACCTCCTCATCGATGGCGAACAGGTGCAAGTTGTTACCGACGACGGCATTCCCGAGGAAGACGGCACGGACTCGTCCACGTACCCGCGTGGTTGTTTCCGCTCCAGCATCTACTTCCTGCCAATGTCCGTCGCCGGAGGCCAGTCCACGCTCTTCATGGAATACTTCCAGTATTCCAACCCGAGCATCCAAGACGCCCTCGGCCAGGGTTCGGTCATCGGCAACATCGAAGGCGCGTTCATCACGTGGCCTCGCCAGACCAACCTGTGTGTTCAGTGGCAGTCGCGCATCGAACCTCGGCTTGTACTCCGTACGCCGTGGCTCGCCGCTCGCCTGACCAACGTGGTGTACTGCCCCGTTGACCACGAACCGCAGCCTTACCCTGACGACCCGTACTTCAAGGACGGCGGCGTCACCACCCGCAGCGGCCCGAGCTACCACAGCCTCTGGGCGGCATAATCTCAACCGCACCACAGCGGGAATCCCCAAAAACGCTCCTCTTTCGAGGAGCGTTTTTGGTCGTGTGATACGATCTTCGTAGGAGGTGCTATGTGAGCACTGAAGTTCAAGCTTTCTTCTATGGTTTGGCATGCTTGGCGTTCCTCGTGGCCGTCATCGTGTCGCTCGTCCAGACGGACGGCTTCAAGTTTTCGGCGTTCAACTGGACGGCGCTCGGCTTGCTGCTGTTCGTATTCGTTCCGTTTGTGGTTGCGCTCCGCGCGACCTGACCGAATCGTCCACAGGTAAAGACCTACGCGGGAGTGTTGACTGTTCAGCATCTCCCGCGTAACTTTGTCTTTGGAGGTTGATTCAGATGGCAGTGAAAATCAATGGCGAGGTCAAATACGAAGGTACGGTTGTCGGAACCGGCAGCACGTACATGGGCGACGGCGACAGCTACTATTGGGCCTTGGTGTTCAATGGCGAGGACGTCGAACGGGTGACCTACGGGAGCACCTACGGGCCATACGACCGGACGGCATGCGCGGACGCCGGAGCCGAAATCATCGCCAAGGTTGCCGCGATGGTGCGGACCAAACTGGTTGACAAATACTACAGCGGCCTGATGGCCCGATATCCGAAGACGGATGTTGGCGATACGGTCGAAGTAGTACGGGGCCGGAAGGTTCCAATCGGAACGGTCGCCACAATCAAGTGGATGGGGCCTGACCGGTACGACCGGTGGACGACGAGGATCGGAATCATCGTGGACGACAAAATGGTGTTCACCACGACCGCGAACGTCGAACGGAAGGTTGACGAGCAGGTTTACATCGAGATGGCGCAGACCGCATGGGCCATGGTCGAAAAGATGGACGACGCCAGCGTGGTGCGGAGCTACTACGGCGTGTAACGGCGAGCGGGAACGGTTGACTGTTCAGCCGTTCCCGTGTAACGTTCCAATTGGAGGTTGAAATGGAAATCACATTTGGTGTCCCGACGATCAACGGCCATGCAATCGTGAAGGTTTACAGCGGGAAGCCGGGGTGCGGTTGCGGATGCAACGGAAAGTACTTCGAGGACGCGAGGAACATCGCCAGGGTGGTTGGCCTGATGGCGGAAAAGGCCCACCAGATGACGGAAATCGACGCGTCGAACGGCGGGAAAATCTTCGCGGTCGAAACGGCCAACAGGTATTTCTGGGCGGCAACGGAAGGAGTGTGGGGCTAATGGGATACGCGGTTGAGATTCGACCGAAGCAGTACGGTTGCTTCGATTCGAATGACTACACCAGCGACTACGAGACGCGCGAACAGGCCGAAGCCGCGTTCGAAGCGGCCAAGACCAGCCAGTATGCGGTGCGGTACGAAGCGGTGACCATGCACGAAACCTTCGGCATGGCGCGACGGCCACGACCGGTGAAGTGGTACACGTTCGCGACCGGCAACACGCGAGACTACGAAACGGAGGGTGTGAAATGACCGAGTCGAAGACAATCACAATCCACAACGGCGGCGCGTATCAGACCGCGCGAGCGTGGGCGAACAAAATCGAAGCCGAGTTCGATATCAAGGTTACGGTGTGGACCAAAAAGGAAGCGCGTGACCTCGGCTATCGGTGCGAAGCCATGGTGGTCTTCGAAGGCGTAGTCCAGGGCGGCGCGAGTCCAATCGCCACACTCGCGGACGCGGCGCTGTGGCGGCACCTCGAAAGCCCACGATTCTGGATGGAGAACCAGTCCGGCTACATGGTCGCGGTGTACAAGAAGTGACCAATATGACGCGCGCGTCATTGACACACGGTTAACCGACAAGTCAAACTAGCGGAATGAGTAAATCCCCGTTCGAAGCCAGCATCCTTTTCACAGGAGGAGCTGGCTTTCTCGGTCGTGGCTTTCTCCGCTATTGCCAACAGAACCGCATCGCGGCGCGCGTGACTGTGTACTCCCGCGACGAGCAGAAGCACTACGCGCTGCGGTCGAAGTTCCCCGAGGTGCGCACGGTGCTCGGGGACATTCGCGACACGGATCGCCTGGCAGCGGTGATGTCCGGTCACGACGTGGTGATCCATGGCGCGGCGATGAAGCACATCCCTGAAGGCGAGCGTGACGTGAGCTTCACGTACGAAATTAACGTCGAGGGATCGCGGTCGGTAGCGCATGCTGCCATGCGCGCCGGGGTGCGACAGGTTGTTGGTATCAGCACGGATAAGGTGACCAGCCCGCGCAACGTGTACGGTGCCTCAAAGATGCTGATGGAGCGAACGTTTCAGGAGGCGCAGCGGCTGGCTCCGCATATGCGGTTTACCAACGTTCGCTACGGAAACGTAGTCTCTTCGACCGGCAGCGTGATACCGCTGTTTGTGGACCAACTGAAGTCCAAGGGCGAATTGACGATCACCTCGGAGTTTATGACGCGTTTCTGGGTGTCCATCGATGACGCCGTACGGTTGATTGAGAAGGCACTGGGCGACGATGGACGGCGCGGGTACACCTACGTACTCAAGTGCCCGTCGATGACGATCTTGGACGTTGCACGCTCCGCAGCGGTGTATGGCGGCTTCGCCTCGTCCCCGAACTATCGCATCATCGGCGTTCGGCCTGGCGAGAAACTCCATGAGTGCCTTGTGGACGCGTACGAGGCTCCTTACGCCTTGGAAGACGGCGAGTACGTGGTGATACCGCCGTCGCTGTCGATGACCGGCGAAGGCCGCTCTGAACTTATGGACTACACGTCAAGCACGCCGGATCGTTGGCTGAGCATTGACGAGATGGTTAATCTCATCAAGGATTCTGCACTCGTATGATCGTCCCTGGTCACGATCCGCTTTGGCATACCATCTTCAGAAACAGAATCCCGGACGGCGCAATGCAGCCTGCATCCGTGGACATTCGTCTTAGTGATTTCATCATCCGGCCTGACGGCGAAAATGAGGATCGTCTTCCGCTTCCGCCGTTCCTGTTTCCGGGCGAGTTCATCCTTGCGGAGACGTTGGAATACGTGTGTGTTCCGCTGACGCACGCCATGAAGATCGAAGGGAAATCGTCACTCGGTCGCAAAGGCCTGACGATTCACGTTACTGCTGGTTGGGTAGACCCGGGGTTTAACGGTGTGCTTACGTTGGAGATGGTCAACTTCTCCCGCGTTCCTATCGCGTTGACGCCTGGTATGTGGATCGGTCAGGTTTCGCTCCACCAGATGCTTTATCCGGTGAAACCTGAGCACGGGTACAAAGGAAAATACCAGTACGCTAAAACTGTGGAGGCTGCGAAGAAGTGACCATTTGGAAGCCCGTAGCGGTGGAACGCAGGCAGCCCGTAGACGTTGCATTTCACGTCGACAGGGATTTTCATCTGTACCTCAAACGTGTCGCGCTGAACCAGCCACTGAAAGACGACCCGCCGTGGCCGATAAATTTAGTTCAGCATCCGGTTTTCGAGATTCCTGACAGGGTGCTGATCGGTTATCAGATAGTGAAAGAGGGAGATTGGATCATCTTAACCGGTCAGCAGTGTTGGGCATGGGGGCCGGGGGCCTTCGACAGAGCATATCGAAAAGTGGAGTGAACCAGTGACAGGTGATTTTCCGAAGTTGATGATCCTTCTTCTGACCTATGCCAAAGAAGCAAAAAGTGAACGCGCCAGTTATGCAGAAAAGACGCTGCGGTCAGCGCTCGATAACATCAAGTACTCCGGCCAGATATCTGTCCACATAGCCGACGACGGTTCCGCTAAAGGACACGTAGCGAAGCTGGAAAAGATCGCGGGTGGTTACGCGACGGTGCACGGTGTTTCTACCAGCAACGCTGAACGCGGCGGCTATGGTAAGAGTTACAACCTTGCCACTCAGCAGATTCACGAGCACGCCGAAGTCGTCCTTGTACTTGAGGATGATTGGGAACTGCGCGAAACGCTTGACCTCGACCCGTTTGTCCAGACACTGGTGGATGCGCGACCGGTGATCGGCTGCATTCGCCTGGGGTATCTCGGTTCTACCAAAGAGTTGCGCGGTTCCATCGGGCATAATTCAGGTAAGTCTTATCTCGTATTTGATCCTGAGTCCCCGGAGCACCATGTTGCTGCCGGGCATCCGCGTATTGAAACGGTAGAATGGGAGCGCGGCGTTGGTCCGTGGCCGGAGGGTGTGGATCCGGGCACAACCGAGCACATCTGGTGTTCTTACCCGAGCGCGCGGTTCGGCGTAGCGTGGGATATCGAGGCTCCAGCAGGCGGCTGGTTCAAGCACATTGGCACGGTTCAGGCACGTGCTGACCAGCTTCAGGTGGTGACCGCGTGATTTTCCGGGAGACAGCAATCCATAAATTCTGGAGCGGTGTTACCGTTCAGGAGAATGGTTGCGCCTATATTCGAGCGCTTCGGCGTGGCGAGTACTGGAACGAAACAGACTACATGGTGCGTAAAGCTACGGCCGGGAGGGTTACATAAAATTAAGGTGCACATTTGGCCCAAAATGTCTGGTGAGGACAAGGGCGACGGTGGAATCCGGCGCGTTATCGAGGGTCAGCAGCGGTCGCTCCCGCGATTGCATGTCAGCTTTGTGAGCGATCCCGGCGACGCTGATGTATTGGCCTGTCACGCACAGATTCCGGATGAGTACGCGAAGCGGTTTCCTGACAAGCCGACAGTACTTCACTGCCACGGCTTGTACTGGTCAGACTATAACTGGATGGACTGGGCCTACAAAGTCAACCGCGAGGTGCTTAAGTCCATCTGTTCGGCGGACGCCGTAACCGCGCCTGCTGAATGGGTGGCGGATGTGATGCGCAGGCACACCTCTCGCCGCGTGACAGCGGTGCCACACGGAGTAAACTCGAAAGAGTGGCTTCCGCCTCAAGGCGGGCACAAGGGCTACGTGCTTTGGAACAAGACGCGCGTTGATCCGGTGTGTGAGGTGGATACGCTGAACGCGCTGACCGCGTACGCGCCGGACATCCAGTACGTGACCACGTTCGGTGAAAATCGAGGCAACGTCGCGGTTACAGGCAAGCTCCCGTATGTACAGGCCAAGGAGTTGATTCGGACAGCCGAGGTGTACCTGGCCACGTCACGCGAAACCTTCGGCATTGGCACCATTGAGGCCATGGCGTGTGGAGTGCCGGTTGTGGGTTACCGGTTTGGCGGTCAGGCCGAGTTTATCGAGCATCTGGTGGATGGATACCTCGCAGCCCCCGGTGACTACCAGGACTTGGTACGTGGCATCAAGTGGGCACAGGAGAATCGCGAAACTGCCGGACCAGCGGCGCGACTCAAGGCACAACAGTTTACGTGGGAGGCGGCGGCGGACAAGTATCTGTCCGTGTACCGCGAAGCCATTGACCGCATGGAACGCGAGCACAACTTCAGCCCGCGCGTAAGCATTATCGTGCCTGCATATAATCTCGAAGCGTACTTGCCGGATACGCTGCGCTCTATCCAAGCACAAAAGGATGAGGATTGGGAGTGCATTGTTGTTAACGACGATTCGCCAGACGGTTGCGGAGAAATTGCTGACGCCTTCGCAGAGCAGGATGACCGATTCCGCGTTATCCATAACGAAACAAACCTGTACCTTGCGGAATCTCGCAATGTAGCTATCCAGTCCGCACGTGGGCGGTACATCTTGCCGGTGGACGCCGACGACATGATTACGCCGGACACCGTAGGTATGCTGGCGGATTCGTTAGACAGTGACCGGTCGCTTCAGAGCGTGTACGGAAACGTTCTGTTCACCGAGGAGGACGGTCGCACACCGCGAGACTATCGGACGCCAGGTCAAACGCCAGGGCATTCGGGCTGGCCGGTGGCAGCGAACCCGTCGTTTCAAGTGCAAGGCAACAATCTCCAGCCTTACGCGTCGATGTTCCGCAAGACGGCTTGGGAATCGGTCGGCGGCTACCGGCGTCGCCTCAAGACGGCAGAGGATGCGGACTTCTGGACGCGGCTTGCCTCGTATGGTTTCCGTTCTCAGATGGTTACCAAAGCCGATACGCTCATTTATCGCAACCGCGAAGGTTCCATGTCGCGTGCTCAAAACAGTAAGCGCTTCGATTACTTGAAGTGGTTTCCGTGGTCAAAGGATGAGGCGCTTACCCCGGCCGGGCTGGCGGGTGACAAGTATGTCTCGCTCCTGACTCCACACGTGTCAGTGATCATTCCGGTCGGTCCGGGCCACGGGAAGCTGGTACAGGACGCGGTCGATTCTGTCTCCGCTCAGGGATACAAGTATTGGGAGTGCATCGTCGTAAACGATTCCGGCGAAGACCTTCTGCTTCCGGCGTGGGTGTACCAGATTAAGTGCGACGCACGCGACACAGCTTCTGCTCGAAATATCGGTATCGCAGCGTCCCGTGGTGAACTATTCTTGCCTCTCGACGCGGATGATTATCTGCAACCTGACGCACTCCAGTGGATGGTTTCCGCTTACTCGGAGCGAGGCGGTAACTGCATTATCTACCCCGACATGTTTGAAGACCCTGATGAGGCTGGCTCCTACGTTCCGTACCAGTTTTCGGACTGGTCGTGCCCGCTGTTTCACCTTGAAGGCGCGCGTATGATTCACTCGGTAACAGCACTTACACCAAAGCGTGTTTGGCAGGCGGTTGGTGGGTATACGGAAGGCATGCAGTGGGAGGACTGGGACTTCCAGCTGAAGGCCGCTGAGACAGACATCTGCATTTACCGAGTTGCGGCTCCGTTGTTCACGTACCGAAAATGGACGGGTACGCGGCGCACCTACGAGTCAAAGGAAGAATTGCAGGCTCGGATCGCTGTTATCAATGAACGCTGGGGAGCGTATCGCAGAGGAGAAAAACACTTCATGGCTTGCGGATGTCAGGGTTCAACGGTAAAACCTCCAGTCTCCATGGGAGCGATGAATCGCGAAGCGGTCAACCAGTGGGGTGATGACGCGATCCTCGTCGAGTACATCGGCGCAAAGGCCGGTTCCGTCCGGTACAAGGGGAACACGCCAGGCGTGTACTACAGCTTTGCCTTGGGCGACGAGCCGTCGTACGTAGCTGCTGCGGACGTGCACATTTTCGCCGGTCGCGCGGACTTCCGCCTCCACCTGAACGCGACGCCGAAATCAGCGGTCGGCTCGGACCCGGTGCTCGTTGCTTGAGTTAGTTCTTCTCGGACTGGCGACGTGGAGAGTGTCCTATCTTTTGTTGGAGGATGATGGGCCTTTTCTCGTGTTTGCGCGGCTGCGACGTGCAGTCGGCGCTGACAGGCCCGGAGAAGTAACCGGGCTGGCGTTCGTGTTCACGTGCATATACTGCATGTCCGTCTGGGTAGCGTTCGCACTATGGCTGGCTTTCGTACGCGACGGTAATCCGGTGCTCTACATCGCGGCTTACTCGGCGTTTGCGGTTGGCTTCCACAAATTGCAACAGTAATTTGCTGATCTGACGCGCTCCGGTTTACTCTCCGGTTCGATAATGATCGGAGGGCTCTTCGTGCAGCCTGATTTTGATAAGATGACGCTCGATGAGCTTGAAAAGTGGATGGTAGACTGCAAGGCGCAGGAAACCGCACTTCTCGAACAACGCCGAATAGCCTCGGGCTACCGGCGTGACAAGATCGACGCACACAATCTCGCGGTGGCACTCCATCAGGATGTCAGCCATCTGAGCGCTGAGGAAGTCAGCACTATGCTCGCCATCGCTCGTAAGCCGAAGCCAGGCGATGTTACTGTCGAAATCGGTACGGCGGTTATTACCGCGAAGGGCAAGGGTGGCGACGATGAATAAGTTGCAGGACAGCGGCTCGGTAACTATCACGCCCGCTCCAGCGCGTCTCGGTATCTATGACAGTGCCGAAGATGCTCAGTGGCAGGGAACTATCACTCGCCACAATGAGCGCTGGCGACGCGCGCAGCAGGATCGCAAGCTTCGCTCTGGCCTTCGTAAGCGGCTGAAGTTTGAGGAGATTGCGGACTTCATCTTGCGTCGCCGCTTCGGTCCGATGCTGGCCGGTGGCGCAGCGGGCGCGTGGACGTTCACAAACGGCGGGCGCACCAGCCTGCTCAACGGCACATTCGACATTGACTCAGACACGTGGAAGATGGCGCTCTTCCTGTCCACGTCGAACATCGGCGCGGCGAGCACAACTTACGCTGGCGTCACCAATGAGCACGCGAACGCGAACGGTTACACCACGGGCGGCAACGCCATCACGCTCACGCTCGCCGGGACAACGACGGTCACGGTGGACATCTCCACAGACCCGGTGTGGACGGCCAGCGGCGGCTCCATCGTCGCCCGCTTCGCGGTCATCTACGAAGTGGCCGGAAACGTCTTGTGCTACTGCCTCTTGGACTCTGCGCCAGCGGACGTGACAGTGACGACTGGTAACACGCTGACGGTTGCGGCTCACGCCTCTGGTGTCTTCACTCTCGCCTAGGAGGGTGACATGCCGCGTGCCGATCTTACAGTTGCACAAACTACAGGTGTCCTTCAATTTACTGGTGGAGGACATTCTTATGTGGTACACGCCAACAACGGCGCTTCGTATTTATTCTTTGTAGACACTGGGTCAGATCTTGCTTTCAAGAAGAGCGTTGACGGTGGACTGACATGGTCTTTACCAACTGTTATTCTCGCCGGGACGATTGTTTCCTTTGCTGTTTGGTACGACCGCTGGAGTGGCCTCAGCGCCGACTTAATTCATCTCGCCTACACTGACGGAGCTGATAGCGATACAAAGTATCGCACAGTCAACACTGCCAGTGCTGACGCGCTCTCCACGCAGACCGTCATCTTTGCTGGAACGTCCTCTGCGGGCGGCGGCTCGCTTACAATCGCTCGCTCAAGGGGCGGCAATGTCTACTGCCGCACGACCATTGATGCTGGTGTTGAGGGCGGTTTCTTCCGCCTGCCGAATGCAAACGTCCCCAACGGCGCTTGGGACGCTGCGAAGACAAACCCGGAAGCGCTCGCCACCACGGATCAAGCAATCCTTGCACCGGGTTTCGCCGCCGATAACCAAGACATGCTGATGATTTTCTGGGACGCCTCAGCGAACCAGGTGAGTCGCTACATCTATGACGACAGCGCGAACACCTGGGCAGAGACCCTTTTTGGCGGCACCCAGACCGATGCGCTCGCTTCCGCCTCTTATCCCCACTTCAACGTGGCTGTGGATCTTGCGAACAGCTTGCTGATCGTCTGCGCGTGGAATGCCATCGACGCCGCGAACCAAGACCTGAACTGCTGGACAGTCACCGAGTCGGCGATCACCGCGAAGACCGACGTGGTTGCCAACGCGACGGATGACTGTGGGCTGGTTGGCGTATCTCTCGACACGGTCACCGGCTACTGGTACGTGGTTTGGGCTGGCAAAACAGACGGCTCTGAAACATGGTCTACAGCGGTGAATCTCTACTACTCGATGTCAACCGATGGTGGGACGACTTGGACTACTCCGACCAAGCTGACAACCACCACGTATTCGCTAGCGTGGCTCGCAACTTGTCCTCGCATTAGTTCTCCGACGCAATTCGAAGTAGCTTTCCACAACGACAGTACCCTTGATCAGATCATGTATAACGCGGCGCTACCAGTATTCAGCCGTACACCGGGAGCAATGCAATGATTCGAGTACCATCCGGCACCACTGACCAGTACCTTTACTTCGCCGCCTATGACGCGGTCGATTTCACCACGCTTAAGACGGGTCTTTCTTCGTTTACTGTTTACCGAGCGAGAAATGGTGGATCGGCGACAGCTTTCACTACGCCGACAGTGGCGGAAGTTTCGAGCGCCAACATGCCCGGAATTTACAGTTTGCTACTCGATGAAGACATGACAATTACTTCTGGTAACGAAGAAGAGGAGATGGTCTTTCGCATTACGGCGTCCGGTATGGCCCCTGTATCTATGAAGATTTCCCTATTCGACCCGGCTGGCTGGCTGGTGGAATCTGGCGTAACCATGCGGAATCTCGCCCGCCTTCTCGCTGCGACCGCTGGCGGGAAGGTGTCCGGCGCAGGGACAACAACAATCGTGTTCCGCGATATTGGTGACACCAAGAATGTCCTTTCGGTGACCGTGGACGCAGACGGGAACCGCTCAGCATTCGGTACGCGAGATCTGACCTAATGGAGCCGGGAGTCTACCCGGACGGCGACTCGGTCACTGCCGCTGATGCGGCGTACTGGAATAAGCACGCTTACACCTTCGGTGGCTGGCAGTTCCTCCCGGCGACAGGCGAGATACGCCGCAACGGGATTCTTGAGCGGCAATTGTCGCCCGTGCTGGCGGAAGCACTGGCCGATCTGATTGCCGCCTATCCGAAGTACATCCCCGGCTCTCAGGATGACAAGAAACAAAACGTGAAACGCCTACGGGATATCATCGGTGCGAACACTATCCTCAGCGTCCACGCTTGGGGCTACCGTTTCAATCCAGAGGCGGTGCTTTAGATGGCACTAACCCGTTCCGCCGAACTATCCGAGAACTCTGGTGCGATTTTTGTCAGCACAGGGTGGACATCTGGCTCGTTCACTCCACCCAACAACTCGCTGCTCACGGTACGTGCCGTTTTCCGCGTTCAGTCCGTCAATCAAGCTGACTTAAGCGGTGTGGTCAGTATTGTCGATTCTGCTGGCCTGACATGGACGAAGCGCGTTGAGGCGCAGGAGTACGTCGGAGTTTTCTTCGACGGCAACTACGCCGTCATCTGGACGGCCCCGGTAACCACCGGCGCGTCGATGACTCTCACGCTCGACATGGGTAGCTACAACATCGTAAACGTGATGGTAGAGGTTGTCGCCTACACCGACTACGACACGTCCTCACCTGTGGGGGGCAAAGCGTCAAAAATCGCGATGGCTGACGCTTCCGCCGAGTCCATGACGCTCGATGCCGCTCCTGCGACAACCTCTGAAGTTATCGCGGCTTTGGGGCGGTTTGGTCAGTTGGGTGCCCCCAGCGTCACAGTAGGTACCGGCTGGACTGAAGAGCATGACATCGGTACGAACTTCGCCGGGTACATGCAGACGCAGTATCGCACCGGCTCTACGTCCACTACGGTCGCTTGGGACAACACCAACACCAGTGGCAATACTGGCGAAGCTATCGCGGCAGTCGCGCTCGAAATAAAAGAGGCACCGACCGCCCTTCCCGGCTCCGGGTACTTCCCGCACCGCTACTTCGCCAACCGGTTCTTCGCGCCGCGATACTTCGCTGGCGTCCCGGCTGCTGGCAACATAACAGTTACGCCAACCACGCTCGCGGCGCTGATAGCGGCATTCGCGCCGCAATCAAACCTTGCCATCAATGGCGCTTCGCCGTCCGCTCTGGTCATCTCGACGTTCGCACCATCTTCAATCCTTGGAACGCCGGTCACACCAACCACGCTGGCGTTGCTGACTACGGCGTTCGCACCACAGGCGAACCTTCGCATCAATGCCGCATCGCCGCTCGCGCTCGCGCTCGCAACTTTCGCGCCACAACTCCGCGAGACGCTAACGCCCACCACACTTGCGTTGGTCACAGCGCTATTTGCGCCATCTTCGGTAATTGGCACTCCAGTAACGCCCAGCACACTCGCGTTGCTGACAGCAACCTTCGCGCCGCAATTGAGGGAAGTGCTGACGGCAGCACTGCGTGCGTTCAGCACAGCGACTTTTGCGCCACAACTACAGGAAACGCTGACCCCTTCCACCTTGGCGCTCGCGCTGGCGAGCTTTGCGCCGCAACTTCGCGAAACCTTGACAGCGGGTACGCTTGCGCTCGCACTTGCCTCCTTCGCTCCACAGCTGCAAGAGACACTGACTCCGTCGACACTCGCGCTGCTACTATCCACCTTTGTCCCTACGATAACGGCGGGGGCGGGTACGGTTGTGACGCCGGACACGCTCGCACTTGTTCTGTCCGCGTTTGCACCTCAGCTTCGGGAGACGTTAACGCCAGGTGCGCTCGCGTTAGCACTTACGACGTTTGCGCCGCAGCTGCGTGAGGTATTAACGCCATCCACCTTAGCTCTCACGCTCGCGACGTTTGCGCCACTGTTGAACCTCACGGTGACCCCCGCGGCGCTTTCTTTGCTATTAAGCACGTTTGCTCCTACGGTCAGCGCGACCGCTAACCTGTCCGTCACGCCCACCACGCTCGCGCTCGTTCTCACCACGTTTGCAGCGGCGCTGCAAGAAACGCTCACGCCTTCGACGCTTGCACTTGTGCTTGCGGCATTCGCGCCTCAACTCAAGGCAACTGTCACGCCTTCTACGCTTGCGTTACTCACGGCGACGTTCGCTCCGGTGCTCAAGGAAGTGCTCACACCCGCTGCGTTAGCTCTGGTACTGGCGACGTTTGCTCCGACCGCCTCGGTGACCGCAAACCTCACGGTAACACCAAGCACACTGGCACTCTTGCTGGCGGCATTCGCACCAGACCTTAACTTGCCTACGGTCATTACACCTGGCACGTTGCCACTAACACTGGCGACCTTCATAGCGCAGCTTCAGCAATCGCTGACCCCGTCCACGCTCGCGCTGGCGCTGACCAGTTTTGCTCCGGCGCTCGCTACGAATATCACGGTGCCAACGGTGCCACTCCTTCTGAATCCGTTTGCGCCTCAGCTCAAGGAAACAATCACGCCTGCGGCAGCATCGCTTTTGTTGGCAACATTCGAAGCGGTACTCGGTCGGGTCGTAACTCCTCCACCACTATCACTTGTACTTACATCGTTTGCTCCCGACTTGATTGGTAGTCAAGTAGTTGTCACGCCCGCGACGTTGGCTCTTGCACTGGCGTTCTTTTCGCCGGATGTGCTCGCGACTATTACGCAGTACACGCCGGGCGCTTATTGGCCCCCGATTCCGCGCCTGTTTTTGCATCAGATTGAGCAGCAAGTTGTAAGAGAACGCAGTGATCAGTAAATTCGCGGCTCTGTCTAACACTCTGTTAGGATTGGCATAATGAGCATCGGTTCGGTTCCTACAAAACTTCCGCTGGCGACTTTCGCTAAGATACTAGGTCTTCATCCTCTTCACTTCGAAGGGATCGAGTTCACGCCGGACAGCCGCAGCCGGAATTTCTGCGATGAAGCGATGCTCCAGTACGCATGGCAGGAATCGGACCGCGTAGGCCGCGACGAGGTTGCACGTGCTATCGCGGACGCCGAGGACATGATCGAATCGCACCTCAAATGGCGTCTGTTGCCGGTATGGGAGCGGGACGAGTGGCGAGTGTTGCAGCGGCCCCATGTTCCGGAGTTTATCGGCTACACTTCCGTTGATATTCGCGGTCGCGCTCAGGTTGTCCGATCCAAGTGGGGCTACGTACGCACGGGCGGCATTGAAGCAAAGGTCGCACTTGGCGCGGGCGCGACGATTACTTGGAGTGATGCAAACAGCGACGGGTTCCTCGATACCGGTACGGTTACTGCGGCAGTCACCTCGGCGGTCGAGGAATGCGAAGTCGAGGTGTACTACCCGGGGCACGATGGCGATCCGGAGTACCAGATTCGACCGGCTGCTGTGACTATTGCAGGTCTTGTTGCCACCATCACCTTTAAGCGGGAGTTGGCGGTTTCTGAGGAACTACTTGAATCGCTTGATCCCATCCCGGCAGACTATACAAACGATGACCACTTTCTCACTGAAGTTGATGTCTACCGGCATTACAACGACCCGGCGACGCAGGTTCAACTTTTATGGGAGCCAAAACCAACGTGCAATGTATGTAGCGGCAGTGGGTGTACTAACTGCGCTTACGCGTTTCAGAGCGGCTGTCTCCATCTTCGGTCGGCACCCAAAGAGGGAATGCTTGGTTGGAGTCCTGGCACTTACGATGTAAACACGAACACGTTTAGCGCGGACGCTCTGGTCGTGGGCCGGACGCCGGATATCGCGCGCCTTTACTATCGCGCCGGGAACATCGCTCCGACCGGTTGCACAATGGTCATGGAGCCAAAGTGGGCGCGGGTGGTAGCCTACCTGGCTGCGTCCCTGTTGGATAAGCCGCTGTGCGGTTGTGACTCACAACCGTTGGCGTACTGGCGCGAAGATCTTGGCCTCTTGTCCGGAGGTGAAGGCACGCAAAACTCGACGTACTCGTTCGAGTCTCGCAAAGCAGCCGGTGAAAACGGGTTCGGAACACGACGCGGCGCACTGTACGCGTGGAACCGCGTCATCAAAGACCCTAGCGTTGCGGCGGTCGATTTTGGCACTTGGTGAAATTGCGCGAGATATTTGCGGAGACGCCATTGTACTCCGAAACTACGCTCTTGTATGGCACTGAAAACTGTAGAGTACGTTGACGATCAAGGCCGACGCTGGGCGCGCGGACTTCCGGAAGGCGTACCCGATTCCAAAGCAAAAACAGGCGTACCGCTTGGTCCGCCATCGTTCGCATCGCTCGGGCTTCCATTAGACGTTGAGATTCGCCTTCATAACCAGCTTTATGAACGCGGAATCCTCTCGGAAACCGATGCACGCAGGCACCTCCCAGACATTCACTCGGCGCTCATGTTCGCACTTCGCGTAGATGCGCACCGGGTACTTTCGATTTACCAAGGCCTTGAGGCTGAGGAGAGGAGCGCTTAATGGCCGGTAATACTCGGCGTACGTTGCAGAAAGCGAGCATGTCGCGCGTTTTCACCATCGAGGACCGCGCAGGCCCGACCCATACCCCGGTTTTCCAAGAGCTTACCCGCGCTGGCGCTCCGTCGCTTTCGTTGGGTGACATCACTCCAGTTCGTACCGCCGACCCGAACCGTTACGGTTCTTTCATCATCCGCGATGTCATTCAGGGACAGGCTGGACTTCCCAGCTTCTCGCTGGAAGCGCGATCAACGATGGCGCTGTCGGCGTATCTCAAGTTGGCGAAGAAAGGCTGCCCGGTGGACATTCAGGTTCACCATGGCACCTGCAAAGACCCGTCGGACTTCGACCTTGGCTGGGAGAAGATCGACGTGTTCGAGGAAGCTCGCTTCACCAACCTCTCCGAGTCTGAACTTGGCACGTTCGACGCGGACGGCGAAGCCGCCATCCTCGAAATGCTCGACGTGACGGCACTTGACTGGTATCAGTTGAAGGCTCTCAACTTCACTGAGATTGGCAGCGCCGAAATCGTGCAGGAAATCGTCGACGTGGCGATCTGCGACTCTCGCGCATGCGGGAACTGCGGTATTCCATCAGACGGCGTTCAGCGCATCTTCGGCGTGCAGACGTCGGTTGGCGCTTCTCCGGGTATTACGTCCGAGGTGGTTTCGTCCATCGACGGCGGCGCAACCTGGCAGGAAACCAATATCACGACACTCGCTGCCAACATGTCACCGACCTCCATGGCGTGTGTCGGGTCATATCTCGCCATCGTCTCTAACGGAGACGATTCCATCCAGTACGCTCCCATCGCTGACGTGCTCGCGGACACGGCGACGTGGACAGAAGTACTGACCGGTATCGTGGCGGCAGGCTCACCAAACCGCATCCTGTCCCTTAGCCGGACCAAGACGTGGATCGTCGGAGACGCAGGTTACATCTACTTCTCCGAAGACATCACGGGCGGCGTGGTTGTCCAGTCCGCAGGCTCGGTGACAACGGCGCAGTTGAATGCCATCGCTGCACTCGACGATCAGAATCTTCTGATCGGCGGCAATGCGAACGTGGTACTCAAGACGGCGAACGGCGGCATTACGTGGACACTGGTTACCGGCCCGTCAGCGCAAGCTGCGGTGAACGTAACCAGCGCTTGGATGCTCTCCGAAAAGGAGTGGTATCTCACCTACAGCGACGGTGAACTTTGGTACACCATCGACGGTGGCGTGAACTGGGCGCAACGCTCGCTGCCTGGCAGCCTGACTTCTGTGAGTGACATCAAGTTCGCGACGCGAACGGTCGGTTACATGGCGGGAGTCGCTGGTACGGTGGGCAAGCTCCTCCGCACAATCAACGGCGGTCGTTCGTGGTACGTGCTTCCGGAACAGGTTGGTACCTCGGTTCCAACAGCACTCCGGTATAACCGCATCGCGTGCTCCGGCGACGACCCGAACGTGATTTATGCCGGTGGTGTCAAGACGGCCAACGGCGACGGGATCATGGTCAAGGGAGCCTGATGACTTCTCCGCTTAGCGTGGTAGAAGTGACACGGGAGGCTGCGCAAGCAGCCTCTTCTGTCACGTCTGGCACTAACGAGTACACACTGAGCAGCGGTGTCGTCGTTCGCCTCAAACCTGTACCGCCTTTGGCGATGCGTGAGGCAGCTATTCAAGCGACTCCACCACGACCGCCAATGGTACGCGTCGAAGACAGGGATCAAGAGGTAGAGAACACAGCTGATCCAGACTATTTAAAGGCAATCGAAGCCCATCAAGCCAAACAACTGTATTTGGTCAGTGACGTGATGATGATGCTCGGCGTTGACATCATTAACATTCCTGACGACGTGTTTCCTCCTGAGTCAGAGGAATGGTCACAGATGCTGGAGGCGGTCGGCATCAACATTCCTGAGCAGTCCATAACTAATAAGTACGCCCGCAGGCTTACATGGATGCGTCTATACGTAGCGCGGTCGGAGTCCGATATTGCTACGATACTGAGCCGCATTATTGCGCTTTCCGGCGTTACGGAACTGGAGGTGCAGCGTGCCGCTGCCGCCTTTCTGCGTGCTTCGGGATGGTGAGCCTCTCTCCGCCATCGCGCTAAGACATACCGTAAAGACTGGTATTTCGGCAAACGAAGTACGACTTGACTTGGGCATGATTTCCGAGTTTGAGGAGCGGCAAGCAGCGGTATTTACCGGTACACCTTGGACAGAATGGATGGCAGTTGATCCGCGTGAGCGTGCGGCGTCCGTGGCGCATATGCGCTATCACCACTTGATCGGTGTACACACCAACGACGCGGTTAATCGGGACTCCGAGCGTAGACGCAAGCGAAAGAAGGTTGAGTGATGGCAAACGTCCTTGAAATCATCGGCCTCAAAGCGGTGCTTGAAGGTGTTTCCGGCTACCTGTCCAACCTCGACAAGATGGAAAAAGCCGAGAAGGGTGTAGGCGAGGAAGCCGAAAAAGCTGAGAAAAAGACTAAAGACATGGGCGCGGCAATGACCAAGATGTCCATGGCCGGGACAGCGGCGTTTGTCGGCCTCGGTGCGCTTGCAGTCAAGTTCGCCATGGGCTTTGAGAACCAGATGAGTCAGGTTGGTGCCATCCTCCAGGCGAACGACGAGGACATGGAGAAGCTGAGTGCGACCGCCAAGCAACTCGGTGCGGACACGGCTTTCTCAGCTAACGACGCTGCGAAGGCGATGGAGGAACTGGCGGCTGGCGGTCGCTCAGTTGCCCAGATTATCGGCGGCGAAGCAACGGCAGCGGTGGCACTGGCGGCGGCGGGTAACTACGACCTCGCCAATAGCGCGCGTACGATTGCCACCACGATGGATGTCTGGAAGGACACCCAGATTGATACGAACGACGTAGTTAACCGGCTGGCCGGTGCCGCTAACACCTCGCGCTTCGGCGTGGAAGACATGAGCCAGGCCATCGCTTCTGGTGGCGGTGTAGCGGCGCAGGCTGGTGTTGACTTTCAAGATTTCTCAACGGTTATTGCAGCGACGGCCAGCAGCTTCAACAGTGGCTCGGACGCTGGTACTTCGTTCAAGACGTTCATTACCAGCCTGACCGGAAACTCCGAGAAGGCCAAGGACATGATCAAGCAGTTGGGCCTTGAGTTCTACACCGCGCAAGGCCAGCTGAAGCCAATGTCGGAGATTGTCCAAGAGCTAAACACGGCAATGTCCGGTCTCTCGCAGGAGCAGCAGACGGTCGCGCTCAAGACCATTTTTGGCAATGACGCCTTCCGAACAGCGGCGGGCTTGATGAAGATGACCGGCGACGAGTTTACGGCAATGTCCGCGAAGATGGGTAACACCAAGGCCTCGGAAGTTGCCAAGCAGCGCATGGATAATCTCAGCGGTTCGCTTGAGCAATTGAAGGGTTCGGCAGAGACGCTGGCTATCGCGACCGGCGAGCGCGTCATTCCCGCGCTCACCTTGCTTGCGCAAGGAGCGACCATGGCGGTCAACGCGTTTACCGCCATGCCCGCGTCCACACAGAACATGGTGCTCGGCTTCACGGCGGTCGTGGTAGCGCTCCCGGCGATGATTAGCGGCCTCGGCAAGGCAAAAGTAGCAATCGAAACAATAAATACAGCGATGCATACCGGTAAGGGCAAAGCTGTACTTTGGGGAGCAGCGATTTCGGCTGCGATCATCGGCTTGGATGTACTGTCTCAGAAGGCTACCGGTGTAAGCCTTACTGAACGTATTTTTGGAGACGTTGCGGGTGCACAAGCTGCAACCAGAGCTGCGCGAGATTTCGATGCAGTAGTGAAATCGATGGGTCCAAACGTTGACAAGGTAGCGGTCGCGCAAGAGCAACTTCGTCTTAAGACCGCTGGCGCAGCGGAGGCGTTCGCAAAGTTAGCGAATGAGAATAAAGACTCAAACGCTAACGGTTTCTTCGCCAACCTCGACTACCAAATACAAAGCTTTACCGGACTCGGTGACGGCGCGAAGCATGCAGCCGAGGAGGTGGCGCGTTTCAAGGAGACGACCAAGCTTCTCGGTCTTGAAATGATGTCAAACGGTGCGTCACTGTACCAGTTGAAGCAGACCTACGATTCACTTCCTGAACCTCTCAAGAAGGTATTCGACGAGACAACCAACGTCGTCGGAGCGTGGGATGAGATGGCTAGGTCTGCTCAAGAGGGCGGCGACCGTATCGAAGCTATGCGGCGTGCAGGCGTGATTCCGCTGACGACGGAGTTGGCTGATCTGGCAAAGAAAACTGAGGAAGCTAAAACTCCGCTTGACAAGCTAAGGGATAGCTTCGGTGAAGCCGGAATGACGGCTGACGATTTCTCCAAGTCGCTGGATGAGTTGAGTGGCCGCTTCTCAGATTTCAACCCCGAAGTGATCCAGGCGCAAGGACAGTTGGCAGCGGTGGATGAGGAACTGGCCGACCTGGCTCGCAGCGGTGGCACGTGGTCAGAGTCGCTCGGCATGACGAAGGATCAGCTCATCGCGCAGAAGAAGGCGCTCGAAGACATTATCGCCACGTCAGATGAGAACCAAAAAGCGACTAAGGGCATGCGGGATGAACTGCTGCTCTACCTAAATCAGGGTTTGTACAACTTGGACTCCAAGCTGGCCAGCTCAAACCTCATGCTGGAAGATCAGATTACCGTCCAGCAAGGCGTGGCGAAAGCGTTGCGCGCACTGTCCAACGACGATATTCCCGGGTTCATCACGGCGCTAGAGTCTATCGAAACAAAGATGCCGGGCGTGTCGGCTACGGTCGTTAGCAATCTCGGCCCGGATTTGTCCCTCAAGTTGAAGGGCAACATACCTGAACTGCATGCAACAGGATCGGCGCTCGGTGACGCTATTGCTACCGGTTTGGAGCAGGGCCTCAATTCGGCAGCTAACCGTATTGTCGCCACAGGTCGTGGTCTTATCGATAACCTCATGGGCGAAATGGCCCGCGAAGCAAAAGTCGAGTCCCCATCCAAAGTCACTATGTACCAAGGCAAGATGATTGCAGAAGGCCTAATCGTTGGCATCGAAAATGCCACTCCCGAAGTGAAAAAGGCCGGTACGAAACTCGTCGGTGAAATCCAAGAAAATATGGATGATCGAATTGTCGAGTGGATTAATTCACTGGGCGACGACGTAAGGTCCAACCTGAAGCAGGTGTTTGAAACAATTCCGTGGGATGACTACGGGCTAACCCTCTATGAGGATATGTCCGTCGGGCTGTGGCACCCGGCCTATAACGCGATAGAGGAAGGCTCATTGTTAGCTGCATCGTTCGCGTACGAAGGTGCGCACGACATCGTCGTTCAGATGCAGCAAGCTCTGGATGATGGCACGGAGTTAACCACTGAACAGCTAGGCACCTTACTCCAGAGCATGTCTAACGTCATCATGGGTGCTAGTCTCCCTGATGATGCGCGCAAGGTGGCCGAGGACACGATTACCGCGTGGGCAATCGCTATCGGTGCTGGTGAGGGTCTGGCTAATCAGGCAGTAATCGACCTGTTCGACTCGATCAAAAAGCAGATCGCGGCCGGGCAGAAAACATTAGACGATTTGTACGCCAACGTCCCTGACTATGTGAAAAAGCTTAGTCCGGCAGCTGGCGGCAACAAGTCCGCAGGAGGCACTTACAACCCAACGACGCCTTGGTACATCGGTGGCGGGCAGACCGCTCCTGGCCCGAATGATCCAAGTGCGGTACCAATCGGCTCCTACTATCCCGGCATCGGCTACAAAACGGCGAACGGCTGGGAGCAGACGCAAGGTGCCGCCGCATCGCTCGAAGCCGCATGGCAATCCGGCGCTTACCAGAACGCGGCCTCGATGGGCAAGGGGCTAAGTCCAACATCCGGGTACACAGCGCCCGCAGGGAACGGTGCTCCGGATGGTACAGCTACCAATCAAGTAACCATCAATATGCAAGGTGCGCAACTTACCGGTACAATGGCCGAAAATGAAGCGATGATCTATAAGGTTGTCAATTCTGCGCTCCAGAATGTCTCTGGCAGAGACGCATTTATGTCGGGAGTAAACGCTTAATGCCCGGTCCGTATTTCCCCGACCCAGCAGCAGAGGCAATTCGCGACCCCGCATTTACCGAGAGTTCGAGTCTGGATTCTGCCGGGAACGTCCTCGAACGGCTCGCATACCTGATCGCGAACCCTCCGGTTGGCCCTAGTTATTACAACACTGTGGATGTGGAGGTCGCCTCTACTAGAGCCCTCTTGGTTCCTGTGCAGTGGTGGGCTGTAGCGCTTGGCAGTTCCGATACGATAGGAAATAGCTCTTCCGTTCCAAGCGCCACCTCGATGACAAAGGTTTGGGACTCGACTCGAAAGAAGCCATATTTCCGAAATAACACAGGCCTACAGGCGCACCTGTTTAACTGTACAATATTCGGCTTTCCTTACAGTCAGACCGGCCTCACAAGAGACGTATTCGATTTCAACAATATTGCTTGGGAGACACTGCTACCGCCAGCAGGGTTAACCAAGTTTGTTATGGAATTCGATTTCACTTGGGTTACAGCCCTTGCAACGGACAATGAAACAGGGATTGGCATATCCAATGTGTCCGCAGTCTCAACGCCATTCGACGCAGCAAGGCGCTCCGTTGGATTCTTTCGCAAGAGTGGCGCAGTCGGCTGGACGCTTATAACTACCAACGGCACAACGCGCACCGAAACAGCGGAAGCGAGCGACACAAGCAACAACAGCAATCACATAGCCCGTATTGAATGGGATGGCACGGCGGGATCGGCCACCCTTTACATTGATGGCGTACAAAAATGCACTACAACCGCCACCATGCCTTCGCTTACAGACCTTACGCCACTAACAGCGGGTTGTGGATTGACCGTCGACACGGCGGCTGCAAGCGATTCTGTTCGTATATATTCCTGCATTGCGTACTGGAAGTAGCCCCATGAAAGAGATATCCCGAAGAGTCATCAAGCGCGGAATCCTCGTCAACAACGTTGAACAGCCGTTGCCGGATGTCTTCGAAGTCGTGGTGCAAGACGATATCGGGAATCCTCAAACGCTGGTATTCAACTCAAACCCGACCGACGCGGACATTCTCGCGCAGGTTCCCCCAATCGTCCGGCGCCCGGTGCGTTCGGCCAACGCTTCGGAGCGAATGGATGCCGGGGCCGAACTGGCGCAACGTTACCTTGCGTTCCGGCAACTGACCGACCTCGCGGACTTCACCACCCTGTTCTCCGCGCAGGAACGGGCGCGTATCACCGGCGCTCGTGATTCTACACTCGCTGAGATAAAGGCTTTCATCTAATGCCTACTGTAGAAGCCTCCGGAACAATCACGACCAACGTAACTGAACAAACGCTCAACTCGAACATTCTTAATCGGACGTTCGTTCTTTGGCTTGATTTCAGTGCACTCGTAGGCGGAGATGTCGTCGTCGTCCGCGCAAAGCGGAAAGTCCTGTCCGGAGGAACAATCCGAAACGTAGCCTCGCAGTCTTTTTCGGGTGCACAAGACCCGCCCAATCAGTCACTCGTCCCTGTCGCATTCCCGTACGGAGGTGACTTCACGATTCAACGAACAGGGGGAGTTGATAGGTCGATTCCTTGGTCGCTTGAATCGTTATGACTCAGCTTAACAACCTTGTCGGTCGGCTGATCCCGCTCTTCTATACGCAGGACACGATTGTAGTCACAATCACTGAGCCTGATTCGTTAGACGTGATTACGACCGCTGCTCCTCGGATTGAATGGACGTTTTCTCCTGGTACGCAGCAAAGCTACGTACTTCAGATATTCACGGATGCAGCTGCTACTGATCTCTTTTACACGTCCGGCATTGTCAACGCAGCAGTGCTCTACCATGACATGCCTATCGGCGTTCTCTTCAACGGTCAGACGTATTACGTAACTGTCGGCGTGTTCACAACGGACGGTGTTTCGGGACAGAGCGAACTTGTACAATTCTCTACCTCGTTTGCCCCATCTGCGAACGTGATCAATGTTCGCTTACGTGTTAGTGATGCCTGTTCATCCCCGGAGGACATACCGTTCGTCCATATTAGCTGGAACCAAGTCGCACCATCCGGAGCAGAAACGTTCACTGAGTACCGTGTACTTCGTCGCGAAGGTGGCGAAACAACTTGGATGACGATAGCGTCTGTTACCGCAATCGGTACCCTCCAGTATAACGATTACCTGCCGCGCCCCTACGCGGTGTATGAGTACGCCGTCCTTTGGGTAGCGCAGTCAGGAATCAACACGCTGATCAGCGTCGCTCAAACTCCGCTTGCGGCTGCTCAGGTGAAATTCGATTACGGATGGCTGCAACCTGTAGATGACCCGGGTGGATCATTTCTTCAGATTGATGCACTCAGCTGCGATATCAACGCCATACAGGACATGGTCGTAGTATCGACCGCAGGACGGCAGAAACCTACCGCTTTTGTGGGCGAGCCCTTGTTCCATACGGTAAGGATTCCTGCGACCGCGAATATGGCGAGGGACACGTATTGGGTAGAATTTCTGGCGTTCGTTGAATCGCAAGCTGCCGGTACAGTGTACTGTTTGCGCCTCGGCAAACAAATGCTGCGGTACTTCGGAGTGATTTCAGCAACTCATCGTATCGCGTCTCAGAAAGCTTATGGTGTAGAATTCACCTTCAATGAGGTTCATTACGAAGAGGACGTCACGCTCTAGGAGAGAATAAATGTCAAAGCAATCATGGCAAGAGGTTCTAGTAGCCTCTCAGGTCGATGGAACTACACTTACCGCCGCCGCTGCCGCAACCTGCATACCTGCCGCAGCTAAAATCACACTTCCAAACAACTACTTCGAAATTGGAAAGGTGATAAGGATCACTATGCACGGGCGAATTTCGTGCGTAGTGACAACCCCAGGAACCGCACGTTTCGATGTCCGTCTCGGCGGTATCGTCGTCTTCGATTCGTTGGCGATGAACCTCAACATCGTGGCGAAAACAAACGTCCCGTGGTGGTTGGAAGTTCTCCTCACCTGTCGCGCTATTGGAAACTCGACCAACTCAAACCTTATGGGCGTGAGCCGGTTCACTTCCGAGGCTGTGATTGCGTCGCCTCTTTCCACCGTTGGCGGAAATGGCACGATCCTCGGACCGGTCGCATCGGCACCAGCAGTTGGCGGCGGTTTTGATAACACAGCAGCAAACGCGCTGGACGTGTTTTTCACGCAAACTGTGGCGACCGGTTCGCTGACCGTACATCAGTACGTTGTGGAATCTCTTAACTAAATGCCGACGAGAGTAGGAGGGTCGGTCTTTAGGCCGGGAAGGCATCCTCGGCTTCCGTTTGGCTTTCGCAGCAAACGTGCCTATGTGGTGTCTGTCCCGCTCCCGAATTATCCTCCTACTCCGCCGAGTGAGTCGGCACTCGCTGACATTCTCTCCGGCGTTCGCACCACGGTAGCGGTGAGATTTCAATTCTGGCAGGCGACGAATACGAATGCGCCGATCCAGGACTTGACTGAAGCCTTCGTGGTGCGTTCCTGCTCCATCGAACTTAACAATGACCGACCTGTACTTCGCACAGCTTCGTTCACGATTCGCCAATCAGATCGG
>OFQZ01000001.1_pt1 | contig 87063 bp, 125 predicted proteins | sample 1543011 | NCBI WGS metagenome assembly OFQZ01 (sample SAMN07774216, study PRJEB24372) | wastewater metagenome | isolation source: Exp Tend NO 0WW | collected 2016-02 | reverse complement strand
CCGATCAGTGCCCCGCTGCTAGCCCCCACGGCGCAAGGCACAACGCAGGCAGCTGGAAGCCTCGGTCACATGCCGGCCAAGCAGGTTGGCGCGGAAGCTGGGCGGCCCTTGCTGCCAGCCCCGCAAACTGCCGACGCTCGCGACCGGCAAAAGCGCGAATCCGATCTTGTGGCCAAGGCCAGATCAGCTATTGATCGCGGTGCGCCACGAGAAAAAGTCATTGAGCGGTTGCGTAAATTCGGCGTCGAGCCGATCGGCCTTTAAGCGACCGGGGACCTATGGCGGATAACCCTTTCGACGATCTCGTACCGCAAGGCGGCCAACAGACGGCGGCGAACGCCGATCCGTTCGGTGATCTCGTCCCGCAACAACCGCAAACCCCTGGCTTCCTCTCGACGCTCGGTCAGGCCGGCGCGCGGGGTGTGCAGGAAGGCTTGCGCGAGAACGCGGAAGGCTTTGGCGTTGCCGGACGTGCTGTATCGGGGCAGGGCGCATTCCAATATCACGGTCCTGAAGCAAAACCTGACGATTACGTCAGCAGGGTTTTGCAGCAGCCGTTTTCCGAAGGCTGGTCCGATCCCAATTGGTGGGCGGCGCAGATCGCGCACGGCACCGGCAAGACATCTCCGTCGCTTGCTATGGGCCTAGCCGGTGGTGCTGCTGGTACGGCAGCGGCGGGGCCGGGCGCAGGTACGCTAGTTGGTGGTGCAGCCGGATTTGGCGTCGGCTCGGTTATGCAGACGATTGCCCCCGCATATCAGCGCGCTCGCGAGGAGGGCTTGGACCATGATGCTGCTGTGGATCGTGCGCTCAAGTCATCGGCCGTGGCCGGCGCCTTTGGCACTGTCATGGGTCTGGCTCCTGGCGCTGCGGTCACGGGAAAAACGGTCGAAGGTGCGCTCAAGCGGCCCATTGGCGAAGCACTCGCGCAAATCTTTGGTGTGCAGCCGGCCATCGGTGCAGTTCAACAGGTCACTCAACAGGCGGGCATCGAGGGCAAGCCGGTTACGGCCGACGATCTAGCGACGGGGTACGCCACCAACGTCGGCTCGGGTCTGGCCTTGACGGCCGGGCATCGGGCAATGGATGCTCTGCGCCCCGCCGCGCGTGCGCCAGCGCCAGTTGCGGAGCGCGTGGAACCGTCCCTTCCGTGGCCGGAAACTGCAACCGTTGCACAAGAGGCGTCAGTTGCCGCACAGAACCGAGAAATTGCGAGCCCGCAACCGTCCCAAACAGAAACCGTGGCGCAACCGAAAGGGCGCAAGGCTCGCGTCGAAGGCCAAGATCGGCCGGGCGACCAAGGCGCAGCGTCCGTAACGGCGAACGTCGTAACGGCACCAATTCAGCCGACGCTGCCGGTCAACCCGCGCTATTTGCAGACCGTCGAGCGCATGAACGACCGCCGACGCGAGCGCGGGGAACTGCCGCAAGTTGAAGAACTACCCATTCAGCCGCGCACGCCCGAGCAGGAAGCGGCCGACGTTCTAAAATCCGCAACCTCATCGATGGACCCGCGCGCGGCATCGCGTGCTCTGGCCTGGGCACGCGACAACAACCGCCCCGACATTGCCGATGCACTGGTGCAAAAAGCCGGCGACTATGCCTTGCACCTGAAGGACTTGCATGCGGAACATAACACCCAGCCGACGGCCAAGCAAGCTCCCGTCGATATGCTCGGCTATATCCGCAACGCAGGCGGAATCCGTGACCCCAACGGCGAACTCAAGGCGATGCAAGCTCATGAGCGCCCTGGGATAATCAACAACAAATCAGGCATGAACCCCGACGACATGCGCTCTCTGCTTGTGCAAAAGGGGTATCTACAAGATTCCCCCCATGAGCAAGGCACGCGGTCGTCGCTCTCGGATTTGTATTCGGCCATCGACGACGGCTTGCGCGGGCGGAAAATCTACCGTCCCGACGATGAGGCGGCAGCCCAGCAGGTCAATTGGAACCGCACAAAAAGCGCCGTTGACGAGCAGGAAGCACATGCCATCCGCTCGTCTATTCGGGACTGGCACGATACCTACGATCTCCCCTATGCTTTCAGGGACGCGGAGGAAGCAGAGATAATTTCCCGCGTGAAATCTGGGATGTCGGTTGAGGATGCGGTCGAGCGCAGTGCGATCGACTGGTATAACGAGGTGCATGATGGGGCTGAAACTGTCGGCGGAAGATCACGAAGCGGGGGCGCTGGCGTTGGAGAAGGCCGCGAAGGCGGAAAAGGACTTGAAGCGCAAGGGCGTGCTGTGGAAGCGGGCGCAAGTGGCAAAGATGCTGGCGCAGCGGGCGCGCGCGGGCAAGATGCACTAGGGGCAGATGATCTGCCTATGTGGGCGGCTGGCGGTGGTGACGGTCTAGGCTCTCTGATTGCCGACACCAAGCGCCGCCATGCCCATGCCGAGGCGATGGTGCGCGATGCCTTTGCGCAGCCGAACCCGAGGCTGATGGCCGAAGGCAAGAATGGGCTGAAAACCGTACTGACGAAAGCGCCGGATCATGACGGGTTTCGCGTTACGACATTTCGAGACGGTGAGCCGGTCGGGCATCGCGAATATCGCGGCGGCGTGGATGATCTGAAGCAGATCGTTGCTGACATGGTGCAAGGCGGGCTGCGGCCTCCCGAGCGACCCGCCATTGGCGACGGCCCCATGTTCGCGCGTGAATCCCTGATGGACCGCGCATATAAAGTTCTCGACCCTGACGCCGATCTCAAGGCCGGATACACCGTCGGCAAGGACTACAAAGACGGCCACTCGAAGTGGTCCGGCGTTCTCGACGATATTCCCGTTGATCCCAAGGAACAGGCGCGGATTGCCCGCAATAAACCGCTCTATGCGGCGGTCGGCGCACAGCAGGCGGTTGCCAAGTTCCAACTCGCGCGCGGGGCGACTTATACCGTTGCAGACAACATCATGCCCATGGTGCACGATGCCGTGGTCCCGCTCATGCACATCCTGCCAAGAGGAGCGAAATTCGGCGCGCTTGCCCGTCTTGAACCGCTAAAGCAAAGCGAGTTGGTCAAGACCCCAATCGGGGAAATCGCGGACACGCGCGCCGTGTTCGTCACGCCGTCAGGCGAGGAATTTTCATTTGTCGGACCGAGGACCAACATCCTTTCCAGCGGGGCTCTCTTCGACCCCAAGACCAACGGCATCGGCCTTATCTCGTTTGATACGATTGGCCATCTCGATCAGGGTGTCGGTGGACGGGGAGAAATGGGCATCGGGGACAGCTTCGCCCGAGGGCGGCAGGGGGCCTTTATTCATGAGGTCGTCCATCTCCTGAAGCGGGCCGGGGCGTTCCCCGAGCCGGTGTGGAACCGTCTTGTCACGCAAGCCAACGCTCTCGGCATCCTAGATAGCGATTTGCGGACGCATCTACAAGCCATCGGGGACCCGAAATACAAGATTGCCGCGCCAGGGGTGACGCTGCGGGAGCTTTACAACGAGTGGTACGCGGGGCGCCGGAACGTGCCCGAGCTTCTGGACGAAGAAGCCGTTACGCACATGATGCAGCAGTACCATCATGGGCACCTTGGGCCGATGGAAGTGGCTCCGGTCAAGGCGCACATCGAGGACCTGTTGGACGGCAAGTATTCACGGGCTCCGGTCCGCCAGTATAAAGGATGGGTCAACAAGCCGGATGAAGCAGGGCAGGTTGCGGCGATAGAACGTAATCGCGGACCGCCGACCGATCTCGATCCTATGGGGTACTACTCCGGTGCACTTCGTGCTGCCCGCGCGTTGCGTCAGGCCAAGGGCACGCCAGAGCAGATGCTTGCGATGCTGTCGAAGGAAGGCGCGAAGAAAGCAGAGATCGAGGCGACGGGGCTGGACAAGTTCCTCGCTGGCAAGTCGTCCGTCACCCGTGACGAGATCGTGCAGTTCCTTGATAAGAACAGGGTGGGGCTGAAGGAAGTTACGAAGAAACGGGGCGACAACGGGGCCAAGGTCGATGCCTACGTTCAGAAGCGGATGGCGGATTGGCGCGAAAGGGAAGAAGGCGTCGCCAAGTTCGACGAGACGCGAGACGAATCGTTCTGGGACAGCGACAAGGGACTGAGCCAAGCCGAGAAGTTCATGGCGAAAGAGGGGGTCGTGTTCGATGGCGACGTTCTTTTCGACGATCCAATCGGCGCATTCGAGAAAGCTGGGGTCAAGGTCACGGTCGGAGAGGTTCCCGTATGGGAAGAGAACAACGGCAAGTGGTTCATTATAGAGGCACCGTCTGGCAGGGCGCTGCTGACTTCAGAGTTCGACGCCAACCCGGGAGTGTACGCCAGCAAGGAGAAGGCCATTGCTGGATTAGAGGATATGGCCGGCGAGCAGGTAAGGGCGGGCATTCGCGAGGCTGAGCACGATGTAATGGCCGACTTCCGCTCAGATGCTCAGCGCATGTTCGAAGTCGAAGACGATACCAAATTCTCCTCCTGCTCCCTCGACCCGTCGAACCCTACCTACAGGGAGACGGTGCTGCACTTGAGCCCGGAGGACATTGCGAGGTCTGGATACGACTTCGTTGACCAACATTTCCCGGAGCAGAAGGGCACGACTGGCGACACGATGTCGTCGCTTGTGAAGCACGACGGCAAGCTGACGTATCTGCTGGACCAGATACAGTCCACAGGCGGACAGAAGCTCAGGGACGGAGGCGTCAGGGACAAGGCGAAGATTGCGGACCTTGAGCGGCGCAACGCGGAAATAAACGCAAGATGGGTGAATGATCCCGGAAACAAGAAAGTTGACGCCGATGCCACCAAGCTTGTGCAAGAGGCATATCCGCTAGGACATAACGGAGGTAGCAAGTTTCCCAATCAGTGGGAAGGAGTTTTACAGCTTGCAAGGGATGCCAATAAACCCGCAGAGTTGAGGGAGCGCGCGTCAGAGCTTCGGCTGATCAGGAAGTCGATCAATGACCTATACGAGCCAGAGGCTATGCGCCTGCGCGCTGAACTCCGAACGGCCGAAGCCTCCACTCTCGGCCACCCACTAGTCAACACCACCGACCAGTGGACGACGACGACGCTGAGACGAGCACTCCGTCAGGCCGTGGAAGCGGGAGCTGATTTCATCGCCATCCCGCACGGCGATACGGTGTTGAGCTATAACCCCGGCGATACGCACGGCATGCGGGGGTTCTACGGCAGTCGCACGTCGGAAGGCATCGTGCCCAAGAACCTGCGCAAGATTTTGGAGCGCATCGACCACGACAGTGCCAAGCCGGTGAAGGTCGAGGAGCTGGAGACCCCAAACGGGCTGAAGGGATGGAACACTGCGAACGATAAGGCGATAAACCCATCTGCATACCGTTTCGACGAGAACCAAACCGGATTCACGCTTTTCCCTCTCACCGACGTAGTAAAAGCAGTAGTCTTGGGTGAAGGACAACCTTTGTTTGCGGCAGGTCCTATGTTTCAAGCTGGCGTTCTGGAATCAGAAAAAGTCAACCGACCGTCGCAGCAAGCAGGACCGAATGGTGACTTCTCCAACGGTTCAGCGGGTAAACCCGCCAGCTTAAACCAACAAGGCATAACCGCGTATCACGCATCGCCGCACGACTTCGACAAGTTCTCGTCTGGTGCTGCCGGGTTCTTGCCCGGAGACCATCGTTATGGAGCCGGGCACTATTTCGACTCCGCAGAAGAAGGGGCTAATTACTATCGCAACAGAGACTCAACCCCAGGACGCGGCCATATGTACAAGGTTGAGATAAACGCCGATCCGGCCGATTTCGCCGACCTCAGGGCTCCGCTTGCCGATCAGCCTAAGCGCGTCCGCGACGCGTTGCGCGGTGTCGGCGGCGACAAGATGGACGCACTGCCGCTAGGACAAGCTATGCGGCAGGATGCGCGCCTTGGTGTGTCAGACAAGCTGAAAGCTGCTGGCGTGCCTGGGGTGGTTTATGACAATGCAGGGCGCAATGGTTACGTTGTATTCGATGACAAGCTGATAACCATCCTGAAAAAGTACGGCATCGTCGGCACGGCTGCGGCTGGTGGAATGATGTATGGCGCTAAGGATGCGAGCGCCATCGAGGACATCATGCGTGACGGCGATGCGAAGAAAAAAGACAGTATCATCGCCCGCGCCCTTCGCTTGGTAAAAGGCGGCTAAGCACTTTCCTCTGGCGTAAATACCCAAATCACTGCTAAACTTGCACGAGCAAAAGGCGTCTGCGTAACCGGCAGACGCCTTTTTTGTATTCTGGGGACCGAATGGCGACTAACAAGCAGAAACAGACCTTCCAGTTCGGCTCCCTTAGCGCCGAATACGCGGGACTGTGGGCGCATGTCTCAATAGAACGCAAACGTGCGGCAGAACTAGGGCGGACCGCGCGCCATATCCTCGAAAACCGCCCCCGCTACGATGCCATATCGCTTGCTACCAACGTGCCGTGGTTCGTCGTCGGCATTATCCACTCGCTGGAATGCGGTCTGCGCTTTGATCAGCACCTGCACAACGGCGACAGCCTCAACGCATGCACGCATCAGGAGCCCAAGGGGCGGCCGGCGAGGTCTGGCGGGCCGTTTACATGGGAAGAAAGCGCCATTGATGCGCTGACCATGAAGGGCAAAGAGTTTCACAAGATCACGGATTGGTCGGTCGAGCGCTGCGCATTCGTGTTTGAGAGCTATAATGGCTGGGGATACCGCCTCTATCACCCGGAAGTGCATTCGGCCTACCTGTGGAGCTACACGATCCTCTATCAGGGCGGAAAATACATCGCTGATAAGGTGTGGTCGTCTACGGCCATGTCGGAACAGCCCGGAGCTATGGCGCTGTTGAAAACACTGATCGATATTGCCCCGGATCAGATCGTGTTTGCCGCGCCGAGCGTGCCGGTGCGCGACGGGTGGGTTAAGGCGCAGACGCCGCAGGTTCCCGGCCCGGTGGCGACTGCTGCGAAGTCAGGCACGATCCGTCTCAATTTTATGGCCGGGCTGATGTTCGTCGTTGCCAAGATGCAGGCGGCTGCGGTGGTTGTTGGCGCGTTCTTCGCGGCGGTTGTGTCGTCCGTTGGCGATATCGTCGGTGATGCCACCGGGAGCGTTGCTGCGTTCAAGGACATGGCCGCACTCGTCGGCGCGGCTGAGCGGGTCGCGGCGCTGGCGGCATGCATCGGCGTCGTCTGTCTGGCGTGGGCGGCCTTCCGCCACGGTCGCGATAAAATGCGGCTCAATGCCGCCAAAGCTCAAGGGACGGTACAATGAAAGCGCTATTCGCCAAGGTGCAGGGTTTTGTCTCGCGCATTGAATTGCGCCCGTGGGCGGCGTCGGCTTGGGCGTGGATCGTCTGGGCGATCGGCGGTGCTCGGGATGGCATCAAGGCATTTTTCCAGTCGTCGCCGGTCATCAAGGCCGGTATTGGGCTGGTTATTCTATTTACCCTCGTCGGCGTGGGGCTCGGTGCGTTTATCGCTGGGCATGGCGCGGGGGCCAGGTCTGAGTATGGCGCGGTCGTGTCCGCCGAAAATGCTCGCAAGGCAGCAGTCGAGGACGCCGGCAAGAAGGCATCTCGCATTGCAGTCCTGGAAAAAGAGCTTGAGGACGCCACACGCAAGCCCGATGCGCCCGATGCGTCTCCGGTGGCCAGCCTGAGTGCCATCGGACCCAAGCGCCCGCGTGTGAAGCCGGCAGCGGCTCCGCCGCAGGGATGGACCATGCCGAAGATGTGGCCGATCGGGGATATGTTCAAGTGATCGGGTTCGACGCTGCCAAGCTGGCGCTGATCGGCCTCATGGCTGCGGTTGTGCTTGGCGTGTGTGCATATGCGCTGCATCGGGCTTATGACGCAGGATGGACCGCTAACGAAGCAGCGCACGAACGCGCCATCCGGGAGAAAAACGCCCAGATCGAGGAGATGAACAAGTCCGCCACGGAAGCCTATGACGATCTTGACCGGGCGCGGAGCAAGGTCGCTGCCAATGCCCTTTCCGGTGATATTCCAACGATCGATGCGGCCTGCGCCATACGCGCCAGCTATCCGCCCGTCATCCTTCAGCAACTCAATGCGATCAGGTGAGAACCGAATGCGCAACATGATCGCGGTTTTCGGTTCCTTGGTTCTTCTTTGCGGCTGTGCCCCGGCCGCAGACAAGTTCGCCGCCCCCGCCGATTGGTCCATGAAGCGCTGCCCCGCGCTTCAGGACATCCCGGCCAACAACGGCGATCCTAAGGTACGTCGCGTCTATGATGCGGCAACGCGTGCCGAATACGCCAAGTGCTCCAACAAGCACGCGGCGCTGGCGTCCTATGTGGAGCTAATACGGAAATAGGGGCAAGAAAACCGATGATTGAAATCGTTCTGGCGGTCTGCATGTTGTCAGACCCGGCGAAGTGCAAGGACGTGCATCTGACGTACATGGCCGAAGGTGGGCACGTTACGCCGCACAGTTGCATGATGTACGGCCAGAGCGAAATCGCGCGTTGGTTTGAAGTCAACCCAAACTAGTCAGTTCAGCGCTGGAGCTGCGGTGCGCCGCGAGCCCTAGCCAAGGCTTAATCTGCAACCCGGATACCCCGATGAGCTGCCAGGAATTTGGAAATGCCAATGCGCGACCAGCGGCCATATCCGCCGCACTCGCCAACGACCCACTATGGACCGCCCCCGCCTCCGCCCGAAGCGAACGGCTTAGGGCGATACATGGCGCAGATCGCAGGGGACCTCTTGGCGCGGATGCATCTGGCGGAGCAAGCCCACGCGGAGCACCGATCGGAAGCACGGGAACATTGGGCGGAACACCGCAAGGAAATTCGCGACTTGAGCGAGCGACACACGGCGCTGGAAGTCCGGGTAGAAGTTCTGACGGAAAAATCCGCTCCGAAGCGAGGCCAGTTGGAGCCGATAACGGAGATCATCAAGCTCGCCGGCCCGGTGGTCAGGTGGGTCGCAGTGATCGTCTTGTTGATAGCCTATATGACCGGAAAAGCGGACATGGCCATGGTGAAGTCGCTCGTTGGTCTTGGCGGCGGCCATTGATGGCGTGTTTGCGGGTGCTGCGGCGAGGTCCGCGATTGAGCTGGGCGGTATTGGTCGGGTTGATTGTGCTGATCATGGCGACGGAGGGTCGCGGCGTATCTCGGGATGCGAATCCGAGGTTGCAGAGTTTCAGCGCTTCGGGTCAGGGGGTTGTGGCGAGGTAGGCAGCAAGGCATGCCGCCCATACTTCGTCAAATGACGGGTTGGGGTGAAATCCGGCTGCGCGTTTCATGTCATCCCGGACGATTCGGTTCATCCGGTTTTCATGCTCGCATTGCTCAAGGCGGCGCTCTGCTTCGCCAGCGCGACGATCAGCATCGGCAATCTCATCCTTGGCTCGGAAGTTTGCCAGCGAGCGGTCGCGGCCTTCGATTACAACCGCCGCTTCAAGCAACATGTGCCGGTCATTGCCGTCCATCGTAGCGGCGCGGTCGCGTAGTCGGCTGGCGATGTACTGCATATTGGGTTCCATTCACTTCAAAACTTCCCGCAGCGGATTATTGCGGAACAAATCGACCTCACGCGTATAGCGTCCGATCATCTGCGGCGATGACCACCAACACCTGCGCATCAGACAATTCGCCGCGCTGGCGCTGGACACCAAGGCGCAACTCCTCAAGCAAGTCGAGCATCGCTGTTCGCGGGTGTGTCACTTCGGGCCTTTCCTATCTCTTGCGTTCGTCTGTCAGCTCGCCAGTGCGAGCGTAATGGTCCTGCACCGCGCGCACGTCGCCGTGACGCGGACACTGGCCGTCCTTGACGTGGTGCCAGCAGCGGCCCACCGACACGCCGTCAGCGGTCCTCACGCGGATGGCGCAGTTGTTCAGCGCTGTCCGCTGAATTGGCTTCCTGGGTGCGGTCAGCATGGCGGCCTATTTTTGCTCGTTGCGAAGGGGTAAGAGACGCGGGGCCGGCGGCCAGCTCTGTATGACGCTCAACATGAGCCGATGAATATCTCTGTTAGCGTCGCGGTGAACCGCCTGGAGCAGCAACACAAGGTCGGCGTGGAACTGCGCTTGATCGTTCTTGGCGAGGTCCGTGGCCCACCGCTTCGTAAATCGCTCCATGCGCCAATGAAGCGATCGCTCGTCGTTCTCGCGATCAATCTTCTCTCGCATGTCTTCCGTCGCGGTGGTCATGGCGGGCCTCTGTCTGTTTGCGGCACCCTGAAATCTAGCACAGCGCGCCTCATCTGTTAACTCATGTAGCATCGTGCTTGACGGTTTGTCAACAGCCGTGGTACTGGGTTTGTCACGATGGCCAAGAAAAACCCCACCCGCTTTACTATCTTCATGCGCGACATGCGCGAGCACTCCGTCGCCAAGCAGCGCGGCATGTGCCAGCGCGAGGCGCGGCGCCGTCGTGCCGAGATCGTTGCCGAGTACATCGCGCATGAGCATGACGGTGGCGAGCGTGACGAATGGATCAAGCGGACGCGGGCCGATGAGGGTGCCATGGTTGCCGGCATGTACGTGATCCCGGAGCGGGCCACGAAGGGCAAGCGCCCAGGTGCCGACTATGCGGCTGCGCTGCAACGCCTCGTGCGCAAGGTGGCGCTCGTTGTGGACGCAGAGACAGGAGCGACCTCGGACGATGGCGGCAAGTGGGACGCTGCGATAGTATCGGGAGCGCACAAGACTGCATCGGGTCGGCGGTTGACTAAGCCGCGCGCCGTCGCCATGAGGGCGAAGCAGGTCGCGGAAGCGAAGCCCGGCGTCGTCGAGCACTGGCTATCGCCGCAGATGAAGCCGGCACGGGATCGGTGGGCGCAGCACTGGCGAGACATCGCCTACCGCAGTGCCCGCGAAGCGCTAGACGCCATGCCGGAAGAAATCAGGGCCGAGCTTGGCTCACTCGAAACGGCGCGGCGGATATTCGGACGACGAAGACCGGGCGACCCGTCAGCCGGCGGGCGCCCACCGAAGAAGACGAAGCGCAAGACGAAGCGAACCTGAAGGAGACTTCGCAGTCCGAGGCCACAGGCGGAGAGCTACCCCGCCCATGTTGGGGAATGGGGCCTTGGGGAAACGGGGACACTCCCGCTGCGAAACCGATTTGAGAGGAGGGTTCAATGGCTGGATTGCCAGGATACACCGTCGAAGAAGCTCGCGCTGATGCCCGCGAGTGGATCAAGGGCGCGACCGTGCATGATGGCTCGCGCGGCTGGCGCGTGTGCTGCGCCATTCTCGATGAGCGCTTAGACGAGCTTGAGGCGGAACGCGATCATCTGCGCGCCGCGCTCGGACTGGCGTGGATCGCGGTCCCGAAAGACGAGCCCGGCAGCCGTGATCTGCACGAGAAGATCAAGGCCGCGTTAGCGCATGGAAAACTCAAAGGCTAGGAGCGAGGTCGTGGAGAACGCATATCCCGGCGGCGAGCGCGGCGACGGCGCAATTCCGATGGGGCCTGAGCCTGCTCCGACGAAGAAGCGCGCCGATTACCTGCCGCCTCAAAGCCTGTTCGGGCTTCACAGCGCGGCGCACGAGGTCATGAAATCGTATGACAGCCTCGGAGTGTACCTCGTCGGCTCATGCCTGCGCAGCAAGGACTACCGCGACGTTGACGTGCGCTGCATGATGCGCGACGACGACTTCGAGGCCATGTTCCCAAAAGACGCAAATGGCCATCGGCCGCGTTGGATGTTGACGTGCTTGTCGCTGTCCGCGTGGTTTCGGCAGGTCACCGGGCTCCCGGTTGATTTCCAGTTCCAGAAACAGACGCTCGCCAACGCGAAATACCCAAGCCGCGAGCACCCGCGCAACGCGCTCGGGTACTACCATTGGCTCGGCGATGCGGCAGCGTGAGAAACAGATAAACAAGGAGCCGATGGCCGTGCGGGTTTCTGATGCCTCGACTACCGTCATGCTCGCCGATCCGCCGTGGCCTCACGCCAACGGGTCAAGGACAAACAGCGGCAAGTCTCCGAAATACCCGCTGATGAATTTGCGAGAGATCGCCGCGCTCGGACCGGCCGTCTCAGAGTTGGCCGGAAGCCATGCAGTTCTCTATCTTTGGTCAACAGGTCCACACCTCCCTGGTGCGATCAATACGGTGGCCGCGTGAGGGTTCGTGTACCGCAGTTTTCACGTTTGGCGGAAGCCCCGCGTGGCGTGTGGCTTTTGGGTGCGGTCGGATGCTGAGCTGCTTTTGGTGGCGGAGCGTGGGCGTCCATGCGCTCCGCTAGCGAGCGCGCTTGCTAGAACCGTATTCGACGGCGACGCCTGGGCAGACGCGCACTCAGCTAAACCAGACTTCGCGCACAGGCAAATCGAAGCACAGTGGCCGAATGCCCGCAAAGTGGAATTATTCGCGCGATCCGAGCGGGTAGGGTGGGAGACGATGGGGGCCGATCTTGGCGTGTTGATCTCTCCTGCCGGGTTTATCAAATCGCCCGTGAGGGCGTGACGAAAAAGGAGCTAGTCCCGTCCGGTTCGCCGATGATTTAAGTGCTCGCAACTGCGGGCCGCGAGCTGGACGGGACGACATATAGGAACGCGAATGTTCACCGCTGACCAACTCGTCGCCCATGCCGTAGGCGACTACATCATGCAGTCGCACTGGATGGCGACCGAAAAAACGAAGCAGAGTGCGGCGGCAACTATTCATGCTGTCACATACACGCTGCCGTTTTTGTTCATCACGCAGAGCACGGCGGCGCTCGCGGTGATTTGCGGCAGTCACTTCCTGATCGACCGCTACAGGCTGGCGCGCTACGTCGTATGGATCAAAAACGGCCCAATCGATTTCGAGGAGCGAGGTCACATCGGCGACGACGCGACGAGGTGGAAGCCGATCACGGCGACGGGCTACGCCGACGACGTGCCGGCGTGGCTGTCCGTCTGGCTGCTCATCGCGGCCGACAACATCATCCACGTCATCTGCAACGCGCTCGCCATCCAGTTTCTTGGGTGAGCCGCGCTGACAAAGGAGACTATCAGATGGGCATGGATCGTAGGCCAGAGCGATGGGGCCAACCGTCACCGAAGATCAGCGCCAGACTGGCGCCATGCAAGTGCGGCAACCACGGTGTGGCTGGAACCGACACTGCGGGTATGTGGTCTGCGGAATGTCGCGGTTGCGGGACACAGTACCTCGGCGATGACATGCTCGGATTTGAGACTTGGCATGAGCTTGTGCGTGAGTGGAACGCGCACCAGGCAAAATAGGAGCCGCGTCTTGGCGAAGATCACATGCCCGGAGTGCAACGGTCGCGGTGGCCACACGTCGTCCGGCGACGGTTGGGAAGAATGGGACGAATGCTGGTCAGGAAGCATGAAGGCGGCAGTCGTGAGTGATGGTGGTTACTTCGCGCTTATACTCGTCATATATTCGGCGGTCGTGGCCGCGCTGTCGCTCGGGTCCGTTCTCGCCGTTCTGTTATCGCTAAACTGGTTATCACAATAACAAAGGAGACTGGCCGTGACGCGAGCACCGGCAATCAAGTACGAGCGCGGCCCATGTCCGCAGTGCGGGGCGGAAACCGATACGCAGGCCGAGACCATGTGCAAGCAGACATGCGACCAGACCGGAGAGTGGTCGTGTGCTGGCGAGTTCGACCGGAATGGACACAGCATTCGGCCGACCGCCGCAAGCGTTGCTAACCTTGATGCGTGGATCGACCGCCACATGGCGGCGTTAGACGCGCGTGAAAAGCCCAAAGTCTAGGAGCCGATCATGGGCGCACCAATGAAGTGCTTGGAATGTGACGGTCGATGGTACGGCATGGCATCGACCGAATGTCCCGAGTGCGGGTCGGATGACATCGACGTTGATGCCCCGCCAAGCGATCCCGACGCGCGCATGCTCGCGCTCGTGGCCCTCGTAAAATCTGCTGGCAAGATCAGCGACGCGGACGAACGCCTGTACGAGTTCATGGATGATCGCGGGAACGGGTTCGACACCTACAATCTGTGTGTCGATCTCGGTCTTGTGCGCGTCGGCGATGACGACGATCTGGAATGCGGCGCGCTGATCGCCGCGTAGACAAAGGAGCGCCATGACACCGCAGGAACGCTTCAGGCGCCGCGCCGCAGCTGAGCGGGTTATCGAGGACATTCTCGTCCGCTGCGGCGCGAAGCTGGAGCCGGTGGGTAATTTATGGCGCGAGGTGCGCGTGTCAAACATCACCGAGCGTGTGCTGTCAGCAATCGACGATGGGAAGCTGAAATAGGAGCCGATTCACTGAGTCTCAAGACGTGGCAAGTGAGCTATTCGCGCGCCTGCAAGTTGCGGACGTGATGCAGTATCGCGTCCTCCGCCTCGATCAACCGGGCTGTAACCTGGGCCATGGAATGACTGAGGACAATCCATAGCGGCATCGCCTTCAGCGTTCCTGCAATTCCTGTCAGTTCGGTCCCCGCCCATGCGATTAGTGCGCCGGAACTGCGCACCGCGTCTCCATGCCACGGCACATCGAGACGCGATCCGATCAGCACCAGACCGCGCGCTGTCGCCCAAGCGCCAAGCGCGGCGATTCCGGCCATGAAAGCAAAATGCCATGCAAACCGCTGTGGAACGGCAGCCCTGACCAGGCCGACGACTGTGCGACTGCCGAGACGCGGCGCCAGAACGCGAACATGCCTGATCATGCCGCCAGCCTCCGGCGTATGCCGGCCGGAACACGCGACTGCCATATGCGCCGCAGTGCCCCGATCTTGGAAAGGCGGTTTACGGTGCGGTAATAAATAGCGCGCGGAATTCGCTTGCGCCGACGCCAGATAAATCGCGCCGTCTTCTGCACCATCCAAATCGCAAACAGAGGCATCGCCTTGGGGTCGGTCCTGACGACGCGGCCGATCACGCGCGGAAACCGATACAGTTTTCCCATGCAGCGCAGTTCGTTGATGCCGGCAACCGCGCAACCGGCAGTCAGTTTCATACGCAGATCGCGCAACTCGGCAACCGTCATGTCGCCGTGATCGCGGGTCCACTCATGGATACTATCGGCTCTGAGCCAGTCGCCATGTTCCTCGCCCGAGTGGAACCGTGACGCACAGGATGAAGCGTTCTTGTCGTGCTGCCTCCACACGCCGGCTACGCTATCGACAAGCCCCATCTTGCGCCCAACGGCTATGCGGTAGATCGATTCCGAATCCGAACTGATGATGTCGTGGCGGTAGAATTCACAGCGCAACGCCGTGTCGCGGTGATAGATCGCGGCCATGTGCGGCGGTGAGATCGCACCAAATGGAGGATGGCGCAGCAGGAAATCTTCTCCGGCCATTATGCGCTGATCGAGCGGCGGCATGCGCTCATTCATGCGTCCAATCGGGGCCTCGTCGAAATAGGCGATGTCGGCCGCGCCAAACACAAGCACGATGTCTGAATCCGAAAGCGCCACCTCCATTGCCTCGGAAATAAACCGAGGATTGGTCAGGTAGTCGTCACCGTCAAGATTGAGCACCCATGCACCTCGGGCATCACGCAATGTCTGGCGGTAGTTTTCGACACGGCCAAGGTTTGTCTCACGCCGAATATAGCGAACGCGCTGGTCCATGAGATACGGCGCGCACCGGGTCAGAGTTGCATCTGGGCTGGCGTCGTCGGTTATCACGACTTCAAGGTTGGGCCAGTCCTGAGATAGAGCGCTGGCGACAGCTTGGCCGATATAGCGGTCCTGGCCGTATGTGGGAATCATTATGCTGATAAGCGGATAATTCACGGCTGGCCTCCTATTGGTTCAAGCTGACGGTGCGGTTCCTGCGCCGTTGAAAAAGTCACCCGACCGTCTCAGCAAGTGGAACCGCAGTCTGACCGCGCCAACGTTCCCGCAGGCACGCCGACAGCCTGAATAAAATCTCACTCATGCATCACTTCAATGATTTCCATCATTTCATACCCGTCCCCACGCATGCCAATGACATCGGTAATGGCGGTCGATCCCGCAGGCCAGCGGACGCGAATGAGCGCGGTCGTGGCTTTGTCTTTTGCCGGCTTGGCGCGCTTGGCGGCGGGCTTCCGGGCGGTTTTGTTCTGTGGGTTTCTGCGCATTTGGGTTACTGCCTCACGGTTGATTTGCATGTCTGCGGCCCCATTGTTCTGTGCGCATCTGCCCACGCGAACGCCCATAGCCATTTGCGGTGTTCGGCCATCTCCCTGCGCTTGTTGTTCTGCCGTTGGTTCTGCGCCTTGCGGTACTTGGCTGGCTTCTTTTGCTTCGCGCGGATCACGCGGACATCCGCGTGTGTGGTCCCGAGTGCGGCTGCGATGTCGCGGTTGCAAACATTCTCCGGGAACGCGCGTATCCGCTCTGATAGCGATTTCCCGCCTACCTGTCGTGGCCTCATAGCGTCTCGCCCTCACGTGGCGTCACGATGCGGCGATCGTCGCTGTGGTGTCCCGTCCAGATACGATGAATTCCGAACCGCTTTAGGCATTCCGCGTCTTCTTCCGAGGCGCTTGCAAGATAGCATTCAAGCGCCTTCAGGAACGAAGCGTGGTTCCGCTCTATTGCATGCGCGTAGTCGTGGTTGAATTCAACAATGGTGCGGGTGCTCATGCTCGGTTCTCCTGATGCTTCAGCGCCCTCGCCCGCGCCATGCCTTCCCGCGTCTTGCGGCTACGCTCGTCCATGAACTGAATGCGGTGACGGGCCGCGTAATACCGCACCCAATTGTCACCCCGGCCGAACGATTCCGCAATGAACATTGGCTCATAGCCCTCTTTCGCCATGGTGACAAAGCGGCGGTGCTGGTAGGGCTCTAGCACGTCCTTCTTGCGCCCCGGCTTCGATACGTATTTCATGGGGCGACCTCTCGCGCCAGATGCATGATGCGGTCAAAGTCGGCTTTCGGCAGTTCAACGCGGGCAACATCAACGAATTTCCGCTCAATGCGTTGATGGATTGCCTGTCGATGGCGTTCCAACGCCGCGCCTTGGTGCGACTGGCACTGATCGCGCCACAATTTGGCGTACTTGAGGGCCTTGTTGGCGCGCGGTAGCCAATCGCGTGTTAATTGCCGGTCTTCCGCTGCATAAGCACCGGCCTCGAACATATCAATCTGGAATTCGATCGAGATGATTTTCTCGGTCAGCACGAGTGCAATGCGCTCCTCAAGAGCCCGCATTGCCGCCTTCTCTGTTTTCGTCATGGCCATAATGCACTTCCCCTCAATAGTGGATCGAGACGTTCGGAACCGCCTTGCTCGCAATCAGCTTGATCGCGACTTTCGCGCTTTCTTCTCCGATGCCGTTGGCAACGAACACAGCTAGAGCCGCACGATTGACCTTGGCCCGGTGCTGCTTGTCGGCTTCACGAAGTGCCGAGTCGTCGGCTTCCTTCTTCGCCTTGGCCTCGATCTCGGCCTTGGCGCGGTTGGCAGCTTCGACTGCCTTGCGCTCCAACTCAGCAACTTCCGCCTTGTGCTGCGCCTCGCGCTTTTCGGTTTCCGCGCGAACCCGCGCCCGCTCGGCGGCGGCGTCGGCCTCCGCTTCGATGCGGGCGCGGTCTTCGCCTTCCTTACGCAACCGTTCCGCATCTTCTGCGGCTTGTCTTGCATCTGCTTCCTTGCGCAACCGTTCCAGTTCCGCGCGGTCGGCTTCGGTTTTTTCCTGACCAGGAAGTATCGATTTCAGGTGCGAGATCGCGGATTCCCTGGCTTGTCGGTAGTCGGGCGCATATTCGTCGCAGCTTGCCTCGTCGGTAGCAGTTGTCTCGGCCTCAGCGAGGCGCTGGCGGGTTTCTGCGGCTGTCGGGCTCGGTGTCCGCCATAGAGCGTTCAGTCGCGCCAGCGCCGCCTTGTGGCGGTCCTTGCGGGCTTCGTCCGCTGCTTCCCACGCAGTCAGCGGGCCGCGAACCTCGTCACGCCAAGCGTCGAGGGTGTCGTTGACGTGCCTGCGCGTTGCATCGATGCGACCGGGAATGGCCTTGGCCTCCTTGGCCAGGTCGTCGCCAACTTTCTTCAAGGCAGACTTCGACTGCGCCACGCGATAGGCCATCCGACCAATGCGACGGCGGTCATCCGGTTTTCCCACGTCGAGCGTTTCGCGCTGAAAATCATCGATCTCGGACCGCACACGGGCGAGGATCGGATCGATGGGGTGCGCCACGCCTGCCTTACGCGCGGTGGCGAAGACCGACAGAGCGTCATGCGGCGGGATTTCAACGAGGGATTGAATAGTGGTTTCATCGTTCATTTTTCTTCTCCCGTCCCGCGGTTGACTTTCTCACCATTCCAGAACGCTAGCTTGAACCCGCTAATTATTTCCTGCTCTCAGCATTTGCTCCGTCTCAAATGGATATGATGGGGCGCTCATCGTCATGACGACGCCATCTCCACCATCGAACGTAAAGCGGATGGGCAAAGATAGATCGGTCACCGCGCAATCAAGCATCACGTTCGGGAGTGTCTGCATGCATGCGACGTTGCGCGCGGATAGATACATTCGCGGCCACAACTCAACACGCTTCAGTTCAACTTGTTTGCGTGCGCGTCCCGACCCGTTACACACATTGCACTGCGTAGCGTTGGAATGATCGCGTCCAATTTCTGGGCCGCCACTCCACGTCCGCACCTGAGTATGCCCGCGACCGTCGCAGCTGCCGCATTCGTGCTCGTTGTCGCAGCAATTGCATGTGCACTCCCCAGACCCGGAGCAACTTGAGCACTTTTTGACGTACCCGAGCCCGACGCAGTGTTTGCAGGACGTAAATCCTGGCATCCATGCCGCAACGTCGATGGGCGGCATGGGCCGCATGTCGGTTGATGGCGCAGTGCTGGCGATGATTTTCGCCAAATCTGGCCCATCCGTGCGCGTGATTTCAGGCTGACGCGGAATGCGAACGCCGACTGTCCCATCGCATGCGTATGTGTATTCCGCGTCGGACCACGGCTCGGAAAGGTTGGGGCGCGTCGGATCGCAAAAGACGGTGAGATTGATCATGGTGTTCCCCGCATCGGGCGCTTGACCTTGGCAAACGGTCGTCCTTGCAACTTACGCCCGGTTGACCATTTCGATTTCGGTTGTTCGGTTTCCGGCTCATTGGGAGCCAACAGTTTCCGGCGCATGGCTTCGTGGTGTTTGGTTTGCTTGGCCGTGATCTCTCGGCTTCTCGCATTTTCTGTCACATCGCCACGATAGAGCCCGTCGCCAAACGTCCGCAGCTTGTGGCAGCCAACCCCGGATTTCTCGCCATGGACCAAAGCCAAGAAATCAGGCTCGTTTGCGTGCGGTATGTAGGCTGCCGGGTCCGTGTCTGGCAGCCCCGGAACGCGCTGGCGCATGATCAGCGGTGGCCGGTGGTCTATTTCACCCTGACCGACAATCACGCGTCCCTTGCATGCAGCGCAATGGCCTTGCGCTCGTGACCAGACGACTGCGGCGATTGGCTTTGGGATCGGTGGGCGGGCCATCACGGTTGCTTTCTCAGTTAAACCAAAGCCAGACGCCATGCAGCGCACCAAGCGGCGGGAAGACGATGCCAAGGACCGCGAGCACGGCCTTGCCAGCAGTCAGCGGCGCGTCGGACATGAGCAAAGTCAGCGTCCACCAACAATGCCGGATGAACGCGGCGATGCCGGCGATGAACAAGGCGGCGATGCCAGCACCGATGCCAGCGGCCACATTGTCTGTGGTTCGGATAATGATCCTGCGTCTCACTTCCCGCTCCCGTGATGCACATGCAGTCCCACACGCCGATAAACTAACGTACCGTCCTGCGTTATGGTGACATGCAGATACGCATTGCGACCTGATACGACGACTTCGGGGATTTTGTTGGCTCCGACCGGAATCGGTAGCGATATTCTCTCAAACGGTCCGTCACGTCGTTCTTGCAGCACGGCGCGAATGGTTGCCATGGGTTAAGTCTCGCTGTTTTACGCCTTATCAGATGCTCTTGACATTGAGGTCGTCGAATGAAACTTCCTTCGGCCACCGAAACGAGGTCAAAGGCTGCTTTTTCCGAAACAGGTTCCAGCAGTGAATGGCGGCGTTGATGGTGTCCTGCCGCTTCAGGGCCGACGCCTCGCCGCGCTGGCGCAGCAGACGCTCGCGCAACAAATGCGCCGGGTCGTTTGTGTAGGCCGGAATTCCCGACTTCAGCACCGCGACAAACGCGTCTGCCTTGGTAGTGTCGTCGAGCAAGCGTGATCCGATATAGTGGATGGTTGCCACCAAGGCATGAGGTACTCCAATCATGCCTTCCGATGCACGGATTGAGGCGGCGAGGCCGGAGTGCTTTTTCACCATGTCTGTGATTTCGGCCGTCGTCCGCTTGCGGCGCTGGATGACGAATCCGGTCTTGATTTCCATCAGCAACCGCGCACAGGCCGCCAGCTTGAGCGTGCTGTGATATCCGGCGAAGGCTAGTACATCGGAGGCCCGGCGAACCCGCCCTTGATCCATGAAATCGCGCGCGGTCGGATCGAGCCCATAGCTGATGAGGCTACAAAACGGCGTATTGGCTTCGATGCAGGCTTTCAGGCGGTGATGACCGTTGATGAGCTTGCCGGCCTTGTCGAAGCAAATCGGCTCTGTGGTCAGCGCCCATCTCTTGGCCTTCATGTCGCGGGCGTAGGAGCTAACCGTTCCCGGAGACACCTTGCGGTTTCCGGGCGATTGATCAAGCATTGCAAGGGCGACTTCCGGGGAGATGGTAGTGACTTCGCAGGTAACGCCACCGCTCAATGCTGCGGTCCCGCTTCGCCTGGTTGCGGCGGGGTGGAATTGATTGAGGCGGATGGCGTTCTGACGTGACGCCTTGGATGTCTGCAACATTGTCGTCTTGCCCTTTCTGGCGGATACCTTCATGGATCGAGGTTCCCGGTTGTGTCCTATTCGATTCCAAGATGCTCTTTCCACCACCCGACAGCCTTCGCGTGGTGGCGCGGATAGCAGTAGCAATATCGCGTCGTCTCATTCATCTCGGCGAGCGTCATCTGCTCAGCCTTGTCAAAGTCCCACATCCAGCCGGCGCCTTTGTCTATCGTGGATGTGATGACGAGCACGCCTCGCTCGTTCCTGGCGAGCACTAGCAGGACCGGCACCATCATTTCGTTCCAGTAGTCTCCGGGTTCAGGGTGATCGCGGTGCCGCGCGTTGGTGTCGGCGCTGACCTCCTTTTTCGTATTTCCGCGCATGGCTTCCGCCACGTCGCAGCCGTAGACTTCTGAGATCGCGTCAATCATCACACCTCCCGAATATCGGCTATGCGGGCGTCGTTGAACGTTTCCAGCATCTGCGCCACGGCGGGGTTTTCTTTCGCAAGCCGGACCGCCGCGCGCACGATATGCACATGCTCCTCGATCAACCGCAGAGTGATGGCTGCCGCCTTTAATGCCTCGATTGTCTTCGGATTGGCGTCGTCTTCCAGGCATTGCGAGAGCACGTTAACCGCAACCTCGACGGCCATGCGCTGATCGCGGATGCCAAGCCTTGCTGTGTCGCTCATGGCCGTCGTTTCTCCGCTTAGTCCTGAACCTGCCGCCAGCCTTCGGGCGTGTGCTCGCGCTGGCGCCGCACCTCATACACGCCGACGCCGAACATGATCGGCTCGTGCGTGTCGTGCGGGCGAAGGTGCTCTAGGGCCGTAGGCCGGTTGACCTTGATCCAGGCAATCAGCGGGTTGTCGGTGGCGTACATTCGCACGTTGGGCACTTCGCCCTGCTCGCGATCGAGAACGAGCACATGCGAGTGCCCTGTCTCTGAGTGGGTAACTGTAATGCGCCCATCAGATGCGGCCACCTCACTTAGGCCGCCAGGAAGCGAATTGCGCTTGATAAGCAAAACGTCTCCCTGCGCAGCAACGTCAGTGAACGACTTCATTTTTATTTCTCCTTCCATGTATTTCCGTGCTTTATTGCGTGAATGTTGCTTGCGCTTACGCCGTACTCGGCCGCAATAACCGAATTTCTTCTAGGGTCGTTCCTTATTTGCCTCGCGATATCTCGCGTCAGCTTGGTTGTTCGTTTTGGTCGCGAGTTTGCTACTTGCATGGCTTGTGTAGCCCAACGGCAATTTCCAGGCGAATAATCGCCGTCCACATCTTTACGGTCTATTGTTAAGTGATCTTCGTATCCGTTCAGCGCAGCCCACGTTGAGAACGCCGCGAAGTCTCCCCACTCCGCGCATATCCTTATGCCGCGTTCGCCATACCACTTAAAATTTACCGCATTCGGGTTTGTCGTCCTCTCCCACATCGCCTGCCAAATGCGGTAAAGGCGAGTGTGGCTTTGGCCGTGCGTCATGTTTCTCTGCGTAGTGCGAGCCGAGTTCCAGCATCCACAACTCTTTACGAACCCCCGCCGCAAATCCGCACCGCGAACATCCTTCGTTGTTCCGCACCTGCATTTGCACCTCCACCAAAGGGCACCATCGGAGCCAACAAAGCTGGTGTTGGAAACCGTCAGCCAGTGATACGTATGACCCGCAAGATCGAGGCGCTTCAAGTCCGCACCTCCGGGATTTGAAACTCATCAGCACTAAGACCCCAAGTCCACGCTTGCGCCGCGATAGCGGTCTTCATGGTCTTGGGTACAGGGATTGCAAATTCGCGATTGGTCCCGCACAGAACACGCAAGAACCTCTCCTTGCCGGCATCAGGAAGCGATACTTCCAGCAGCTCCCCGACTTGCGGGTTGTCGTGCTTGTCGATGGTCTTTGCCTTCAACTCGGACAGGACGCGATGCCAGCCGAGAATTTCGCAAGCGGCGCGTCTTTGCTCAACATTCGGCCATTGCAGCGCCGTTTTTGCGGTTAGACCGGCGCGGTTTTCGATCCACTCTTTCGGAACCGACGTTCCGCGCCAGAAATAGTAAGCCTCGCCTGCGGGCCATTCGACTGCGGGTCCGTCTTCTCGGTGCAATCGGTTGTCCGCTATATGCAGGCTCGGTTGATCAACGCAGATCACACTATTCGGCGTAATCCAATAGAGCCAGAGGCCCGCGTTGAACGCATCAACCATTGGAAGCCAGATGGCGACGAGCTTGGCTTGCGTCGGATGATTAAACGCGCTGAGCGCGTTTAATTCTGCCGCACCTATGGCCGCACCCCTGGCCGCACCCCTGGCCGCATCCCATGCCGCACCCCCGGCCGCACCCCAGGCCGCATCCCTGGCCGCACCCCATCCTTCTTTGCTTGTGGCGCACCACTTGAATGGGCGCGGCGGCAGATTAAGCGCTGAAAGGTGCCGGTTTATAGCGCCCTCTATGGCGGCACGGTCAACATTTTTAGCGTCGTATTTGTGCCGTGCAATTCGGTCAATGACCGCTTGCGCTTCGTGAGATATTTTTGTGCTCATGGCCGTCACCATCCACAATTTGGAATGCGCTCGCCGATGTGCCATATGCCGCCGACGTGCTCCGCCTCGAAATAGGCAATCGCGTCCGGCTTCATGATTGCGGCGATCTCTTTCGACAAAAACTGATCCGCGCGCTTCATCGGCTGGCCCCTGATGTTGCGCGTGAATATGATGGCCGGCTGCGTCCGCGTGTTCGAGCGCAACACGACTTTGATAATGGTCCGTCGCCTCTGGACCGATGGAACCTTGATTGAGACGGACGATTTCGAGTGCAGATCAGGACCGGGCATGTTTGACGGCCTCGTCATTGAGATTGGCGACGGTGAGGATCTTCCGGGCGCGCTTGTTGCCGCGGTTCATAAGCTGATCTCGACGGGCTGCGAGTGAAAGCCGGTTTTCATCGATGATGCGGATTTGCGCCTCAATGACGTCGAGTTCCGCCGTCTCGACCGGGTTGAGGCATGCCCGGCAGTCGTACCGGCGCGCGGTCACGCGATGCCTCCAAAGTGCACATCGAAGTTCGGCGGCTGCACGATCTCGCGCTTGGCCTTGGTCTGTGGCATCTCGACGTAGGCGATAGCTGGGCGATAGATCGGCATGCCGTGGTCGGTCATGTCGTCATAAATCCATGCGTTTTCCCCGCGCACGATCACGTCGGGAAGGTTGCCGGTTGGGAGTGAAACGCTGACGATGATGCCGCATTCAAGGATCAGTCCGACTTTCATGGTGCCCTCTTAATTGGAACCGTTGTAGCGGGCGACGGCTGCGGCGTCTGACGCCTTGATCCGTTCCCAATTTTCTTTCTTCTTGCGGTCTTGCTCGCGCCGGTCTTCGGCGAATGCGTCGAGCGCCCGCTTGAACGACTGCGCTGGCGTCAGCCCTTGACGATAGTGCTCGTGCCAGTGCTCGGCGTAGACGGTGAATTCTCCTGGCTCGTAGCCGTATTCGCCTTGGATCACGTCTTCATCGAGCGTGTTGATCCACTCGCGGAACTTCGGATCGCAGTCCCACGGAGTTGGGCCGCCGTCATCCCAATTTGGCTCGCGGTCTTCGGTGTCCATTTGGCAGCCTCTCATTAGGCTTCTTCGAGTTCAGTTTCGCGAGGTCCCCACGCGTCATCGTCAGCAGCTTCCTCGCTCACGGCTGTTGAATACTCGAAGACGATGTGTACCTTGCACACGAATTCCTTGCTGCATGACGGGCACACGATATCGACGTACTCGTCATCCTGATACAGCCCGTGATCGGGGTCGCTCGGGCTATAGTCCGCGCCGCAATGCGGGCACTTCGGGGACGGGTTGTATTGGTACTCGTATGTCGAGTTCATTCCGCAGCTTCCCTCGCCCCAATAGCCGCCATGCGCTCCTGATACGCAATGACGAGCCTATCGCGCTCCGCTGCCGGCAAGCGTACCTGCAATTCCGCAGATTCGTCCCATACCGTTGCAAGGTCGGTTGCAAGAACAGCTTCGGCCATGTCGTCCATGATCTTGCTGACAACCGGAACCGGGTCCGCGAACAGTTCCGGTGATGCGTCGGGTTCCGAAACGGTTTTCTTTGGCTTGTTCTTGGTTCCAGGCTTGCGCCCGCGCCTCACGGGTTGCTCGATAGCGTCGGGTTGCATTGGCTTGGCATCGACGATCGGCACGTCGTCAGAAACGAACGCGGCCGGGGCGCTGTGATTGGCGGTCGATGGCGTGACGCGCTGCGGTTTTTCGGGCTCGATCGACCGCAGCAGTTCCTCGACGCTGATGTCCTGATTGTGCAGCGAGGAATACATGCCCCGCAGCGGAACGAGCTTTTCCTGATCGATGTCCTCGATGCCCTTGACCGCCAGCAAGGCAAGGATTTGCTCGGCGGTAATGCCAAACCTCTGGAACGCCTTGATCGCATCGGCGCGGCGGTTGGCGAGCGTTATGATGTCTCCCATGATGACGCGCCGCGCGGCCTCGTAGGGCTTGCGCCAGACCTGCTTGGGTATGCCGGCGAGGATGGCGTTGCGCCGTGCGATCGACTGCGCCGCGTTGCACGTCACGAGGATCATGTCGTCGTTGTAAACCTTGCCGTACTTATCCGATATGCGGCGGCGAACGCGGGCCAGCGTTGCGACGTTGGTTTCCGCGTCGAGAAACACGCCCTCGGCCTCAACGAATTTCTCGATGCGGTCGATAACCGTTGTTCGCGCCGCAACCCTGGCGTTACCCCAGCTCTGCACTGCAAGCTCGGAAAAGCGGACGGACGGTCCCTCTATGGCCTTGCCTGCGCGAGGCAGCGAATAGATGGCGTCGTCGGCCGCTTCCTCGTCGATGGTGGCGAGGTCGATCATGCGCTGCTGCGCACGAGCAATCGAGCGCGGGTATGCGCGGGCAGTTGAGATCAGCACATCGATTTCCGCCCTGGCCATCGTCGTGGCGATGCTGGTGTCAGCGATGTCCGTTGTCTCGGTGATGATTTCGAGGTCGTGGGCCACGATCAAACTCCTGCGGTCATCCAGCGCGGAAGGTCTTCCGCCGAGATCGTGATGTCAGGGATTGGATCGACGAAGACCCAATCCGTTCCGTATTCCTTCATATGCTCGGAGTAGGATGCGAGCGCGCGATTGACTTCCATGGTGGCTGCCTTGATCATCGGTGATGTCGGCGTCGTCGAGCGCAGCAGCGCAATCGGCGCATCGCGCATGTAGAATGCCCAATTGAACGACCAGTCCTCGGGGGCAATGCTGCCGAGAAGTTGCAACCACTCTGGGTTGATGTTTTCAGCGCCAAAAATTTTCCCCGCTGCAATAAACTCCGGGATGCGAGCGATGCCCTTGAAGTAGGCGGCGCTCTGGATATCAAGGCGCGTTTCCGCGATAGAGCGGATGACGGCGCGCTCTGGGGGCTGCCCGAGCGAGTTGGAGAAATGCTTGAGGTCTGTCACTAGACCAAGCGGCCGGCCCTGATCCTTGCCGATCTTGACGTAGTCGAGCCGCGCTTTCATTGGTACGCCGTTTTCGATCCAGAAGATCGATACCTCGGGTCGCCCCTTGCTAAATGCCGGGGCTACGCGCTGGTTCGATAGGATGAACCTAGCGGCAGCGACAACATCGGCGTACATGTCGCGCGGCAGCGCCGTGGCACCCGTCCGTGTCAATTCCAGATCAAACGCGGCAAGGATATCATCAAAAATTTCGGCAGCGGGATTGGCTTGCTTCAGCCGCTGCGCCAACTCTGGCTTGAGGCCGGTTGTCTTGATGTCAAGCTGCTTAAGCTCGCGCTTGATGTCGTCAGCGGTGATGAGCGCGTGCGGATAGTCGGCTTCGTGCGGCTTGCAAAAATAGCTGGACTTGAATGCGTCTGGCCCCTCAAGAACGAGCTTGTGCAGCGCGCGGCCGAACAACAGATACGATTCTTCCTTGCGCTCCTTGCGCAGCGGGTTCATCCAGCTCGTCTGCCAGTAGAAAATGGCGCACTTGGCCAGGCTCCTGATGTCGCCGGAGCCGAGCGCGATGTCGGAATGGTAGGAATTTTCGTTGAGGTTGAACCATAGACCTTCGCTGAGTTGCGGTGGGGTCTTGATGGTCGGGGCGGTCTGGACTTTCTGCTGCATGGTCACGTCTCCTAGATCACGTTGCCTGCGCGAAGCAGGATGATTGACATGAGCGCCAGAACGGCAGCAATGGGGTATTCGCGGTCTTCAAGGAAAATCACAGCACACAGCATCGTCGAAAGACCAAGCCCAAGACACAAAATGTAACCGATAGTCGATGCCAGCCACACGATCGCGTGGCCTATTGTGACGACTACGTCCATGAATCACGCTCTCCCGCGTTCAATCTCATCCCGGAACCGCCATCCGTCTTTCCATGCGGCGGTTTCCGCAAAAACAAACTCGAACCCAGCACGCCGAGCCTGCCAACCGCGAAGCCGATCCCGGTCAACGTCCTGCATTTCCGCCTCCCATAGCCAACCGCCAGAGATCAGCGTATAGCCTGACGACAAAAGCGCGGTCGAACCGATCCAAATAGTGGTTCAGTTCCAATCGAGCTTGCTGAGAGGCTTGCTCTTTGGCGAGCTTTTCGACATGAGGACAGACGATGTATTCTGTCGGCTCATCGGGCTTGGTGGCCGGGCGAGCGAAAGGGATGACACGGTTCATGTCGCGGTCCCACTCTTGTCGGCGGGCACCTCGGTAATTTTTCCGGCTTCGTCGCAGCGGTATTTTTTACTCGGATCAATCCCGCCCTCGCCCACGTATCCAATGGTGATACGATAGCGCTTGCCATCGTGCCATTTGAGGATAAGCGTGCCTTCGTCGCCAGCCGTCGCGGTGCCTTCGTCGCCAGCCGTCGCGGTGCCTTCGTCGCCAGCCGTCGCGGTGCCTTCGTTGCCAGCCGTCGCGGTGCAATAGGCAACCGCGCGGCCGGCACCACCGTTGCTCAAAATGTAATGCACGGCTCCGTCACGGTCGCCGACGTAGCGTATCGTGCATGATGCAAACTTGCGTTTTCCAGACAGGCAGACCGACGCGGATTCAACGGCCTCGACGACCTGCCACACCGCATCGTTGCTCAGAAGGCTAGCGTCGCCCTCGCCCCACATGAGCCCGTGCAGCCCTCTCCCGCAGACAGCCTCAGGGCTCCAATCCGGGGCAACAACTACAGCACCAACTTCACGCGGCCACTGAAATCCTTTATAGGATTTGTGATCCGCATCGACAGTGCGCAGGAATAGCGCTGTTGCCGGGTCTTTGCTCATGCTGCGTCCCCTGGGTGGTCGAATGCTTCCTTGCGCACGGCAATCATCGCGTCGGCAATGAAGTATGCCGCCCGCGCCGTTGTGTCCGACTTGGCAACAACGAGCTGATCAATGAGCCCGATGAGCGCGTGCGCTGCAAAGTAGTCGCGGAGCGACATGCCTGGTGCCACGTCGCTGGCTAGGCGCCCCGCAAACGCCGGACCGCCGTCGTCAATCTCCCCCGCCATGGCTCAGCACCCCATGCGGTTGCGGTCGCCGACGATGGCCACCGGCTTTTCATCCTTCGGAAGGTTGGCGGCGATGATGCTGATTTCGGAGCGCGTTGCCGCCGTGGACAGTTCATCCCGCGCAGCGCTGTACAGCGCCTTAAGCATCGGGTGCGTCTCGACGGAACAAAGTTCCTCGTGAACCGTTTTCTGCCCACGCTTGTCGATCAGCTCGGCATAGATGGATTCGATTGATCCATCCGCGTTGACGATGGCGACACACGGCACGTACTGGACGATCCTGCGGTCCGGGTCGTCGGTCAGGTAGAGCGGAGCGTCAAAGTTGTATTCGCCGTCGCGTGCCATGGTATGTGGTCCTTAGGCTAAGGGAGACGTGCGGCGAGTACCAATCCGCTCCTACCCGTAAGGGTATGCCCTCTTGAGCGTTCAGCACTCGCCGCGTCTCCGGTGGGGATCGCGCCAGCATCGGGAGCAGGTTGGCGGCAATCCAGCGACCGGGTTCCGTGGCATCCGCTTGTCGGAGCGAATGCTAGTGGCCCGTGGTGAGTTGTCGGAACATCTTGGAGCGGTGCCACCGATCCGGTCCGACGACTTTTGAAATAGCCACTTTGGCGACGGTCGTCAATGGCATTTCACCACATCGGTGAAAATAGTTATGGTGCCTAGGCAACAGGTTGCTATTTATCCACAGGTCCGATGAGCCTTGCGCGGCATGGTGGCCGCTGCTACGTTTGAGTTGTGAGGCCGTACCGGCTTGGACCCTAGTCGCCTGCAAGCGGCTGGGGTCTTTGCTTTTAGGATCAGGCTTGACGAACCGTCGCCAATACGGCACCATGCCACCATGACGAAACTCGGCACATGGCTGGACGCTCAAGGCATTACCGACGAAGAATTCGGTAAGGCTATCAAAGTGCATCCAAAATCAGTATGGCGCTACCGTCGCGGCGACCGCATCCCGACATGGGATGTGATGAGCCGAATAGCGGTGGCGACGAATCACGAAGTCACTGCTAATGACTGGATGGGCGTAAAACGCCGTTCGGTAGCAGGCGGCGGCGGAAGTCCGGGGTCTAGCCGGACGGCGGCTGCTCAGTAAGAAATTGCAGTCCGAGCCTTCGGCGGAGGGTGCCCTTCGCCGACATGACATGCTCGCGGTTGGCTTGGGGCAAAGGGGCGCCCCGCTGCAATGTCTCTTGTCCGCGTGAGTTTTCACGGCGTCAGCGTTGATGCGGTGGGCCGAGTGGTGGCTAGCGGTAACGTCCCGTAGGCGGGACTACCCGACGAAGCGCACCCAAGCCTGTACGCCACGAGTGGCACCCGGTGCTGCGCACTCGTTGCTAAAGTCCGCCGCATCAACGCTGGCGCTGGCGATGTATGTGCCAGCGTCCGCAACCCGATTGGGTTTCCTCCCTGGACTTTGGGCCGCCCTGGTTTCTGGCGTGCGGCCTCTTTTCCAGCGTCTTACGCGTGCGCGTCGTCATTCGGATACTGCATGTTCCGTCGTTTGGGGCTGTTTCGGCGCAACCGTGACTTGGCAACGCAACCAGTTGCCGGGAACGGTCGCACTGAACCACAGTTCAGCGGCGAAATTGAGACGGTTCCCGAGACGGTTGCACGAGAAAGCACAATTCCAGCAACGGTTAACGCCGATTGTACGGTTTCCGGGGACAGTTCCCGCGCCTGGCCCGACGATCCCGATGCAACACCGCAATGGTTGCAGAAATCGATGGACCGTCGCGAAGAACTCGGGATCGGACCGCTACCGTATCGGAACCGTCGTCAATACGAGATGGCGTTGCAGCGGGCGCTGGAACTGATCGGAGAAACTGACCGTGGAACCGACTGTAACTCACGTCCAAAACGCGGCCGGCATCCGCTGATCAAGGACGAGGCGCTGGCGGACTTGCGGTCATTGCTCGCGGATGAACAACTGATTGCCAGTCAGAACTGGCTGGCATGGCGCTGGAACCGACAAAAGAGCACGGTTTCGCGCTGGATATCCGAGTGGGAACGGACGGGCTCTATTGCTGCGGTCCGCTATCAATCGGGCAAGCACAAGTGCATGGAAGCGGCGGCAAAGAGTGAAACAGTGGCGGCGTAGGTCTTAAAAAAGCAGAAGCCCCCCGACGCCAATCGGAGGGCTTCTAAAATGCTCAACACGGGTCTGCGGCCCGAATTGAAAAGGTCTAACGCGAGATGGTTGTACTAACGCACCCCGCGCCGGTCAAGGGAAAATGTGCACATCATGTGCACAGCTTGCCAACACGCGTATGGGGGTTCCATGCGTCTTGACCCCGATCACATTCGGTCGATGGCGCTCGCGCTGTCCCGCACGGACGACGGCGAGCCGCAAATCAAAGTCTCGACGGCGATGATGCGTGAGGCCCGCGACCGCCTCTCTATGTGGGAAATGGGGCTTCTGGCGACGTGTCTCGCCAAGGCCGCGTCCGCTTCGAGGTTGCGCCCTGAGCAGCGCGTTCTGCTGGCCCTGTTCGCTCACCGGGAGGTCGAGTAATGACCATGCCCGGCCATAACGGAGGTCCGCCGCTTGTTGATGAAGACGACAACGGCAATATCCGGATGCGCTACGCCCGCATCCACATTTCCGACATTCTGACCGGCATCCGCAAGATGCCGCTGGACGCGCGCGGCTTTTACCTGACCGGCCTGTTCTGCATGTACGACAACATGGGCTGCCTGCCTGTTGATGACCGTATGGCCGCCATGCAGATGGGTTGCGACCTGAAGACCTATCGTCGCTTCCGGGGCATGATGCTTGACCCCAAGGCGTTCGGCGACAACCGCACGCGGTGGTCGGATACTGGCGACGGGCTGACGCAACAGCGCGTGCAAAAAGAGATCACCGACTACTGCCTCGAATTCAAAAATCGGCGCGATGCAGCCCTGAAAAGGGAAGCCGAAAAGAAGTCCCGCAAGGAAGCCGAAAAGGTGGTTGCAGAAACATCAATCCTAGATCAGGGCATAGCAGAGCCAACTTTGGGGCCTCCAAAGTTGGCTGAAATGTCCCGATCAGAACCAAAGATGGATCAATCTAAAACGGCCCATCTTTCCGAAAATGTCAATGAAATCAACGGAGCAAACACCAGAGCCGCGCCAGAGCAGTGGCAGAGCGAGCACCAGACTTCGGACCCCATATACCCTAAGCCTAAGCATAAGCAGGATAAGAGTAGTGAAGAAGGAAGGGGTTACGTCAACGTCGCTGTCGCTCCGTTGACGCCGCCTCCGTTGCCACAGCATCCGGTTTCAAATTCGGATGAAATAATCCCACCGCCGATGCCGAGCGCGGCGCTTGCCGTTGTCGCTGCACCGCAGCCGTTGCTGTTGGAGCCGATGGACGAGCCGCGCGTTCCTGGTCGGCGGGGGCGTGCCCCGGTCGGTTCGACCGAATACGACGCCCTGACCGCATTCGAGCGGTACAACGAATTGGCGCAACGCATCGGGCTTGCCATGGCGCGGTCCCTGACCCCGCAGCGCCGTCGTGCGTTGCTGGCCCGACTTCGCGAGCATGGCGGGCTGTCGGCGTGGGACGTGATATTGGCCAACGTCGAGCGCAGCGCGTTCCTGCGTGGATTTGGCGGCGGTCGATCTGGTTGGCGGGCCGATCTCGATTTCCTGTTGCAGGCGAAAAGCTGCGCCAAGGTTTTTGACGGCGGGTACGGCAACGGCGCGCATGGCGGCGAAACCGGAGTTGAAACCGCGATGGAGCGCACCATGCGACTTTGCGAGGAGGCCGGTGATCGGCTTGGAATTCCCAAGGGGGGCATCTGATGAGCAGCACGTCACGCGATGTCGCGAAATTTATCGCCACGGTCAGCGCGCATTTTCCAAAGCCGATCAAAACAAGCGGCGATCCGAAGACGGCCGAGCAAGCCGAAGCGCTGTGGACGACGACGATTGTCGGGTTCCTGGCGCCGTTTCCGCCCGACATCCTCGACAAGGCAGCGTTGCACATCCTCGAAACCCGTACCCGCAAGGGCGAAGACAAATGGTTTCCGGAGCCGGCCGAATTGATCCGCGTGTGCAAGCTGATGCAGCGCAATGCCGCGTTCAAGGCCACGCCGCTGCTATCGCATGGCGCCAAGGATCAGGGCGAATGGTCGGCGGCGCGCATCGAACTTGCAAACGAGATGATCCAAACCGAAACCGGACGTGAAGCCGCTCGTAAAGGCTGGATCGGGGCTCTGTGGGATTTCGCCCGTAAATTTGCCCGCCTGCCGCAGCCCAACGAACTCGGCGATGTCAAGGCCGTGGCCAAGGGCCTCGATGATGACCTGGACAGGCTAGAGCGCGGCGAGATCGATTGCCCCCAAGCCAAGGCGCTGCTGCGGCTGGGGCGCAACGTCCAGGCCAAGCGCGCGGTGCTCGCGGCCAAGATCGATGGGCTTGACCACGAGAAACCGAAGCCTGTTGCGGGGCGTGCGGCAGCGGCTGGGGGATCGCGGTAATGGCCTTCTGGCTTCCTGATGAAGACGTTTTGCTGATTAAGTGCTGGGCTAATCTCAGCCTGTCCGCCGAACAGTGCGCCAAGTATTTTCCTGGCAAAACCCGCAATGCAATTCTCGGCCGCGTTGATCGACTTCGGCGTAAAGGCAAAATCCCGGATCGCGACCGTGACGCCGGCACCAAGGCTCGTTCACGTCGGTCGACGATGGTGCGCAAGCGGGCAGCAAAAGCAAAAGCGGATATGATCGCCAATGGCGTGAAATCGGAAAATCCGGTCTATGTTTTCGGCGGCGGTTCACGGCATAAAATGCTTGTACCGGAACCGTTCAAGGCGGTTGATGAGGTCGAGCCGGCGAAATTGGTTTCGTTTGCCGCGTGGCCGGAATCGAAGTGCAAATGGCCATACGGTGATCCGGTCATGTTCGGTTGTGAATGCAAGCGGGTGCCGGGGCTGCCGTATTGTGAAGGCCACGCGGCCAGGGCTTATCAGGGTACGGCGGTTAAGCCGTCAATTTTGAGCGCTGGCAGCGAAATCAAGGACGGGGGCGGCATGGGTAGCCAAAACGAGAAAGAGCCAGCCAGCGACGAAATGCGGGGCGAGAAAGTGATAGCTTAGATTTGGTTCATGCTGGCGTTCTGGAATCAGAAAAAGTCACCTAGCCGTTTTGCAACGGCAGTCTGGCTGCAAAACTAATCGGAGAGGGCCATAGTGGACGCGCAAGGGCGAGTGTCACAGACAGATTACCACGCTGCGCTGGATAGGCGTGACACGCGCATCAAGGCTTTGGAGGCCGAGGCGAACGACAGCCGACTGTTAGGCGCACGCGACGGGCTCGTGTCGGCAATGCTAGTGATCCGCCGAGATCTTGGTGGGCATCGTGAGCGCCTTCGGCTCACGCCCGCGCATCACGTTCACAAGCGCGCGGCAACGGAAGAAATCATCGCGATGTTGAAGCGCATGGACGATGAGCTTGACCGTCGGCGCCGTGAGTGTGCGGATGCGTGGCGGCATCGGCGGGACGTTGAGATAGTGAGCAGCGACCGGCCGGAGCCGGTTGAGAAACTAATCTGAGAGGAGCGCGGCCATGGATTGGGACTACGACAATGCGCCGACCGATCCGCGTCACGGCGGCAAGCTCACTGCCGACATGGCGGCGGCGCTCATCGCCGAGCTTGAACGCATCACGCGCGGTCAGGCCGCCATGCTTAACGAGATTGCCGAGGCGGCCGGTTTCGAGATGGGACAGACCTATTCGGCATTTTCTCTGATCGACGCACTACGCCGGCAGGGGACAGTGAAGGACGATGGTCGATCTGCGGAATGTGCGTGAAAAATTGAAAGGAGCCCGATCATGAGCGACCGGCAGGCGTTCGCCCGCGAAAAACTTATCTCACTCATTATCGATGTCGGCATGCTGCGCCGCGATGTCGCGACCGATGTGGCCGACGCGATCCTGACCCGGAGCGACAGCCCGCTTCGTGAGGCGGCCATGGTCCAGCGCGTCGGCTGGGCTGAGCCTGGGGAGTTCCCGAGCGAGGTGCATGAAGACCTGTCAGAGTTCGTGCTCGATCACCACAGCGGGGCTGGCGACAGCGTGCTGGAGATCATGCCCGTGTTTGTCGGGCCGTCGAAGTGGGCCGTCACATGCACGTATGCAACGGACGAGCACGCTTCGGACGAGTACGAGGATGTCACCGTCTACGACACGCTCGACCAGGCTCGTGCGGCCGATGCGAGGAATGACGCAGAGGCAGAAGCCAATCGGCTTGCCGATGCGGCGGCCAAGTAACAGCGGAGCAACGACAATGCAGAAAAACCTGTATGCCTACACTGCCACTTCTCACCCATACCCCGAGTTCGTGTCGATCAACGAGGACGGCGGCAACGTGACCATTACGGTTCGCGGGGCGGCGCAACCGGGACCGCACTCTGGCAACGACTGCGGTCCATACGCATCTGTGGCGCTTCCTGCGGATCAACTCGACGCGATGGCGACGGCTCTTAGGATCGCCGCCAATAACATCAAGATCATGGGGCCGCAGCCGCATCGTCGCGACATTACGGACGGCGCTGGCCGGCGTGACATTACCCAGAAGCCCGTCTGAAAAAGGAGCGAACAGTGAGCACACACAGCGTTAACGTCATCGAGATTTCTGAGGTTCGGCCGCACGGCAACGCCGAGCGATTGGAAATCGTTCCGGTTGGCGGATGGCAGGCCGTCGTTAGGAAGGGCCAATTCTCCGTTGGCGACCGCGCCGTCTATATTCAGCCGGATTACACCGTGCCGACCGCGCGGCCTGAATTCTCCTTCCTCGCCAGGGACGGCAAGGAGCGCCACCGCCTGAAGGCCGTGCGCCTGCGTGGCGCCTTGAGCTTCGGGCTGCTGATCCCGGTGCCTGACGATCTTGCCGGGCGCGCGCTCGGCAACGACGTGATGGCGGACCTTGGCATCGAGCGCTACGAGCCGCCCGTTGTCATGTCCGGTGCCGATGAGATTCCTGCTGATCAGTGCCCGAAGACCTACGCATCGAAGTTCGACGTGGAGGCGCTAGCGAACTTCCCCGGTGTCATCCCCGACGGAGAGCCAGTGCTTGTCACCGAGAAAATCCACGGCGGCAATGCTCGGTATCTGGTTGAGGACGGCGTGTTCTTCATGGGCTCGCGAACCCGCTGGCTTAAGCCCGATGTGGCGCACCATTGGAAGCGAGCGGCCGACGCGGACCCGCGCATCGAGGCGTGGTGCCGCGCCCATCCCGGCGTCGTGCTCTACGGCGAAGTCTATGGCGCGGTGCAGTCGCTCAAGTACGGGATGAAGCCTGGGAACGTCGGCTTCGCGGCGTTTGCTGCGTCGGACAAGGGCGAGTGGATCGACACGCTGGCGCTTATTGACGACGAGACGTTGCCGACCGCACCGCTCGTCTATTGTGGGCCGTTCTCGTCCGATGTGCTGGCATTGGCCGAGCAGGACAGCAGCGTGCCGGGTGCCGGCGCTGGCCACATGCGCGAAGGGCTAGTGATCGTTCCAGAGCGCGAGCGGCGAGACGACCATATCGGACGCGTGGCCTTGAAGCACATCAGTAATCGCTACTGGGAGTGGGCCGACTAATCCACGGCACACCGGCAAGTTGACTGCGCATGAATCCCAACATGAGCTTGAACCATGAAGAAATCAGGCGTTGAAGTTCCCGGGTTTAATCTGAAGGACGGCAAGCTTGTAAAGGGCAAGACAGGAACTAGGAAGATGTCGGTGAGTGCGAGGATCGGTCAGCGCAAATCCAAGCGTGTGCGCGTGGTCAGGAAAACAACGGGCTCGTGAAATACGTCTTGGGTCATTTCCACGTGAAACAATGATGCGTTTCACAGCAACAACAAGGACTTGCTCATGGCTCTCGCCGACGAACTCGACGCTCTCATAGCTGCTGCGGAATCCGAGCACCATCGTATCGACGAAGCGGCCCATGCAGTCGCCAACGTCATTCGTGCCTCTCAGCAGCTCGATCAACTCCTGCATCAGTGGGATGAATGGCGGTCATATACCGGGCAGAGACTTATGCATGCGTTACCGCCACAGGTCGATGTCCGGAGAATCGCAGACCAGATTATGATGGAGCGGGTGCTGCAATGAGCCCGGAAAAGGGAAAAATGCGTGTCCTTGACCTGTTCAGCGGCATTGGCGGGTTCTCGCTCGGACTGGATCGCACGGGCGTCTGCGAAACCATCGCATTCGTTGAAAACAACCCTTTCTGCCAGCGGGTGATTGCCAAGCACTGGCCTGGCGTGCCGATCATCGACGACGTGACCACCGCCGAATTTACCGAAGGAATGGCCGATGTCGTTGTCGGAGGCTTCCCATGCCAGGACGTGTCGCTTGCCGGACGCCGCGCCGGATTGGCCGGAGAGCGTTCAGGACTCTACCGGGAACTGGTGCGAGCCCTTCGCGTGGTACGACCGCGCCACGCGATCGTGGAAAACGTGGCAGCGCTGCTTTCTGACGGGATGGGAACCGTTCTTGGAGACATGGCCGAGAGCGGGTTTGATCTTGAATGGGATTGCGTTCCGGCGTGCGCCATCGGCGCCCCTCACGAGAGGGACCGGGTGTACATTGTTGCCCACGCCCATAGCGAACGATGGGGAGAAGCGGGGCGACTTCAACATCGACCGCTCGAAGTGCCTGCCGGGGGAACTGAGGCGCGGTCCGTTGCCGAAAATGCTGCCGACGTTACGGGCCAACAAATGGGGCATGCCGGACAGCCACGGCTCGATCGAAGCATGGAAGGCCAACGGCTTGATCCCGACGCCGAGCGCGACGGGCGCCGACAAGGGCGGACGCGGCGACCTCCTGACAGCTTTGCCAGGATACGAGATCGCGCACGCTGGCACCTTGCCGACCCCTACGGCTCGCGACTGGCGTTCCGGGATGGCCTCGGACGCGACGCATTCGAAAAACAGCAGGCCGCTAAACGAGACGCTGGCCAAGATGGGTGGGAATCGGTCTGGCCGGATGAACCCGCGCTTTCGGGAGTGGATGATGGGGTACTCGACTGGATGGACCGAGTTAAGGCCACCGGCAACACGATCCTCCCGCAAATCCCGGAACTCATCGGCCGCACCATCGCGCAAGCCGAAGGAATGACCGAATGACCGAAATCGCATTTCCGCTCTGGCTGGCTGTCCGCCTCGTGACCGGGGAAATCCCGCCCGATCCGCAAGAAATGACCGCATCCGTATGTCTGAGAAGGCAGCAAGACATCAACTCAGGAGAAGCGATTTCTTACGCGGTTCCGGTCCGAGGAAAACCAGTACGAGTTGCTTGGGCTATTTGTCGGCCGTGGCCGCCGCTTGATCCGTGTGGGTGTGAGGATGAAGTGAGTCAGTGAGGTTTTGTTTCAAGCTGGCGTTGTGCGTGCGGGATCGTCGAGAAAGTCAACCTGCCGTTGTGCTGATGATGATGAGGGAACATGAACCACGCCCAGAAAGTGATCGCCGCGCTCGCCGGTATTCGCGTCCCACTCGAAGACGAGAAGGCAACGCAGTTGGCCATCGGCTCGGCGCTTGCCGCCGCCGGACTGAACGCCGAGCGCGAGGTGCCTGTTACAGGCGGCATTATAGACTTTGTCGTCACGCTCTCCGAGCCGTCGCCGCCGCCGTTGCGCTCAATGCGGTTCATTCACGTCGGCGTCGAGGTGAAAATCAAGGGCGGTGGCGCCAGCATAGCGCGGCAGATCAGACGGTACGCGCTAGAAGACAGTCTCGATGCGATCGTGCTGGCGACATCCAAGCCCGTCGCTCTCCCGGCCGAGATCAGCGGCAAGACGATTGCCGTTCTCGATCTTGCGAGGGCTTGGCTGTGAGAACCTACGGCAGCATCCGGCGCACATCGGACGGATGGCAGATCGACGCGATCGAGCCGCATGTTGCGCTGCGACTGAAGGCCGTCTTTCCGCGCATTCCGAAGACCGGCCGACCGCCATTTAAGATGATCGGCGGGGAACAGCTCGACGCTGACCTCATGTGGTTCATGCAGCGCTACCCGCTCGTGATCGCCGATGATGAGCGCGCGCACATGGCGCAGCGCAAGACGTTGTTTGAGACCGGACAGGCCGAGCTTGGGTTTCTTTTGTCCGAGCAGTGGAAGCCGTCTGGCGCGATTGCGTTCCGTGACGGGCAGAGCCCATACACATATCAAGCGCAAGCGGCCGAACTCGCCAAGCGCAAGGGCGGCTTGTTGCTCATGGACGATCTCGGGCTCGGGAAAACCGTTTCGGCGCTTGCGACCATCTGCGACCCTCAGTTCCTGCCGGCGCTGGTCGTGCCGCCAACCCACCTCGTCAAGCAGTGGGTGCAGAAGACGGCAGAATTCACGCATCTGGACACGCACGTCATCAACTCAACGAAGCCTTACGAGCTGCCAAAGGCCGACGTATACGTGTGTCCGTACTCGAAACTCTCCGGCTGGATCGACTATGCCGAGAAGTCGCCGTTCAAATCTATCGTGTTCGACGAGATGCAGGATTTGCGCAACGGCAAGGGAACGGCGAAGGGCAAAGCCGCATGGGCGTTCCGCCAGCAGGTTCCGCTCGCCATCGGGCTGACGGCGACCCCCATCTATAACTACGGCTCGGAGATATTCTCGATTATCGAATTCATCGAGGAAGGCGCGTTTGGTTCGTGGAATGACTTCTGCACAGAGTGGTGCTCGATTGGGGCGGGCGGTAAGTGGATCGTCAAAGAGCCGCAGGCGTTGGGCACGTTTCTTCGCGAAAGTCATCTCGCGCTGCGGCGGACGAACGAGGACGTTGGTAAGGAATACCCGCCACTCAACGTGATTATTCACACCGTCCCATACGACGAAAAGGTTCTCGACGACGAAGAAGCGGCGATGCGGTCGCTTGCGCTTCGGGTGACGATGGGCAGTTTCACCGATCGCGGCATGGCCGCTCGCGAGTTTGATTTGCGGATGCGGCAGGCAACAGGGGTTGCGAAGGCGCCGCACGTCGCGGCCTTCACGCGGATGTTGCTCGAAGCGAAGCAGCCCGTCCTACTCTGCGGCTGGCATCGAGAGGTGTACGACATCTGGCTCAACAAGCTTGCGGCGTTCAACCCGGTGCTGTTCACCGGCACGGAGTCGCCTGCGCAGAAGGATCGCACGAAGCAAGCGTTCGTTACCGGGCAGACCGATCTGATGGTGATGTCGCTGCGCTCTGGCGCCGGTCTCGACGGATTGCAGAGCCGCTGTCACACGATCGTTTTCGGCGAACTCGACTGGTCGCCGCAGGTTCACGCCCAATGCTGTGGCCGGTTGCGCCGGCCGGGTCAGGCCAGCCAAGTGGATGCGATTTACCTGCACGCGGACGGCGGGTCGGACCCGAGCGTCATCGGCGTGCTTGGTCTGAAGTCGAGCCAGTCGGCCGGCATCGTCGATCCGCTTGCTGCGCCGTCGCAGCAGCACTCGGACGCCACGCGCATCCGGCAATTGGCCGAACTCTACCTTCAAGGAAAAAGCCACTTAGCGGTTAAGGAGTGTGCGGCGAGCGTGGTGCCGGCCCATCAGATGGGGCTTGCATTTGGCTAGGAGGTACCGGATCAGCAAGAGCAACGCCAGGGTGACTTTCTCAGGGCTTGCAGCGTGCAAACCGTCAGCTTGAACCATCTGTGCATCACTCGGGATGCCTGTTGACTACGGGATGCAGTTCTGAGACTGTCCGATCATGACACGCGATTCAGACAAGACAGAGCAGATAGCCATTCGGTTTAGTTCGGCTGATGTGGCCATGATCGACGATTTACGCCGGGCGGAAGTAGATATTCCGGTACGGGCGGAGATGGTGCGGCGGGCGATACGGGATTGCCATGCGCGGATGGTCGGGGCGCAGGGTAAGAAAGATCGGCGGAGGGGTGCTTAGTGGCGCGGGCGGGGCAATGAATATAGCTACGACATTTGGCGCTGGATGCGCTGGCGATTATGCCGACTTCATCCGCAGCAAGTCGCAACTCGATGGTGGCGACGGGTTCTCGCCCGTCTTCATGCCGGATCACCTGTTTGATTTCCAGCGGCATCTAGTGGAGTGGGCAATCCGCACGGGTCGCGCGGCAATGTTTGCCGATTGCGGTCTGGGCAAGACACTAATGCAGTTGGTGTGGGCCGAGAACGTTGTGCGCACCACCAACAAGCCGGTGCTTGTGTTGGCACCGTTGTCGGTGTCCATGCAGACGCTGGACGAAGCGGAAAAATTCGGCATCGACGCCGAGCGCAGCATGGCTGGAAAATTCAGTCAGACGCGCGTCGTGTTGACCAACTACGAGAGGCTGCACCACTTCGACCATAACGACTTCGCTGGTGTCGTCTGTGACGAAAGCTCGATCATCAAGAACTTCGATGGGTCGCGCAAAGGAGAAATCACGGAGTTCATGAAGAAGGTGCGCTATCGGCTGCTGTGCACGGCAACCGCCGCCCCGAATGATTACATCGAGCTTGGCACGTCGTCGGAGGCTCTTGGCTATCTCGGCTTTATGGACATGCTCGGCACGTTCTTCAAGAACGACGAGGACAGCCTGCACCCGGCTTTCATCGGTTCAAAATGGCGCTTCAAGCGCCATGCCGAGCCGCGTTTCTGGCGCTGGATGGCGAGCTGGGCGCGGGCCTGCCGTCGGCCGTCCGACATGGGGTTCAGCGACGACAACTTCGTGCTGCCTGAGCTTGTGCTGCGCGAGAGTATCATTCACAGCCCGCCGCGTGACGGCGATCTGTTCCATGTCCCGGCAATTACATTGCAGGAACAGCGCGCCGACCTCAAGGACACCATTGAAGCGCGCTGCCAAAAAGCCGCTGAACTTCTGGAGCCTAGCAAAAGTGGCATCGCGTGGTGCCACCTGAACCATGAAGCTGACCTCCTTGAACGCCTGATCCCCGGTGCCAAGCAAGTCAGCGGATCGGACAGCGACGACGAGAAGGACGAGATTTTCCAGGCGTTCCGCAATGGTTCTGTACGGGTTCTAGTGACCAAGCCAAAAATTGCCGCTTTCGGCATGAACTGGCAGCACTGCAACCACATGACCTATTTCCCGTCGCACTCGTTTGAGCAGTATTACCAGGCGGTGCGGCGCTGCTGGCGCTTCGGGCAGGTCAACCCTGTGACGGTAGATGCGATTGTCACAACCGGGCAGTCAGGGGTGATGTCCAACCTGAGCCGCAAGGCCGAAGCTTGCGACACGATGTTTGGCGAGCTTGTCGCGCACATGAACGACGCACTCGGCATCGCCAGAATGACAACGCGAGACACGAAAACGGAGATACCGGCATGGCTGTAACTGATCAGGTTCTGACCGACGCCTACGCGCTTTACAACGGCGACAGTTGCGAAGTCCTGCCGACACTGCCGGGGGCATCGGTGGGGTTGTCGGTGTACTCGCCCCCGTTCTGCGGGCTCTATAACTATTCCAGTTCCGACAACGATATGTCGAACTGCGCCAGCTACGATCAGTTCTATGAACACTATCGTTTTCTGGTTGGGCAGATCGCGCGGGTGACAAAGCCTGGTCGGATTTCCGCCGTGCATTGCATGGATATTCCCAATCCTGGCCAGCAGGACGGATACCACGACCTTCCCGGCAACATCATCAAGCTCCACACCGACGCCGGCTTCCATTTTTTTGGTCGCGTGATGATATGGAAGGAACCGCTTCGCGTTGCGGTGCGGACGCGATTGAAGCACCTGACGCACAAGCAACTGGTCAAGGATTCGACGCAGAGCACGGTGGCGGCCGGCGACATGCTGTTGATTTACCGCAAGCGCGGCGAGAACGCCGAGCCTGTCGCGCACGAGGTCGGGTTCAGCGAGTATTTCGGCGCTCGCGAGGTGCCGGCTGAGTTGGCCAAGCACAAAGGCACAACGGATCAGCGCCTGAACAAGCTTTCGCACTGGATATGGCGACAGTACGCCTCGTGCGTGTGGGACGACATCCGCATTGATAGGGTGTTGCCATACAAGGAGGCGCGCGAGCCCGACGACGAGAAGCATGTTCACCCGCTGCAACTCGATGTCATCGAGCGGTGTGTGGCTCTGTGGTCGAACCCCGGTGATGTTGTGCTGACGCCATTTCTTGGCGTCGGCAGCGAAGCCTATGGCGCGGTGCGCCATGGGCGCAAGGCGATTGGCGTTGAGTTGAAGCCGTCGTATTTCAAGCAGGCAGTGAAGAACGTAGCCGCCGCGACCGATCCGGGGGAGGCGGTTGCGGCCGGATTGTTCGATGATCTGGACCGTGAGAGCGAGCTTGAGGCGGCCGAATAGAGGACGTTTCCCTCGCGCGCGGGCGCGCGCCCGCGCGTAGCGGTCCGAAAATCTATACAACTCGCCTCGCGCGCGCACGCGTGTATGGTGGCAAAACTTATACGGAACACTCTCCATGACCGGCCAATCCCGCGTTCATTCCGCTCTTGAAAGCGTCCTGAATGTGGCCATTGGATTCGGTGTGGCGTTGATCGGTCAATGGCTGGTTTTTCCGCTGTTCGGGATTGCGGTTTCGGTGTCTGAAAACCTCATGATCGGGGCGCTGTTTACCGCACTGTCCATTGTTCGCAGCTATGTGGTTCGCAGGGTGTTCAATGCGTGGCATGTCAGGGGAGCAAGCGCGCCATGAAGGAATCGGACGATGATCTGTGGTTCCGTGCAATAGAGAGGATTGCCTTTTGGTGCATGATTTACCCTCTTATCGCCGGTCTTTTTGGCGGGGCATTATTGGGCGTATGGTTCAGCCTGGATTGTGACAAATGACCATCAACCCAGACATCGCGGATCAAGTCAGCCCCAAGTACTATCAGACCGCTTCCGGTATCGAAGCCATCGATGTCATCAAGGGCTATCGGCTTGGTTTTCATCTTGGCAATGCGTTCAAATACATCGTCCGCGCCGGGCGGAAAACCGAGGATCGGACCGTCGATCTCAACAAAGCCCTCTGGTATCTCAAGGATGCCGTGGCAAGCCAGGGCGTGGATTTTGTCTGCGGCTATCCGCATCCGCGCCGGCCGCGTGTGGCTGACGTTATCGTGGCGTTTGATTTGAGCGGCAATCTTGCCGATGCGGTGCGGGCTATTTTGGCAGGCTACGCGAACGCAGAGAACTGCCGCGATGCCATTGAGGATATAGAGGGGGAGTTGGCGCAATGAAGAAGCCCAAGGGGACGCCGCTGGCCGCTGTTGAGCCGGGTGATTACGTCGATGTCGATCCAGGCGATGACATCAAAGTCACCGCGCTTGTGCCGGTCGAGCCGCCGCATGACGATACGATCCTGCGCGTTCCGGTCCGCCGCCTCGATCCGGATATGCCGCTGCCTTCCTACCAAACCGCAGGCGCAGCCGGGCTCGATCTCATCGCAAGAAAGCAAGTCCACATCGAGGGCAACGCGTGGGCGGTTATTCCAACGGGATTGAGCGTTGAAATCCCGCACGGCTATGTTGGCTTCGTGTGCTCGCGGTCCGGCATGGCGGCCAAGCGCGGCATGTTCGTGCTCAATGCTCCCGGAATAATCGATAGCGATTACACCATGGGCGAGGTGCAGGTCATACTTTACAACCCTGGAACCGTGCACACGATCAACCGAGGCGATCGGATTGCTCAGTTTCTGATTATGCCGGTGGCGAGAGTGGAATTGGTTGAGGGAACCGTTGCGCGGGAAACCGAACGGGGAAGCAATGGGCTCGGGTCTACGGGGGTGTGAAATGGCCTATGTTTTCCGCCAGTTCGCAGAATGGGTTGGTGTCTTCATTGTCGTTATCGTTTTGGCTGCGGTGACCATCGTCTTCGGCAAGATGGCCGAGTATGTGGGCTATTTGGCTTACGATCATCCGCGAAAAGCGTTCGGGTTCGCTTGTTACAGCATCGGAGTGTCGTCAGTAATATACGGTTGGCTGCGCATCACCAGTCGGAGCAATATCAAGGATAATCAAAAATGACCGAAATCATTTTATCGCAAAGCGAGGACGACTGGCTGCCGGAAGATGATGACCTTCCGCCAGTCGATCCGTTGGCCGGCATGGAAGCTCTGCGCATCATCAATGAAATTCTAGCGCCGCGCATGAAGGTCTATGGCGATACGATCGTCATGGCCGATGCAGCCCGGCATAAGTTGGCGCTGGCGCTCGTGGACGTGTGGGAGCGGGGGTTGCCATATAATTTCGACGTTGAGGAGATTTCCGATGCGGCCGAATAGCGATGCGTGTGCGCTCGCGCTGATCGGTCTAGCGGAGCGGCTTGAGGCGGAAAATGCCGATCTGAAGCGCTCCATGATCCGCGTCCTGGCCTACGCCAGTCACATCATCCATAATCACGCCGATGGCGTTCCGCCAGACACAATGCGGCGGTGGACCGAGGCGTACATCGCCGCCAACGAAGCGCTAGGGATGATCCCGGACGTGGAACCGCAAGCGACGATTGGAATTCCATCATCATGAGCCGTACCTATATATCCAATCCATCCAAGAGCGGTCGCGGCAACAGGATGGCGTTCGACGAGCGTCAGAAAAAGCGCATCGCGACAATGGCGCGAGACGGGTACGCAGTCCACATGATCGCGGAAAGTGTCGGGTGCAGCACGAAAACGCTGACCGCCTACGCTCAGACCTATGGCATCGTGTTCATGGACGAGGCAAGCGTGCGCGCGCGGGCGGCTAATGCCCGAAAAAAAGCAAACGGGGGCGCATCGGCATGAACAACGGCACTGGAGCCAAGCTCTATACGGTTGCAGCTCGCGTGACCTTGCAGAAAGCGGTCATCGAGGTCTGGGCCAATTCTCTGGAAGAAGCCAAGGACCAGATTGCCGCGAACCGCTTTTCTACGGTTGAATGGGGCCGGGGAGAATTGGTGAGATGGGAAGTGACGGGGGAAGTCAAGGAATCGGGGGAGTGATGCGATCGGCTGCATTCGGACTAGCGGTTTCTACGTCGTGGGTCGTGGGTATTCTGGTGGGGTTAATCCGATAGGAGAGTGGTGTGATTGTCGAGCGTGCCAAAGTCGAGTTAGGCGATGCAGTGCTGCGCATGTTTCGCGCCGGGGCAGATACGTTGGAAATCGCGGACCGCTTGCGGATTTTCAAGCGGGATGGACGACCGAACGAGGCCAAAGTCTGCGGTCTCTTGTATGAAGCGAGAAGACGAGAAAAGTTGGTTCAATCTGACGTTCTGGAATCAGAACAGTCACCTGACCGGAGCAGCAAGTTGAAACGGCATGTTGACTTTTCGACGGTGAAGCCGGCACGCCGTCAGCTTGAAGCACCTAATGTGCGTCGGGTTGGACGAAAAAGGCCCCAGATCGCTCCGGGGCCTTGATGTCTCATGCAACCGCGACTTCCCGCGCCAGACGCCGCGCCACGTTGACCGTAACGCCAAGAGCTTGCTCGATCTCTCGCGACTGCGGCATGCGGCCGTGCGTGGCTTGGAATTGATCGGCAAATCTCTCTGCCTTGGCATTGAGTGCAGCGCGTCCAGTCAGGCCAACGTTGAACTCCGGTGGCTTGGTCTGACCGCCGATGCCGAAAGCAAACAGGAAGTTCGCCCCCAAAAACAGCGCGATTGGCAGTAGCCCAGGCTGGTATAGGCTAGCCTGCTGCGGGGTTACTGTCCCGCCGAGATAGGCAGCGATGCGTTGGCCACCGCTATCCAGCTCGGATCGGCGGGACTTGATGGCCATTTTCGTGCGGTATTCCTCGGTATCGAGGTATCCGCATCTCGGTCCAAATCCTCCGACGCATTCCGTCTGGCGCATTTTGACGAGGCCCGAGTGCTCGGACACGAGGGCCTGCAAGATACGATCATCGGCCTCGCGTTCGATCTGGGCCTGATCGCGCATCAGGGCGACACGCTCTAGGGTAGTCGTGACCTCGAAGGCGGAACCGACGAGGAATCCGAGCACAAGGGCGATGCCATTGACGATGTTCCATGCGCGAAAGGCGGCCATGGCGCTGGCCAACATGACGGCGTTGGCGATGGTCACGGCGAAGATCGCCGCAATGGTTGGATCGAGGTAGCTGCCGGCTTGCGTCTTCAGGTGATCCACGTTGGCCCAGACGGATACCAACAGGCACGTTCCACCGAGTATTGCAGCGGACACGTGCAGGGGTGTATGTTCTCTCGTAGTCATTGGGTTGTTCCTTTCAGGGTATGGCTTGGTGGCAATAAGGGCGAGGACCGATGGCAGTCGGCTCCTCGCCCGATTGGTTTTCAGGGATCGCGCAGTGTGGCGATGATGACCGCCAGCGCGGATACCGTAAGACCAACACACGCGCACGCTACGACGACTTGGATGGTGATGATGTCCATGGCAGTGGACCTCCGGTTGTGACGCGCACGCGGTTTAAGGTGTCATATTCACTCTTTCTTGCCGTCACGGTCGGATAAGCGGGATCTGAGTTCCGCCATGTCCGCAACCATCATGCTCTTGTACAGTGCCCAATGGTTCAGTTCGGCGCACGCTCGTGTGAGTTGGTTGATCTTTGCCGACGCGCCCGCAAGGTTCATGTCGAGGCCGGATGTCCGTTCCAAAGCCCGCGCCATGTCGGACACCTCGATTGCGAAGTCCTGCATGCGCTCCGCAATCGCGTAGATTTCTTCCTGAGTGACTTTCTTGGTTTTTGCCACGGCTTCCATCCTTTTCTGTTTGCCGTTTCAACTTGCTGCGACGGCAGGGTGACTTTCTCGACCGTTGCCGCGCATTGAAACGCTAGCTTGAAATCAGTCTTCCGTCAGCTCGTAGACAACGAACGGGATACCGTCTGCCGTTTCGCTTTCATCGACCTTGCGCCAGCGTCCGTTTCCAAGCGTGGTTGGAATTTCCCATGCGCTCTTGAATTCGGAAAGCAACCGAGCTTCATCGGCGTAGCTGTCGTTTCCTGCTATCTGCGAAGCAATGTCCGCTTCGTCGATGCTGTCGGTGTAAACGCCGCAGCCTTCCGGGTAGTAGATTTTGAGGGTGGTCATTTGGGGTTCCTCTCGAACGAGTAGGCAGGGCCAGCGTCGTAGTGAACCGCATCGGGCCGCACCGAGAACAGTCCGCCCATGGGGTGGTTGGCGGTTTCCTTCTGGACTAGGTAGCACTCGCGTCCATCGCGGCCGATGTGGCGTGTGTTCATGACGCGCAGGCGAAGGCCGTTGCTTTTCATGGTCACGATTTCTTTGCCGATGCGGTAGTCCATGTGCGCTCTCCCGTGTGCCTGCTGATCCCAAGATAGCGCATTCCGCACCAATGTCAACACAAAAAATACAAAACATCAAAAGTTGTGATGTGTTGACACCGACCAAGTTCCGCCCTATGTCTCTCTGCATGACACAGGACGCCATTCTTCACATGCGGGTCGCGCAAGAGGTCAAGGGGAACCTTGATTCGTTGCGCAAGCAGGAGCCGGATTTGCCATCTCGATCAGAGATGGTGCGGCGTTTAATTGAGCGGGCTGCCGCCGAGGTGAAGCGGGGAAAGAAATGACCGGCGACCCCATTGCTCGCATTGGCGAGAAAGTAACCTGCGAAAACGGCCACGTCATTTGCGAGGTCGTTAAGGCGTTTCCGGCAACACGCAATCATAATTCCGACGCCTCCCCACATTTTGCTTGACAATGTGTATTGCGGAACTTGCGCAAATCATCATAAGAATAAACCACGGGCCGCATGAATTCCCGTGCGCTTAATGCGGTCGTTCTTCTTTCAGACTTCTTGGGTTCATCGGGCCGAATAGCGGATAATGCCGCCGGTCCCGCGCTGAAACCCCAAGAATTCACAAAGAAGAAACCGGGGCCGCGCCACCATGGACTTGGATACACTTATCCTCGAACACTCGTCCGGTGAACCGCTGACGGCGCACGCCGACGGCGACTATCCGCCGTTCGATGGCCTCCTGCCGGCCCCATCCCTTCAAGAAACCATCGACGCTTGGGAAGCCATTGGCCCCGACGACATCGGTCTGTCGCGGTCGGGTGAGCTTGAGCCCGGCATCCGCTTGGCCTTCGATGTGTCGATTGCGGCCCTGACCGCCGTGGCCAAGTCGAAGCTCTCGCTTCAGATGCAGGGCGATCCCAAGGGCCTGATGTCCGGTGACGGCTCGTCCGACGAGGATCCCGAAACCAACGCCCCGACCGCCCATCGTGTCGGCGGGCGCGGCATGTTCGATGCCCCCAACTCCAAGGATGCCCCGTGGCGTCAGCTTCCCGTTGTCGAGGCCATGGCCCGCCGCTGCCAAATCGACAAGGACGAAGCTCAGGCCATGATCTCGGCCGCGTCCCGGTTCTACCGTGATTTCATCTTGGGCAACCGCAACCCGACCCTGACCGCCAAGTATGGGGATATGACGGGCGGCTCCGGTACACCTCTGTCACAGCAGACCGTGCGCTACTGGACCGACAAGAACGGCGTCGAGCGCGAGGAGTTGTCCCCCGAGGAGCGCCGCGCCTATCATCATACCAACTGGATCAACGCCTGCCACGCCATCGGCGTCCACAAGGACCGCATTACCGGCGCCCCGCGTATGGGCATCGTCCTGGTCTGGATGCAGCGGTTGATCTGCGAAGACTACTCCTACGTCAGCGAGAAGACTCCGACGCTGGAAGACGCGGGGCGGGCATACACCGGGCACAAATGCGCCAAGCAGGCGATGGGGGCCGGGGTGGCGATGATCAAGGGCGGCTTGGAGCGCTTGGTTGCGCATTACGAAAAAATCGATCGATAACAACGTGATTTGCCCGGTCAATACCGCGCCCGAAAATTCTACCCATTGACGGATGGGAACCAAATCAGGCAAATCAGTGAACGTTGGGGCATACAAGGGTTTCGCGGCTCCTCTGGTCGGGTCTGGACTTTCCTTCTTCCTCGCATAACCTCGCACAATCAACCCCGTGGGCGCATCTAACGCCTGCGGGGTTTTGCTATTGACGGACAGCGCATGATCGAAGCATCCCGCCGTGGATTTCTGAAGGGTCTGCTCGGCCTGACGGTTATCGCCGTGCTTCCGGTCGTTGCGGATAAGATTGCGCCCGTTGCGCCGCCCGTCGTCGAGCCCGAGGCCGGCATGTGCTACGCTTGGGTACGCACGGCACTTCTGGGCGTTCCAGACGTAGAGAATTTGCAGGACCGCATTGCCAACGGATGGCAGTTCGTCGAGCCGGGGCGTCATCCTGAGCTTCCGACCGCTGACGCCTGCGAAGCGGTGAAATCCAGTGGCCTCGTGCTGATGAAGTGCCCAATCGAGCGCGCCGAAGCCAACCGCAAGGCAGAGATCGAGGCGCACCGGCAACGCTTCCGGGCATGATGGGAATGACTATGGATCAGATCGACGCGACCGCACTCCTCAAGGCCAAGGTCGAAGACCGCAATCCGAAGTGCGCCAGCTGCGCCATGTGGTCGAGGCTTCCTGGATCATCTGTTGGCTCATGTGCCCGTGCCGGCGCCAACATGGTCATTCACACTGCCGATCTCACGGTTTGCTCGGACTGGAGCGCGATCCGGACGAGCTAGTGCCGCGTCACCTACGGGAGCAACTGACGATGGGCGATCTTCTGATCTGCGTTACCAAGGTGCTTTTCCCGGAGGCGACCGACCCGAAACACATTCGCCCCGCCGAGCCGCAACGGTAGCACTCCAACAGTATCTGACCATTCATACGCGGGGGCTGCGGATCGCTCCCGCGTTTTTCGTTTCCAGGAACCGACCGCCATGGGCGCACTGCTTCCCTGCAACTCAGATTATTTCCGCTGGATGGATGCCGTGGAAAAGCTGGCCCGCGCCTATGAGGCGGACGGCATGAGGTGGAATGATGCGTTTGACCGCGCTCTGATGGAGTTGCGTCAAGACGGATACGGGGTTGAGGCGTGAAGCCGCACATCAGGCTCAAGCCGACGCGGCCGAGAGTTGTTCCGATCTCGTTCCCTGTCGACGATGATGTCGTCCGCGTTCTTAGCCAATTCATGGAGCGGGCGAGCGATGGGCACTTGGATGGCGTCGCCGTTGCCGGCGTGAACCGTGACGGTTCGGTCAGTACGGCGTATGTCGTGCCGCGCAATATGTTCACGCTGCTTGGTGCGATAGAAAACATTCGTCGGCGCGTTGGCAACGAAGCCCTAGGGTGAGCGCAATGGCTCAGAATATGGACTTTCCCGATATCGATGACATCAGGGACGCAGGTTATGACCTGCCGACCGCCGTCCAGTTCTGGGCGCACATGCATTCGTCCCATGACCGCGATCCCATGACGTGGTGGGGGTTTCTCAGCATCGTCCGCGCCAATGGCGGATTGATCGGATGCCGCAACCCGGTTGCCAGGGTGCTGCACTGATGGCAACGGCAATGGACGCATCGACGACGGCCCGCGTGCTGAAATTATTCGCGGAAAACCGCAGCGTGACGCGCATCGCCATTGATTTGGGCTTGGAACTCCGTGACGTATCCAAGACGCTCAAGGCCAATGGGCTCAGGGGCAAGAATGGTCACGGCGACAAGGCCCGCAATGCCAAGATCATCCGGGCGTGGGAAGACGGCCTTTCGACCACGGCCATAGGCGAGCGCTTTGAATTGGCTAGGTCCACCATCGCCGGCATTCTGAGGGGGTCGGGTGTCGATATCAAATCAGCCCACCGTCACCGCTACGATGGACGCGGCGGAACAGTAGACAAGAACCGCAATGCGCTAGCCCGCATGGCATTGAGGACGTGAATCATGGAACAGCAGTTCACGACCACGCCGGAGATTGGTGTATGGGTAGCCGCTATGGGCCTTCCGAAGGTAGAACGGAACCGCTCGAAGCTGTCAGCCGAGTTTTGCAGCATGTTCGTCTGTCAGGCCAAAACACCGGGCGAGGCATTTAACGCCATCCGACCGACCATTGAGCAATTCGTTGCCGAAGGCGGTCGTAAGGTTGGCTGGCTCACAAAGCCGGAATGCACATGGCGTGATGATCTTCCGCTTGTGAACAAGGACGGGGACGAAGTTCGTCCTGGGTGGGCGTGTTATGCGCGCGTGCAGGACCTTGAGCGAGAAGCAGATTGACCGCTATGACCCCCTTTACCGGCCACGCACTAACCGACGCACTTATTGCCGCTCTATGTGGAGCGGGAGCGTTTATGGCGGTGATGGCCGCTTTGGGGTTCCCCAAGCCGACAGATACCGGAGATACCGAGCTGTGAGCGGAAATGCCGGGAAATTCCGGAGCAAGAAATAAATAATATCCCATGAGCAAAAATACCCTCGATCCATCCAAGCCGCTCCAGAACGCCAAGCACGAAAAATTCGCGCGTCTGATAGCCAAAGCTCAGTCTGGAAGGGACGCATATCGAGGTGCTGGATTTACTGCCGCCACCGATAATGCTGCGGATGCCTCTGCAAGTCGCTTGCTAGCGACTGCTAAGGTACGAGCCCGAGTTGACAACCTGACTGCTAAGGTGACCGCAAAAGCCGTTGAAGACACTGGGGTTAACAAAGCTAAGGTGATTGCCGAACTTGCTAAGATCGGGTTTTCCAACATGCTGGATTACGTGACGATCAATGCCAGGGGCGAGGCTTACGCCGATCTTTCCAAGCTGACCCGCGATCAGGCGGCGGCAATTGTTGAGGTCACCAGCGAAATTTATATGGAAGGCGAGGGCGACGAGGCGAAGCCGGTAAAGCGCACGAAATTCAAGCTGGCGGACAAGCGCGCGGCGCTGGTTGACATCGGAAAAGAGCTTGGCATGTTCGTCAAAAAGGTCGAAGTGGGCGGGCCTGGCGACTTCGCCAGCCTGACCGAGGATGAATTGCTGGCCCTGGAAGACGAAATTTCCGAAAAAATTGAGGAAATTAATACGTCTGGGGTCACACATTCGGGGTCCGGGGCGGTTAATTAGCCCGGAAATTCCGAAAATATGCAGTCGAAGCGGGAATTAATTCAGCGCCGGATCGAAATTAAACAGGAAATTCTGCGCCGGAGATTGCGTGAGCGGCACGCCGCGCCGGGCGGGCTGTACGCGTTCATGAGGCACTTCTGGCATGTGCTTGAGCCGAAGACGCCATTTGTTGATGGATGGGCGATCGAGGCGATCTGTGAGCATCTGGAGGCGGTCACTGACGGGAAGATCACGCGGCTCCTCGTGAACGTGAGTCCGGGGTTCAGCAAGTCCTTAATCACAAACGTGTTCTGGCCGGCATGGGAATGGGGACCAAGGGGCCTAACTCATCTGCGGTCGATCGCGTTCAGCTACGCGGCGCACCTGACCGAGCGCGACAACGGCAAGTTTCGCGACCTGATATGCTCGCGTGATTACCGCGACCTCTACGGCGATGTGTTCAATGTGTCGTCTGACGCGGTGGTCAAGGTCGTGAATGACCAGACCGGATGGCGGTTGCGCTCGTCGGTCGGCGGCGTCGGCACGGGCGAGCGAGCTGATCGTGTGTGTTTTCCCGCTGACGAGGCCGTTCTAACAGAACATGGTCCGCTTCCGATCGGAGAGATTGTTCGCAGGAAGATGAATGTCCGCGTCTGGTCAACAGACGTTGAGACTGGCGCGACGGCGTTGAAGCGAATTACGGCGTGGCACCGGAACCCATCTAGCAATATTGTTAAGGTCAATATTGCTAGCGGTGGGTCAGTCCGGTGTACGCCAGACCATCGCATATGGACGCAGCGCGGATGGGTTGGGGCCGCAAGCCTACGACCTGGGGATGTGCTTCCAAGTCTTGCCTTTGCGGATACGCGAAATGCAGCAAGGGCTAACGCCGTAAGCGTCGGCAATAGACTTGGTTGGCGCGGTGCTTTTGAGAATTTCTGCAACATCCGACTCCGTAAGGGACGCAAAATTACTGTCAGCCCCGCGCTTAACGGCTGCTGGCTTGGCGACCATGTGGTGCTCCGAACCTCGGCGGCGATAGGTTGTGCGCAAGTCCAAGTCGAGATGGGTCCAGACGCGGCGGTTTCTAATTCCGTCAATCGTTTGATGGGACACGCCAAACTCGGCGGCAAGTTGCCGGCTTGTACTTTCGTGACGGGCGGCGATGGCTCTAACCATCTCTGCGGTGAGATGCGAGGCACCGTTGCGGAACGTGCCGTGAGCTTTGCAGTCCGCAATGTTCTCGGCGCGCGTTCCGTACTCAAGGTTGTCAAGTCTGGCGTTGGCTCTGTCGCCGTTCTTGTGGCGAACCTCTTGTCCGGCAGGGCACGGGCCGATGAATGCCGTGGCAACAAGCTGGTGAATGAATACGTATTTGGTGCGCCCGTTGCAGCGGACCGTAATGCGTGGGTACCCCTTGTTGAGGATTGTTGTCATTATCCCGCCAGGTATCTGCATTTTGTGCGTTCCGCTCTTGTGCGGGCGCTCAACGATGCGGGGAATGCTCCGGGCTCGGCCAAAGCTAGAAATCTCGTAGCCAGGGAAACCAACGGCCGGGCGCCAGATTTCGTTGCTGTCGCAAGCGTCGAGTATTTCGGGCATGTAGATGAAACCTTCTGTTTGACGGTAGAAGATTTTCATACCATGTATTGCGGCGATGTGCATGTGTTATCATCAAACTGTTTAGATGACCCACACAACATTTCTGACGGCGAGAGCGAGGTAATTCGCAAAAAGACGGTGTTCTGGTTTGACGAAGCCATGAGCAACCGCCTCAACAATCTTGAGGAATCGGCCATCGTCGTGATCATGCAGCGCGTGCATGAGGATGACGTCAGCGGGTTCATCATTGCGAACGAAGACTACGAACATCTTATGATCCCGATGGAGTGGGATGGCCGGCGCTACACAACGTCAATAGGCTGGACCGATCCCCGGTCCGAGATGGGGGAGTTGGCTTGGCCGGAGCGCTACCCGGAACGCTCGCTGGCGAAGTTCCGCCGCAACCCGTTCATGTGGTCCGGCCAGTATCAGCAGTCTCCCGAGCCTCGCGGAGGCGGTATCTTCAAGCGCGATTGGTGGCAACACGAGCACGTCCCGCTTGGTAAATCGCCACCGCCTTGCGAATACATCGTCGCATCGCTCGATTCGGCTTACACGAAAAACGAGCGCAACGATCCGTCAGGGTTTACCGTCTGGGGCGTCTACTACGACGGGAATGGTAATCCCAAAGTCCTGATGCTTGGGGGGTGGCGCAAGCATCTCGAAATTCATGGCACGGAACCGGAGCGCAACAAAGGCGAAGAGGACTACGCTTATAAAGAGCGCTGCAAAAAATCGTGGGGCTTGGTCGAGTGGGTTGCTCATGACTGCAAGCGGTTGCGGGTTGATCGGCTGCTGATTGAATCCAAAGCGTCGGGAATGTCCGTCGCTCAGGAAATGGAACGCCTGTACAAAAACGAAGGATGGGGCGTCGAGCTCGTCGATCCGGAAGGCGACAAATACGCTCGCGCCATAGCCGTTGTGCACCTATGGGCCGATGGCATCGTGCATATTCCGGTCGATCACATCGACCCGAAAGACGACACGAGCGAGTTGGTTCCACGAGATTGGGCGCAGCTTGTCGTTGATGAAATGTCGGTGTTCCCGAATGGCCGGTTTAGGGACTTGACGGATTCGGCCACGCAGGCGCTTAGACATCTGCGCATGAAGAACTTGGCAGTGCGCCGGGATGAACGTGAGATCGAGCGGTTGAACAAGTCTCGGCACAAAGAGCGGTATCGGCCGCTGTATCAGACGTGAGGGACGGCAAGGTGACTGTCGATGTCGTCGCTCGCGCTCTCAAGCTGGCACGTAGCCACATTGAGCACGCGGCGGCGGCGGCCGACAGAAATCCGACAGACGCACAGAAGGCAGCCGGCAACTATAAGCTCGGAAGGCTCAACTGGCACGGGCTGCATATCTCAATCGAGAATGCGAAAGGCTCTAAGCGATGCGGAACCGAGCCAGATGGACGCAAGTGGACCGTCACCATGCCTGCTTCATATGGTTACGTCCGCCGCACTGAAGGTGCAGACGAAGACCACGTTGACGTATACATCGGCCCGCATCCGCTCTCGCCAAACGTCTGGATTATCGATCAGATCGACGCGGAATCCCGCCGATTCGATGAGCACAAGTGCATGCTCGGGTTTGATAGCCGAGACGCCGCGCTCTCCACCTATCGCAAGGCGTTCTCCGATGCACGCGGCAATGAGCGCATCGGAACCGTGACGCAAATGACCGTGCCGCAGTTCAAGCGCTGGGTTAACTCCGGCGACACGCGCCGGCCGCTCGGCTGATGAATTAGGACGTGAATGAATGGCCGACTGCAAGTCGAGCGAATACGCGAACGGTCTCAAGAGAGCGCACGCCATCATCAAGGAACAGCATTCCGCGCTTGCTGACGGCCTTGCGGACGCGAGCCCGGAAGACAAGGACCGAATATTCTGGCGAGCACAGACGATGTTCGATCTCGCAAACCGGATATTGGCCGAAGCTGTTGAGGTGCCCGAGAAATGAGCACATGCAAGAAGCATCGTCGCCCCGGCCTCTACAAGTGGCGCATTTGCTCGCACGGCCCATGGGAGCCGGTTTGCGATATTTGCGACTTGGAGCTTAACAAGATCGCGTTGAAGTGGCGCTTTCCGAAGACGTGGAAAAGGCGTTTTGAGGCATACAAGCGCAGGGAGACAGCATCTGCATGACGATCGACAAGGCCATTACCGAACCGCTCGACGCGACCGCCGACGATCTCGCCGGTATCATTATCCATAATGCTAATCAGATTGCCGCTACCCTGTCAGCAAACGCCATCTACAACGTCGATCTCAACGTGCTCCGATCCACGCTGTTCAAGATGGACGACAACGTTCAGCGCATTCAGAAGATCATCGCCAAGCTCGTCGAGCAGGCGAAGTCCGCCGAATCCGCCAAAGCCAACTGACCCTAAGAAGGAATAACGCCGATGGCCGGGATATCAGCACCGCTGGCAGGGCTGCCAGTGATCGATGCTGATTTTTCCGTCATCATTGAGAACGACGACGGAACACACGAGGAAACACCCGGCACCGAGCCCAAGATGAATGCCGACGGATCGATGGAAATTTCCCTTCCTGACGGTTCCGTCGTCATCGATCTCAATCCGCAGTTTCCCCGTTCTCACAAGCCGGCCGGGTTCGATGAAAACCTAGCCGACACGCTGCCGCTCTACGTGCTCGGCCGCATCTCCGGTGAACTCGTTCCTGGCATTCAGTCGGACGACCACTCGCGGCAAGAATGGCTGCAAGCCCGCGCTCGCGGTATCGAGCTTCTGGGGTTGAAGCTCGACGATCCGAAAACTGGCATCGGCAGCGGACCGCTTGATGGCATGTCAACGGTTCGCGATCCGATCCTGCTCGAAGCCTGCATTCGCTTCATGTCGAATGCGAGCGCCGAGTTGCTGCCCTCGTCCGGGCCGGTCAAGGTGCGCAACGATGGCGCCGGAACCGAGCTTGGAGAAGCGCAGGCAGAAGCGCTCGAAAAGGACATGAATGCGTATTTGACCACGACGGCTAGCGATTACTATCCCGATACCAAGCGCATGCTGTTCATGACTGGGTTTGGCGGTTCGGGGTTCAAGAAAGCCTATCACTCGCCGCTGAAAAATCGCCCCGTGTCCGAATCGGTCGACGCCAAGGATTTGATCGTATCCAACGCTGCTGTTGATCTGTCGTCGGCCGCTCGCGTTACCCACGTCATTCGCATGAAGCGCTCTGACATGGTGCGCATGCAAATCTTGGGCGTTTACCGCGACGTGGCGCTGTCATTCACGCAGCCCAATCAGAATGCCGTCGATGATGCTATGGCGAGTGCCCAAGGCATCCAGCCGCGTCAGGACCGGCCGGAAGATCAGGACTATACGCTGTGGGAGTGCTACTGCGAACTCGACATCGAGGGGCACCAGCACAAGGATGGCGACGGTGAGCCCACGGGGTTGCCGCTTCCCTACCGCGTCACCATTGACGCCAATAGTCAGGAAGTCCTCGAAATCCGCCGCAATTGGGACGAAGGCGACGATGATTTTCCGCAGGCGCGGAAGACCTTCGTTGAATATTGCTACATCAAGGGATGGGGCTTCTACGGCATTGGGCTGTTGCACATTCTCGGAAACATCGCGGTTGCTCTGACCGCAGGCATGCGGGAAGTCCTCGACGCGGGCATGCTCGCCAATTTCCCCGGCTTCCTCTACCTGCAAAACGGCAAGAACAAGCAGACGACGAACCACTTCCAGGTTCCACCCGGCGGTGGCGCGGCGCTCGAATCCAACGGCCAAATGTCGATCAAAGACATGGTCATGGCGCTCCCTTACAAGGAGCCGGGTCCGGCGTTCATGTCGTTCCTCGATTACGTGCGCAAGAACGGCGCGTCTGTCGGGTCTATCGCGGAAACTCAGGTTGGCGAGGGCAAGCAGAATGCCCCGGTCGGCACGACGCTGGCGCTGATCGAGCAACAGACCAAGGTCGAAGGTGCCGTGCACAAGGGCCTGCACGCCTCACAGGCCGAGGAATTCCGCTTGCTGAAGCGGTTGTTTCAGGAAGACCCGGCATCGCTGTGGCGTCACGCGCGGCGCACGACGGCGAAATGGAACGAGCAACTGTTGCTCTCGGCCCTGGAAAATACCGACATCGTGCCGCAGGCCGATCCCAACACATCGTCGCACATGCAGCGGTTGATGAAGGCCGGAGCGCTGAAGCAAGTTGCCGACGCCAATCCGCAGTTCGATCGCACCAAGGTTGATCTTCGCGTCTTGAAAATGATCGGCATCGACGACGCGGATTCGCTGATGATCCCGCCCGCCCCGATGGCAGCGCAGCCCGATCCGTTCTTGCAGATCGAGGCCATGAAGGATCAAACCAAGCGGTTGCAGATTGCCACCACGAGCCAGGACAAGGCAGCTGACCGCGCGTCGAAGGAGATGCAAGAGAAGCTGAAGTTGGCCAAGGAACTGGCCATTCACCCGACATCGGCGGATGTCGTCGAAACCGCACTTGGGGTACAGATGTCCCCGCCTCCGTCTCAGTCACCATCCCTCATTCCGGCTTGAAAAGGACCAATGCCATGAAGCACATGAAGGCAAGTGCGAAAAACCGCATGGCCACGAAGATCAAGAGCTATGGCGGTGGGGCCGGGTCTGGCATTGGCCGGCTGGCCAAACTCAGCGGTCCGTCCGATCTGCTTCCGACGGGCTCGGCGTCTGCCCCTCCGGCTACTGACATGGATGCCGACGGCATGAAGACGGGCGGTCGCGTTGCTCGTCTTGATCGCCCGCATCGCGCTTCCGGTGGCCGCGTCAAAGGCAAGGGCAAAACCGAGGTCAATATCATGATCGCTCCCAATGCGAGCGGTCAGCCGGCGGCTACTCCGGTCCCTGTTCCTGTTCCCGCTGCTGCGCTTCCGCCGATGGCTCCGCCCCCGATGGCCATGAAGCCGCCGATGCCGATGCCTGGTCCGGGTGGGCCGATGATGGGCGGCGGTGGAATGCCCGGCATGATGCCGCGTGCTCGCGGTGGGCGCGTGCCGCACATGACTGCTGGCGCAGGTTCCGGCGAGGGGCGTTTGGAAAAGACCAAGGACGCCAAGAAGTAACGCGATGCACGTCCTCGACCGGATGCTCGCCAAGAAGCTTGGCGACGTGATGCTGGAACACTCGCAAAAGTCCGTCGGACAGTTGGCCGAAGGCTCAGCGAAAGACTACGCCGATTACCGCGAGCGCGTGGGTTACATCCGCGCGCTCGACCACGTTCAGGAGTGGATCAAGGAACTCATCGAGGCCGAAACCAAAGGCGAATGACGGAGGCGCGCATCATGTCCCGCGATGAACGATTGTCGCACTACAGCGAGAACGAGCGGTTTCTGATCGGTAAATTGGAAGAGATCGCAACGGGCCGATCCGGGGAAGGCTCGCACGTCGATCTCATGATGGTCCGGGATATTGCTCACGAATGCCTGCATCAGTTGGGTTGGCCTTCGCATTTTGAACCGAACGCAGCGCAACTATCACTCAACGCTTGAACACTAGCCGGTTCCCGTGCCGAAAATTCGGCGCCAGCATGAACGGCAGATAAATCTCGAAAACCTTTCTGTTCGCGTATCCAACGCCAGCCCCACGCCGGGGCCGGTCAACATCAACGCATGTCTTAAAAAGGGAACCATGAGCACCGCTCTCATGTCGCAGACGCTCCTCAAGGTCGCTCAGGCCGACGACCCGCGAGAAGGACTGCTGAAGCAGCTCGGCAATACTGCCGTCGAGCACTATCAGCTCATGGAGGACGACATCCTCCTCGCCACCTATATCCGCCCGGAAAAGACCAAGGGCGGCATCATCCTGACCCAGCAAAACCTGGGCGAGGACCGCTTTCAGGGCAAGGTCGGACTTCTCGTCAAGAAGGGTCCTGCCGCTTGGAAATTCGACCGCACCAATCAGTACCCCTTCGAGGGTGATGTGCCCGAGATCGGCGCATGGTGCGTCTATCGCGCTTCCGAAGGCTGGGAGATCGGTCTGAACGGCGTCTCGTGCCGCATCATTCGCGCGTCTCTCGTCCGTGGCGTCGTCGCCGATCCATCGGTTGTGTGGTGAGGTGAGCCATGGCAGGTGAAGATTTCGTTCTCGAACTCAGCCCTGAGGAAATCGCTGCGCTTGAGGCATCATACCCGGCCGCAGCGCCCGAGATGAAGCCGGTCGTTACCGCTAAGGAACCGACCGATAAGAAAGCCGAAGCTCAGCCCGAGAAGGCCAAGCCCGAGCACTACTCGGAAACCCTGCGCAAGCGCGCTGAAGATGCGGAGCGTATCGCAGGCGAAGAACGCGCCAAGCGGGTGCAGGCGGAGAAAGCCGCGTCCGAGACGACCAAAAGGCTCGCCATGTCCGACGTGGGCCGGGTTGAAAGCCAGCACGCCGCTGTCGTTAACGGTCTGGCCATGCGCAAATCCGAAATGGATGCGGTCAAGGCCAAGCATTTGTCGGCGATGGAAACCGGCGATTACAAGGCTGTCACCGAAGCCGCCGAGCGCATGGCGTCGTTGCAGTCGGAAATGCGCGATCTGACCGCAGGCAAGGAAGAACTTGAAACGCTGGTGTCGCGCACGCGGGCTTCCGCCAGGGCAGAAATCGAACGCCCTGCGCCGAAGGATGAGCACGCTGATCCGGTCGAGGCGTACATCCAGTCTATCCCTGGCGCTCGCGAACAGGCTTGGCTGCGGGAACACAAGGAATGCGCAACTGATCCGGAGTTGAATGCCAAGGTGCTGATGGCGGATGCCCAGGCCAAAAAGAAGGGCATTCAGCCGGGAACCGACGCGTATTTTTCGCATCTCGATAAGGTCATGGGCTACGGCGAGGCCGCCGAGACGGAGGAAACCGTGGAACGAGGCGAAACCGACGATCAGCGCGCCGCTGCCAAGGCAGCGAGTGCTCCGGCTGCAAAGGTGGCTCAGCCGGAACCGACGGCCAAGCAGCCGGCGAAGCGTGTTGCCGCTCCGGTGTCGCGTGATGGTGTGCTGGCCAAGACTGCCGACGGCCGGACGCAACTCGTGCTTAGCGCTTCGCAGGCAGAGATGGCCGATAGCCTGGGCATTCCGCGCACCAAGTACGCGATGCAGCTCTATAAATTGGAGCAGGGCAATCGTGATCCGAATTACAGCGGCCCGCGACTTGGCCAGCAGTCTAATTGATGGGGATTTCCATGACCAAAACCGCTCTTGCGGAAAAGCCGGCCGCGCGCGTCAAGGCGCGTGAGCCCGTGACCAACACCGAACCCGTGCGTGAGAACAAGCGCGAAGCCGTGCGTGAAATTCCTCCGGGGGCAATTACCTTCCAGCACCCGGAAACCGGCGAAGTGTTCGTTCGCATGCCGAGCTCGTCGTCGTCGGGAAGTGCACTGGATTTTCCAGTTGAGCTCTTCCCGGAAGGCTTCACCTATCAGTGGATTCGCGAAAGCACCTACGGAGAGCCTGACCGCCCCAATCTTCTTGCCCGAGGCCGGCAGGGTTGGCGTCCGGTTCCGGCCGAGCGGCATCCGGAATACCCCGTCGCAATCGACGGCCTGCGGCTTTACGAAGCCCCTACTCAGTTCGTCGAGGCGGCGCAGCGCGAGGAGCGGCTGCGGGCACGTCAGCAGGGTCAGACGCGCAAGCCGGACGTGAGGCTGCCAAATGGTTTTGACGCGAGCCAGAAGCTGAGTTTTGCCAAGAAGGGTGCTCCCGAGCGCATGCCGTCGGCTTACAAGCCGCAGCTGACGCGATCGGTCGATATGGACGAATGAATTGTTGAGGTCACAAGTTGTGACCTCAACGTGATGCGTTTGAAGCGGCCGGGTTTTCCCACACGGGAAAATATCTCCCGGCCGCTTTTGTTTCTGGGTCACGCACGCCGTGGGGCCTTTGGAAAATATGGGACTGCCGACCGAGCTGGACGGCGCGTCACCACCATCTGCAAAAGGACAACAAAGATGGCAAATACCAATGCGCCCTTCGGTTTGAAGCCGATCGGTATTGGTGGCGGCACCAGCCCGAATTTCGAGCTGGTCACTGCGCAGATCGACCCGACCGACACCACGAAAATCTACCACCAGGACCCGGTTAAGATGGGCTCTGGCGGCTACGTCGCGCAGTGGACTGCCGGCACTGCCAATTCGCAGTTCTGGGGCGTATTCCAGTCGTGCAAGTACTTCTCTGTCTCGCAGGGCAAGGTCGTCAACTCGCCGTACTGGCCCGGCGCCGATGCGTCCGGCGTCGTGACCGCGTATCTCGTCCCGGTCCAGCTTGCGCCTCCGCCGCGCTTCCTGATCCAGTCGTCGGGAACCGCCATCACTCAGGCCGACATTGGGTTGAACGGCGATATCGCGGTTGGAACCGGCTCGACGCTTGGTGGCTGCTTCTCTGGTGCGACCATCAACCAGGCGACGTTGGCGACCACGGCCACGTTCCCGCTGCGCATTACCGGGCTCTATCAGGGTGCTCCGGGCGCTCCGGGCTCTGATGCGGCTTCGTCCTATAACTGGGTCGAAGTGACTGCGAATGTTTACGGCACGACCGGCATCTAACAAGGGAGATCATGCAAAATGGCTATCGCACTTGGTCAGATCCGTGACCTCCTTCTGCCTGGGCTGATGGAGATCACTGGCGAATACAAAGACCTGCCGAATATGTACTCGCAGGTCTTCAAGAAACGCAAATCGAACCTCCAGATCGAGCGATCGGTCCAGGTTCGCTATATGCCGCTTCCCGAGCTGAAAAGTGAGGGCGGCGCAACCCACTTCGACAACAACGCTGGTGAGCGTTACATCTACAATATGGAGCCGGTCGAGGTTGGCCTCGGCTACTCTATCACGCGTAAGGCGATCGACGACAACATCTACAAGACCGAGTTTCGTCCGACCGCTCTCGGCCTTGCCAAGTCGTTCGCCCAGTTCTGGGAGCGTGAGGCGTGGGACATCTTCAACTCTGCCACGACTTACGATCAGCAGCTCGGCGGCGACGGTCAGGCACTCTGCTCGACGAGCCATCCTTACGACGGTGGAACGTGGGCCAATCGACCGGCCGTTGACCAGGACCTCAATGAGACATCACTGCTCAACGCCATCGTTGCGGTTCGCCAGAACTTCGTCGATGAAGCGGGCCTGAAAATCTACGCGCGAGCGGAAAAGCTGGTTGTGCCGCTGGCGCTTCAGCCGGTTGCAATTCGTCTCATCAAGAGCGAGTTGCGTCCCGGAACCGCCAACAACGATGTCAACGCCATCCAGTACATGGACGGCGCCGGCCTTCAGAAGTTCATGGCGGTCGACTACCTGACCTCGAACTATGCCTGGTATCTCACGACCAACATCGACGGCCTCGTCGAGCTTGAGCGTGTGGCCTACGAGACGGATATGTGGGTCGACAACGTCACCGACAACCTCCTCGTCAAGGCATACGAACGCAAGGGATTCTTTTTCAACGACCCCAGGGCCTTGTACGGCTCGTTCCCGAGCGCCTAACGCCAGCGCGCGGCAGTCGGTGGAGAAATCCACGGGTTGCCGCGCGTATCTCTGAAAACTCGCAAAGGAGAAACGAGAAATGTCGACAAACTTTCTCGGTGGCGTCACGCAGGCAACCGAGTCGAGCACGCTCGGCGTCTACCCTGTGCCTGATCCCACCGCACTGCATCAGTGGTTCGATGATTTCGACGATTACACGGCCGGCGAATGGACTATCACTGAAACCGGCACCGGCACCCGTGCCGTTGGCAACCTGAACAACGGCGTCCTGGTCATCACCAATGCCGCCGCCGATGACGATGCAAACTTCCTCCAGTGGTCCGGCAACACTGCGGCCGGCACCGTTGAAAACTGGAAGTTCGTCAGCGGCAAGAAGTCGTGGTTTGTGGCGCGCTTCAAGGTATCGGACGCTACTCAGTCCGATGTCGTGATGGGACTTCAGATCACCGACACCACGCCGCTCGCAGTCACCGACGGGCTGTACTTCCTCAAGGCCGACGGATCGACCACGCTCAATCTGCTGGCGACCCTCAACTCGACTTCGACCACGACCGCCGTCGCGACCATGGCCAACGATACGTATGTCAAGGTTGGCTACTTCTATGACGGTGGATCGAACATCTTTGCTTATCTGAATGACGTGCGCGTCGGCACGTCGGTCACGACCAATCTCGTGACCGATGAGGAGCTGACGATTTCGTTTGGAATTCAGAACGGCGAAGCCGTGGCCAAGATCATGAGCGTCGATTACATCATGGTCGGCTTCGAGCGCTGACCGCCACTCATCTCGCAACAAGGAACAACGATCATGTCGAAGGCACGTCACAAGGGTATGGCGAAGCGCGCGATGGGCGGCGGCGTCAAGGACAAGGAAGCTACGCCGGCCAATGCTTCCGGCAATCCTTCGGTCGAGAAGGAAGCCAAGGCCAAGACCGTGGCTCCGCTGGGCGGCGAGGGTGCCAAGAAGCGCCTCGACCGCGCCCGTGGCGGTCGCTGTGGTGGTTCCGATACGTCGCCGATGTCGGCCTCGTCCTCGAAAAACCCCATGACCTCGGCCGGCAAGTAAAGCTAGGCAACAGTCTACGATAGCAGGGCGCGGGCGGCGGTAACGCTGTCTCGCGCCTTTTTATCGGGGTCAGTAAAAACCTATTCCTCTCGCGAGCGGGCACAACGCACATGCTTCCTATCATCGTCACGGTCGGACCGCTTGCGAGTGCGAGCGCCAATACAATCTCCACCTCTCAGAGCCACAACGGCGCGTTCGGGCTGGCGCTGAATGGGGCGTCATCGACCGGGTTTAGCGCTACCTCGATCTGCGCGGCGCAGGCCGTAGCTGGGGCTGGCGATCTTACCATCAACGGCGCTCTCGCCAACGGCGGCTTGGCGCAGATCACCAATACTGGCTATGTGGCGATTACGTCGGCGGGCGATGATAGTGGAATCACCTTTACCGTCATCGGCACCATGTCGACGCCTGGCGGGTTTTTTGCGCAGAAGGAAATCGTCACTGGAGCTAATGCTTCCGTTGTCGTTTCGACCAAGAAATTCTGGAAGGTGACGACGGTCACGGCATCTGGTGCTGCGGCCGGCAACGTCTCGGTCGGCGTCAACGGCGTTGCAATGCTTGATATGGCGAGGCGCGTGCTCATCACGTCGGCCGGCAATGACAGCGCCAATGCGTTCACGGTGTATGGAACCGATTGGAACGGGGCGCCGATTTCGCAAGCGGTGACCGGAGCCAATGCATCAACTGCGGTTACGACGATCGACTTCAAGACGGTGACATCGATCCTGACATCGGCGGCGACGGCGAGTGCGGTGACGGTTGGGACGAACGGGGTTGCGGCATCGCGACCGATTTTCCTCGACACCTTCGCGTTTCCTCAGGTCGCGATCCAGACCACAGCATCAGGAACCGTCAACTATACCGTTCAGCAGTCCCTCGATGATCCGAACGACGTGGGTTCTGCAAACGTGACGTGGGTCAACCATCCTGATTCCGCGCTCGTCGCGGCCACGGCGACGGCGCAGGGCAACTACGCCTATGCGCCGCGCGTCATGCGTGTCGTGCTCAACTCCGGGTCTGGCTCCGTCAAAGTGACGGCGATCCAGGCAGCAAGCGTGCCGGTCTGACGATGAGCGGTCTTGTCATCGATGGATCGGCAGGTCTGTCTGGCGGCGCTGGGCTATCCGGTCAGAGCGGGCTCGGTGGGGCGGGGCTTGCGGATGGTGGATCAATACCAGCCAACGCGCTGACCGCCGACGACGGCGTGACCTACCTTATGGCCGACGACGGCGTGACGTACCTGACAGGGGATTGAGATAAATGACGACGTGGAAAGCCGACACGCTGGCGCTGACCTCCGATACTCTGACCGGAACCGAGGTCGTGCGCGTCGTCGACGACCCGGCCGGCACGCCGACGTCGAAGAAAACCACGGCACAGACCATAGCCAACCTGGCCAAACCGGCGTCGACGGCGGTCGGCAGGCTCGCGCGCTACACGGACACCGCAGGCACTGCCGCATCGACGGCTGGGCTATATGAGGACGGCTTGGGCAAGGTCAGCGTCGGCCACACCAATCCGACCGCCGATTTCGACGTCAACGGCACGATCAAGGCCAAGAGCTATACCGTCGCCACACTGCCGAGCGCTGCGACTGTTGGTGCTGGCTCGGCAGCGTTCGTCACGGACGCCATGACTGCGTATGGGCTGGCCACGGGCGGTACGGTCGTCGGTGGCGGATCGAGCTTCTCGCGTGTGACGTCTGACGGAAGCAACTGGAAACAAATGTGATGGCGACGTCTGGGACATATGCATTTAACCCCGCCCTCGCGCGGTTGGTGCTGGCGTCGTTCGCCCGCATTGGATTGCGCGGCACGCAAATCCTCACCGAGCACCTGAGCGATGCGGAGTTCGAGAGCAATATGCTGCTCTGCGAATGGTCGAATTCGCAGCCGAATTACTGGCTATCGGAGCTTGTCGACGTACCGCTGATCTCAGGCACGAAGACCTACGACCTCAATGCTAACTTCGTTGCGATCCAGATCGCATACATCACGCAGACGACGGGCGGATCGACGACGGATCGACCGCTTGGAGCGATGTCAACGGTTGAATGGTACTCACAGCCCAATAAGGACACCGAGGGCGCTCCGACCGCCTATTGGTTCGATCGCCAGACGACGCCGCAGATCACGGTTTGGCCGGTGCCGAATTCCACATCGACATACACGCTGAAAATCCGTGGCGTTCGTCAGGTGCAGGACGCAGCGTTCAACAATGGATTGACCCTCGATATCCCATATCGGTTTCAGACCGCGTTTGTCGATGGATTAGCCGCGAGACTTGGCGCGGTTTATCCCAATGCGGCAAGTGCAGCACTTGGACCGCAATATCCGATGATCCTGCAAGGCCGGGCCGATAAGAGCTGGGACATCGCGTCGAGCCAGGATACCGAGCAGCAAACGAAATTCTTCATAACCCCCCAATTTGGGGGTTATTATAAATAGTGAGGGATATCAATGGCTTATCGGCCACACGGCCGCGCTCGTGTCAGCGCGACGCGGCCCCAATGTTGGGCTACCTGCGATCGTTGCGGCTTTTTAGGTAACTTGGTCGATCTCCAATACCAATACCAGTGGGCCGGAGTCGACAAAATCAACCTCGGCATCAAGGTCTGCGATACCTGCCTCGATACGCCGAGCGAATTCTTGAGAACGATCATCCTGCCGCCTGATCCGGTGCCTGTGGATCAGCCTCGGCCGGAAGCATACGCCATCGATGAAGTCGATTACCGCGTCACCGAGGACCGCCAGATACGCGTTACGGAAACGGTCGAAGAACCGCGAGTCCGCCAGTCAACAGACGATGAGAACGCATACTGAGCCATGGCCAACGTCCCCATTACATCGCTGCCGCTCGCGGTCGCAGTCGACGGAACGCCGTACATGGAAATCGCGGTCAATACCGCTGCGCCCGGATCGACGGCGGTATGGGTGTCAAAGCGCTGCACGACGCAACAGGTGGCGCAGTTGTTCTCCAATAACCTCCCATGCGCGATCGAGTACGTGCTTGATGATGGTGGAGTGACGATTACCGCAGGCAACAAGGGGTTCCTGCGCATGCCGTTCGCCGGCACGATCACGTCCGCGTCACTGATCGGGGATCAGTCCGGATCGGTCGAAGTCGACATCTGGAAATGCAGCTACGCGGATTTTGACCCGCCGAGCGTGCCGACCTCGGCCAACAGCATCTGCGGCGGCAATTATCCGACGATTACCGCTGGCGTGAAGTACGAAGACAGCACGCTCAACGGCTGGACGTTCACCTTCGACGAGGGCGACGTGTTCACCTACGTCGTCAATTCGTGCTCCGGCTTTACCAGGCTGACGATCTCGATCGAAGCGTCTCGAACTATTTCCTAAGTCTCTCTCAAGCAAGGAACATCGATGAGCAGCTTGATGGTGTCGCAGAAAGTGCGGCGGCAAACGATAGAGGCCGTCATCATTCGCGCCGATGGAACGCGCGAAAACCTCGGCGTCATCTCCTACTATCACCGCAATCCGCTCATGCGGCTGGCATGGCGCATCAAGCAATTCATCATGAAGGGGGCATAAGTGACCGCTCGTGTTCAGAACTCTGGCCTGGCCAACTTGACCTCGGCGTGGGTGGCCTACACCTCTCTGCCGAAATATCTTCAGTGGGGCACTGGCTCGGGTGCAAATGCCGCTGCCACCACCGTCACCACGACGAGCACAACGGAAGCCCGCACGACGGGCTCGGTGTCTCAGGTCACGACGACCGTGACCAATGATACCTATCAGGTCGTTGGCACGATTACCGCGCTCGGTACGCGTGCCATTACCGAGGTCGGGGTGTTCGATGCGGCTGGCTCCGGCTCGCCGCCGACGGGGGGGCTGATGGACGTGTATGGTGACTTTTCGGTGATCAATTTGACGGTCGGTGACGCCATCGCATTTACCGTCAAGGTCGCATTCACGTAAGCTGAAAGCGGAGATCGCCCGGACATGCTCGGACTGACAAGCCTTGGCCAAGTATCGCTTGGCCAAGAGCAATCATATCGGTCCAACGATCAGGTGGTGTCTGCGTCGTGCGCATCGGCGACGACGGTGACAAAGAGCGCAGAGAAAACCGTTGCGGCGGCGTGCTCTGGTGCGGTGTCTGTCGTCAAATCCGTCGCCGCGACGATCGTTGCTGCTTGCGTGGGTGCCACTACGGTCACGGCGCAGCGGGCATATCTCATCACCATCAGCGTGGCGTGCTCGGGTGCCGTGACGGTCAGCCGCTCGATGGCCAAGATCGTTGCGGCGTCGTGTGCGGGCGCCGTCACAGTTTCGCGCGCCATGACCAAGACGGTATCCGTTGCGTGTTTGGGGGCGGTCAGCGTCGTCAAATCCGTGGCCCTAACCGTTCGTGCCGCATGCGCAGGCGTCGTGACCATCATCGCTTCGTTCCTGCCGCAACCACACTCCCGCAATCGCGGCTATATCATCCAATAGCGGACAATCATGGCCAAAGTGCTCTATAATTTAGCCCGAATGACGACGGCGACGACGGGCACTGGAACGGTGACGCTTGGCGCGGCGGCGACGTTGGGCGGCATCACCTATCTGAGTTTCGCCAATGCCGGCGTTCAGGATGGCGATACCGTCACTTATTGCATTGCGGATTATGGCAATGGCGGATCAGAGATCGGACGCGGCGTCTACACTGCGTCAGGCACGACGCTGACGCGCGCCACGGTGCTGAATTCGACGAATTCGAACACACAAATCAGCCTGTCCGGCAATGCTCATGTCGGCATCAGCGCGGCGGCGCAGGATTTGCCGGCAATCGCCGTCGGAAAAACCCTCACGATTTCATTCACGACGACACTGACCGGGACCGACGGGCAGACGTTTACGTTCCCCGCAGCATCGGCAACGATGCTGACGACCGCCAACACCGCGACCATTACCAAGGGCTTCACGCTCACGCCCAATCTGATCGGAACGGTGACGAGCGGAACAACGACGCTCGATCCGACGCTTGGCAACTATCAGATGATGATCAACGGCGGCGCGTCGTCGATTTCACCACCTGCCGTCGGAACCTATGACGTTCTGGATTTGCTGGTGATCAACGGCCCCAGCGCTGGTGCATTGACATTCACAGCCGGAAAGTGGCGCGTCGGCTCGACGACGGGAAGTACCTACGCGACGACCGTGCGCGCCACGGCGACTATTACCGTGACAATCGCCAGCCCTGGTGTCGTGTCATGGACGGCGCATGGATGCGTCGATGGTGATCCGGTTTGGTTCACGAACTCAGGCGGCGCGCTGCCGACGGGCGTAACGGCGAGCACGGTCTACTACGTCAAATATGTCGATGGGAATTCGTTTCAGCTTTCCGCAACGCCTGGGGCTTCTTCCATCAATACGTCGGGATCGCAGAGCGGCACGCAGACTGGAAATGCGGCATCGCAATTTATTCTGTCGGTCCGCGAGATTTATGGATCTGCGACGTATAGCTGGTCAGCCCTGCAATGATCATACTGCCCGATCGCAATGTTCCGCGCGCCAAGCTTCTGATGCCGGTTGCGGATAAGGAGTGGCGCGCTGCGAGCCAGCGCGCGTGCGTGTTCGGCATCGAAAATCAGACGCGGTTTCGTCTGCGGGCGCGGTTGAGCGACGGCTTTGTTATCTGGTGTGGGTGGTTCGATGACCGCGCCGATGCCGATGCCGTTCTGTTCGCGATCGCAACCGGCTCGATCATCTACGAACGGCAGTTGTGGGACTTGCCCGTTCCGGCATGGCGCCCGGACATCGGCGAGCGTCTGGACTATGACTTTGCCACGGTCGTATTTCTAACCTCTCCAACAGGATCAAATCAGACCTACAGCGTTCCATCCGACTGGGACAATTCAAACAATACGGCCGAATCGGTCGGTGCTGGTGGTGGTGGGGCCAGCGGCGGATCAACGGCGGGGGGCGGCGGCGGTGGAGCGTATTCAAGCCAGGCCAACGTCACGCTGACGCCAGGTGGGTCAGCAACGTATCAACTCGGGAGTACCGGGTCGGCTGGTGGCGGGACGGGCGGGGATACGTGGTTTAATGGGACGACGCTTGGCGGGTCGTCAGTGGGTGCCAAAGGCGGTGCTGGCGGCACGTCTGGCGGCGGCGGTGCGGGCGGTGCATCGGGGTCGGGCGTTGGATCGACGAAGACTAGCGGGGGTACAGCAGGTCGCGCCGATTCACACGGCGGGTCTGGCGGCGGCGGCGGTGCTGGATCGAGCAACAGCAGCGGAAAGAGCGGCGGAAACGGGTCGACCGGGTTCGGTTCCGGCGGCGGCGGTGGTGGTGCTGGTGGGGCATCCAGCTCGGCCGGTTCGAGCACCACGACAACAACGGGCGGCAATGGTGGCAATGGCCGTGCAGGGTCGGGTGGCGGCGCTGGCGGCGGACCAGGCGCTGCTGGCACGGCAGGCACATCGACGAGTGGCGGCGGCGGCGGCGGTGGTGGTGAAAACGGCGCCGGCACGGCAGGCGGATCGGGCGGCGCTGGCGGATCGGGGTCGGAATGGGATTCGACGCACGGTTCTGGTGGTGGCGGTGGTGCCGCATCTGGCGGCTCGGGAACATTCGTTGGTGGCGCTGGTGGTGCCTATGGTGGCGGCGGCGGTGGTGGTGCGTCCTATTCTGGCGCTACGGGAACGGGCGGTGCTGGCGGCCAAGGCATAAACACTCTGACTTATACGCCACTCGTCGCATCAGTCTTCGCGCGCAATCTACCAATGCTTGGGATGTGATCTATGCATGTCGGATATACGCAGATCGATGCCGATGGTAACGAGATCAAGGTGTTTGGCGATACGTGGGGTCAGTGCGTAAAGGTTCCCGACGAAATCGATACGCCAATCGGCCGCGTTGGACCGCCACAGGTCGATGTCGACTACGGTGGCCATAGGCTTGTTGCGCGCTTTAAGGTTCCGGGAGAATTGCAGGTCATCGCCGAGCGCGATCGGCGATTGGCTCTTGGTTTCGACTTCGACTTCAATGATGCACGCGGCGTGCACCGGATCGGAACGACCTCAGACGACATGGACGGATGGGATGAGGTTACGGCCATGGCGCAGGCGGCCATCAACAAGGGAGTGCCGCAAACCGCGATCGATATCGTAACGGATACTGGTCCGGTCGCGATCACGGCGATGGAGTGGCAGGATGTCTTGTTCGCGGCAGCTCTTTTCCGCCAGCCGATATGGGCAAAAAGCTTCGTACTTGCCGCCATGACGCCGGTTCCGGAGGATTACGCTTCCGAACCCTACTGGAGCTGATGCGGTGAGCTACGACTATACGAGCTATGTGGCCCAGCTTGCCGATATGCTGACGGTGCAATCAACGAATCCGCAATTCGTCGAGATACTGCCGTCGATCATCGACTATGCCGAGCAACGCATCTATCGCGAATTGGACCTTCTCACGACGGTGGTTCGTGATCAATCCTCGACGCTCAGCGCCAGCACGCGCGACTTCACTTTGCCGCAAGGCCCGTCCGGGCGATTTGTGGTCGTCAACGCGCTGAACCTGATGAGCGGCGGCCAGCGCGTGCAAGCGCTGCGCCCCATCAGCTTGGAATTTCTGGACGCCTGCTATCCGTCGTCGACATCCAGCGGGACGAGTGCGGTTCCGCAGTTTTTCGCGATGGTGACAGACCAGACGCTAGTGGTGGCACCCCCTTCCGGGAGCAGCTTTACCGTCGAGGTCATTGGCACAATTCGCCCCGCTCCGTTGTCGAGCACGAACCCGACCACCTATCTGACGCTGTACCTGCCAGACATCTTCATGGCCGCAAGCATGATCTTTGGCAGCGGCTACCAAAGAAATTTCGGCAGCATGAGCGATGATCCAAAAATGGCGGCGTCATGGGAAGGCCAGTACCAGAGCCTGATGGCGTCGGCCAGCATCGAGGAAAACCGCAAGAAGTGGCAGTCTGTGTCGTGGACATCGAAATCTCCATCGCCTATCGCTCAGCCGCAACGGGGCTAATTGAGAAATGACAAGCGCCTACACCAACAACCTCAATCTTGAGCTTCAGGCGGCCGGATCAAACACTGATCTTTGGGGTGATCCGCACCTCAATCAGAATGTGTTCACGCCGATCGACGGAGCGATGGGTGGTGTTTTGTCGGTTCCGCTGACCAATTCCGACGTGACGTTGACCAATGCGCAGTTCTGCAATCAGACGTTTGCCTTGACCGGGACGCTATCAGCCAACGTCAGCCTGCTTTTTCCGCTCAGCCCGAATTCGGTCGGATCTGCAACGGCAGTCGGTGGTTCGCGCATCATCGACAATCAATGCACCGGAAGCTTCAGCGTAACAGTAAAGACGGCGGCTACCGGATCGACGGGTGTTGTTGCGGCGCAGGGCGTAAAATCGATCGTCACATCCGATACGGTCAATGTCACGTTCAGCGACAGCCGCCTTGGGACGGCAGACATCATGCGCATTGCCGCATGCATCGGGTCGCCGAGTGGTGCCGTAACGGGCGTTGCAGGGACGGCGCAAAGGCCAGCATCCATGGTTTTCGATGCGACCAATGGTGTGCTTTATGCATGTACCGCTGACGGCACTGCTGGCTGGGTGCCGCAGTCGGGGTTCTTTCCGCAGCCTCAGGGCTATCTCACGCCCACATCAGGAACGGCAATCATCACGGGGGATTCGACGTCTGCAACAGCCGTTTACTACACGCCGTATGTCGGAAATTGCGTTCCGATCTATAACGGCAGTTGGATGCAAGCTTATTTTTTCAGCGAATTGACGCTGGCGCTGTCATCGTCGCAGGCGGCGAGCCAAATCTATGACGTGTTCGCGTTTTTGAATTCCGGGACCGTGACTATTGGAACCGGGCCTGCATGGTCAACGGCAACGCCGGGATCGTGCTCGCGCGGCGCGGGAGCCGGCACGACACAACTCAGTCGCGTCAATGGGCTAATGGTCAATACTGTGTCGATGTCAGTGCGCAACGGCGCGTCGACATACACCGTGGCTGCAAGTCAAGGCACCTATCTCGGGTCTCTCTATATGGACGGGACGAACGGACAGGTGTCGTGTTATCGCTCATGGGGGCAAAGCCGGAAATGGGGCATATGGAATGCCTACAACCGAACTCCGGTCTTTCTCAAGGCGGGCGACAGTACGGCAAGCTGGACGTATGCGACGGCAACATACCGGGCAAGCAACAACAACAGCGCGAATTGCATGAACGTCTTCTGCGGTCTTGCGGAAGAAGTTGTCGTGATCAACTTTGGTCAACGCATATTGGCGACGGCAAATACGAGTGGAGTGCCTAAGATCGGGATCGGAATTAATTCAACATCGTCACCAAGCGGACTGGTTGGCGTTTTCAAGGCATACGATGGAGGCAGTGGCGATACAAATACTGTATACTCATCGTGGAGGCAAAGCCCCTTCCTGGGCGTCAATGCGGTCACGGCTCTCGAGCAGGGTGCAGGAGATTCGACCACAACATATTATGGCACGGAATCCAACATGCTACTGACCGCTGACTGGCGGGCATGATCCGGAATGCCAATTCAGTCGATTAAGCTTCGCCCCGGCATCAACAAGGAATTTACGCCAGCGCTGAACGAGGGCGGATGGTCTGACAGCAACCTCATCCGGTTCAAGAGCGGCTTGCCGCAGAAGGTCGGCGGATGGGAAAAGTTCTATCCGTTTTCAGTGAACTCGCCGATCCGCGCCTTGCATGCATGGCAGGACTTGAATGCCGTCGATCATTTGGCCGAAGGAAGCCAGTCGAGCCTTGGTGTTGTAACCAGCGAAGTTTTGACGAATATCACGCCGCAGACCGTGACGACAGACCCGACGATCAACTTCTCTACGACAAACGCGTCTCCGACCGTCACCATCGTCGATTCCGGGGTCACAAACGTCACAACCTACGACAGCGTTTATTTCAATACGCCGATCGCTGTCGGCGGGCTTGTACTTGCTGGTCTCTATCCGATAATCAACGTTGCCGGCGCGAATTCCTACCAGATCACTGCCAGTGCAAACGCGACATCGACCGTTGCAAGCGGCGGCGCGGTCCCATCTTTTGCCGTCTCATCCGGGTCTCCGACGGTCACTGTGACTTTCGCCTCTCATGGAGGGGTCGTTGGGGGCAACTTCACTTTTCCGATTGCGACGACGGTTGGCGGCATTACGATTTCTGGCACGTATGAAATCGTCACCGTCCCAACAGCGAATACCTTGACGATTACTGCTTCGCAAACGGCGTCGTCGACAACATCCGCATCGATGAATGGCGGCAACGCTCAGATCGTCTATTACATCAGTTTGGGTCCGGCCGCGACAGGATCGGGGTATGGCCGAGGCGGGTATGGTGCCGGTGGGTATTCGAGCGGAACGACGTCATCCGTTCAGTCTGGAACGCCCATCACGGTTGCGGATTACAGCCTGGATAATTGGGGCAAGACGCTTCTCGCGTGTCCGGAGAATGGCGGTCTTTACTCTTGGGACCCGGATGGCGGGTTCCTCAACGGGTCGCTCGTATCGACGGCCAATGCCCCGATCTTTAATGCCACCATGTTTGTTGCGCAGCCGGCGCAGATTTTGGTAACGCTCGGGTCGACAACGCAAAAAGTCTCAGGGTCAATCGGCGTCTATCAAGACCCGCTACTAATCCGGTGGTCGGATCAGGACGACTATACGAATTGGTCGATCGATACGACCAACCAAGTCGGCTCGGTTCGCTTGCCCAGGGGGAGCACTATCGTCGGCGGCATCCAGGCTCCAAATCAGGCGCTTGTGTGGACGGATATTGCCGTGTGGTCGATGCAGTACATCGGCCAACCGTTGGTTTTTGGCACAAATGAAATCGCATCGGGATGCGGGCTTATCGCCAAGCACGCGCGATGCGTGTTGCGCAATTCTGTTTATTGGTTTTCACAGCAGAATTTTTATATGCTGGTTGGTGGTGGCGTTCAAGTCATGCCATGTTCGGTCTGGGATGTTGTTTTCCAAGACCTCGACACCGACAACGCGTCGAAGTGCTGGGCGTGGGCCAACTCTCTGTTCAACGAAGTCTGGTTTTTCTATCCGTCGATCCAGGACGGAACCGGCGAGTGCTCGCGCTATGCCAAGTGCAACGTTGCGGAAGGTATGGTGTGGGATGTCGGCCAGATGCAGCGCTCGGCCGGAATCGATCAAACCGTTCTCGGCCCACCAATCGCAGGAACATCGTCCGGGATCATCTATCAGCATGAAACAAGCAATGACGGCGATGGCTCTCCGATCAATGCCTACGTGCAATCTGGAGAATTCCTGATCTCCGATGGCCAATGGGTGACGTTCTGCGACCAGGTGCGTCCGGATATGAAGTTCGGACAATCCGGACAACCACAAACGGCAGTGATATCCGTGACGATCGATACCGAGAACGACATTACCGGCGAGCAGCAGACATCGGGGGCGTTGATCTTCACGGCGCAATCGACGTATTTAACGCCGCGTATTCGCGGGCATCGCGCCAGTGTTCGCATTGAAAGTTCCGATCTTGGTTCATGGTGGCGAATGGGGCGCATGCGGTTTCGCGCAACACCGGATGGAAGGGTCTGATGGCCGATATCGATACGCAGCAGCTCGCGGCAGCTCTGGCGCAAGCCCTACAGCAAGGCGGCAACAATCAGCCGATGCTGTCGGCTATTCAGAATGCCAATCAAATCTTGTCGAAGATGGTGCAGGCGTTCACGACGAGCCTGCCGCAAATTCAGTCGACACAGACGACTGTGGGCGCTGCGGGCGGAGCAAGCGCGCTGCCGGCAACCCCGCTCGGCTATATCAACATGACGCTGCCCAACGGCACGGCGGTTGTCGTGCCCTATTTCAATCCTTGAGGCATAGCTGATCATGGCCTACTCGTCTGCGGTCGAGCGTGCCCTAGCGCTTGCGGCGGAGAGGCATGGCGTCGATCCGTCTCTACTGCGTTCGTTCGTAGCAATAGAAAGCGGCGGTAATCCGAGCAATGTGACGGGATCGTACCGGGGATTGATGCAGCTATCGCCGCAGGAATTCGCGCGATACGGTGGGCGCGGCGATATTCACGACCCGGAAGCCAACGCAGTCGCAGGCGCGGCAAAGATCGCGGCGGAAAGCGCCGCATTCCAGCAGAAATATGGGCGCACGCCGACGGCGGCGGACATCTATCTAATCCATCAGCAGGGCGAAGGCGGCGCAGCGGCGCATTGGGCAAATCCGGAGGCTCCGGCGTGGCAGAATATGCTCTCAACCGGCGAGGGTAAGCAGAAGGGCGAGGGTTGGGCTCGCCAAGCCATCTGGGGCAATCTCCCTGACGCAGAAAAGCGCCGCTTTGGCTCGGTCGATAACGTCACGTCGAAGGATTTTACCGACTTCTGGAATAGCCGCGTTGCTCGTGCGGGTGGTGGCGACGGTTCATCGAATGCAATTGCGGGCTTGGGAGCGGCAGCAGCCGCGACGGCTGTGTCTTCGTCCGACGCATCAAACCCGGTCACGCTTGCGGATGCGTCTGGCCCTTCGGACGCTCCCCTTTTTCTTGGGTCGGCTCCGTCATCAAAGATCGAACATGCATTGAAGCTTGCCGATGCGGTGTCTCCCAAGCAGCAAATGTTGCGTCCGGTCGATATCCTGCATCCAACGCAATCGCTCGGTGGCGGGGCAAGTGAAGGCTTGAAGATGGCGCAAGCCTCTGGGATTACCGGAGGGCGGACGTTTGCATCTGGAGGCGCTGTGGACGATGAAATCACTGGCGCGAGTAAGAGCGCAGGCATTGCAACGGCCCGAGAGTGGGCGCTGAACCCTCCTATTGTGCCGGAGCAGCGCGGATACCTCGTGCCAGGCAGGATACCGGCGCACGTGTCGGGAACGGATCGTCCAAACGTCGAACTTGCCGTTCCCGGCATCATCCAAGAGCCGATCGACGCGTGGGCGCGGATGGTCCGCGAATCGAAAGATCAGGTCGCAAGCGGAAATATTGATCCGGCGAAGATGGCCGAGGATGCGTTTACCGTCGCAAGCTCGGTTGCAATGGGCGGGGGTGCCGCGCCGAAGCCAAAGATGAGCGCGGGGACGTTCGGGGGGAAGCTGGATCGAATGGTCGTGCAGTTCCCCAACAGGGGCATCCCTGAAGGCTATCGGATCCCGCGTCCCGACGATGTGTACCATCCGTACATCAACGCGCTGAGCAAGGAGTCGGCATTGCGTGGCGAGGCGGGTCCGCCCGTGGACTGGCGTGACGCACATACTCGCAATGCCCCGCTGCGTGAAGCAGCCACCCAGATCGCTGGAGACCTTGGCGCTTACGGGCTCAAGATAGAGACCCCATTCGACTACTACGACGATGCGCAGCGCATGATGGGGCTGCACAGAGCGGCACGCATAGATGCGGCGGAATCAGCTGCCGTGGTCCCGCATGAAGTGGCGAAGACGGCTGATGCCATCGGCATCAAAAGCGGACTAGGCGGCAAGCGGTTGGATCGAGATTACGGCGTAACATTTGAGCCGAAGCCAGCATACTCGACCGCAGATGAGTATAGAGCAGCCATGGCCGACGCTAATCGCATGTTCGACTTCGACCGTTATGATTTACTGTCGCGACAGATGGACAACCTTCGTGACGGCGGCGGCAAGATCAAACAGCGCATCGGTGCATATGATGTGGATGAGCTTGAGTTTGATCCGAAAGCCAAGGTCAACGGAGGAACCGACATAAGCATTGCGCACGACGCAACGGCGGACGACATCCTGAATTGGATGCGGTTGGCGCGCAATGCGGGGACATTCTACTCCAACTCCGACCGCGCGGCTTTCCCCGGTATAGTTGTTCAGGGAGCGCAGCACGAACCGGCGGATGACAGATTTCGACTAAGCGACAGGGCTTTGCGAATTGCCAGGGCGGAAGGTGGGTCTGTGAGCGAGCCAGTCGATACCGGGTCTAACGTTCCCGAAAGCCTCGAATCGCTTCTGGCCCAGCAAAAGCAGCTGATCGAGGGCCGCCGGCCGGCGCAGATGTATCCGCTCGGTACGCGGGAATTGCCGCTGCCGTCCGGTATGGAGCGGGTGCAACTCCCGCGTGGGGTCTACCACTACAATCCCAAGCTGATCAGTCCAGAACGCATTGCATCGGCGTCGATGTCGGGACGCGAGAACGATATTCTTGGTCTAGGTCCGCTGTCAAAAAATGATGTGCTTGCGCAAGCACGCGCGACGGGGGAAAGCCCTGTTGTGGTGACGGAGCGTGATCCGTTCGGGGCGGAGTTGAAGGCATCATTGGCCACGCCAAGTACGGCGCGCGTTCAGGCCGATGAAATCGCGCAATCGAAAGCGCCCGACAGCAGCATAGGGCTTGAGCCGGTCGATGGTGTCGTTGGGCAAAGAAGCGGGGGCGGTGGGATGATCGACAGGGCATTGCGATTGGCGGTTCCGCGCAAAGCGGAAGGAGGCGGATTGAGCGATCCCATCGATGCCGAATTTACGGATGTCGATCCCGGTCCGCATGGACTCGGTCGCGCGTCCGTGTTTTCCGATCCGCGCTATTCTGATCCGACGGCCGAGACGTTCGCCGGCAAGATGCCGGATGAATTGCGCGGTCAAGGATTGGGTGAAAGTCGCGATCCTCATCCGGCAGACCGAAGCGTCCTGACAACCCGCGAATTGCTGCGTCAGTTCGGTTCGGAAGACGCCCCGATGGCATTGATGGGCGTTGGCCCAGGCCGTGGTGCTCCTGGTGTCGGATCAGCACTGTTCAACACCATGACCATGGCCGGTCCAATCATCGCCGGGTCAGACCCGGCGGACGCGGCTAGGAAGAAGCCAGCACCAGAACCCGTGTCGGCTCCTCCTGTCGGGCAGGACGAAGTTCTCAAGGCCATTGGCGGCGACCCGGCGCTAACGAGCCTTTATGCGCAGTTGCGTCAGGCGCAGGCCGACGCCAACAACCCCGAACTCTACAAGTCGATCCGCGCTGCCGCGAACGAGCGAGCCATTGACCTTCAGAACAAGCTGAACCTTGGTATTGAGGAGTTGACCAAGGCGCAGCGCCCGTTTGACAAGGCGCATCCTGACCTATCGGCCAACTGGCCTGCAATTCAGGCTCTTATCCCAGGCATTGCAGGCTTTGCCACCAAGGCTATCGGTGACGCCATAACCTACTCCGGCAAGGCACCGTGGCGTCGGGCGTTGCGTGAAGCGCAGCGTGCGGCCGGGTCCGGGGATATTGCGGCGGAAGCGGCTGCGACCGAGAAGCTGCGCCAGTACGTCGGCGACAATCCGGGGGTTATGCGGCAAATTGCCGATGGGACGAGGGATACGGTCAAGGCTTTGAGCCCGACTATTGCCGGTGCCGTGGCTGGGGCGGAAGCCAGTCTTTACCCCGACCAGCACAATTTGCGCAACACGCCAAAGGGGACTCCGGCGCATGATCGGGCCGAGGATGTGCTGAGCCCGCAGAATATCGCGGCGAACGCTGGGCGTGGGGCGCTGATCGGGGCTCTGGGCGGATTTGGCGGGCAGCATTTGTCGCCTACGTATGCGACGAAGTACCCGCTAGCGGAAAGCAAAGCCTTCATGGCGCGGAGCGCTACTGAATATCAGGGCGGCATCGACCGGCTTAGTTCCTCGGTGTTGAGCGGGCAGCGCGCGAACGAGCTTGTTCAAGAATCTCGTCGCAGCGCTGGCGATGCTGCCGCGACCGCTCTCCAGCAATCACAGCTAAACGACGAAGCGCATCGGCTCGCTCTAGAAGCTGTTCAGCAGGGACCGACGAAGGTTCAGCAGCGCCAGTTCGTTGGCGACCTCCTGAACCGCAATCTGCCGATGCGTGAGCCGCTGCCGGCAAATCCACCGCTTCCGTCCGCAGCTTTGCCCAATCCGGCATCTAATTCTCCCCTGCTTCCGTCTCCCCTCCAATCTAATGGAGCCGGTTCGGTTCCGCAAGGGGCGGCAAGCCGAGCATTGGCGCTTGCCCGCGATCCGGCCTTGTCCGAGCCAATTGGGGGCGGGGCCGGCGCGGCTGCCGCTAAAATCAAATGGGACGATGCGGCCCACGGCGGGCACGCGCGCGATTTCCTGGCCGAGAACGCTGGCAGCCTCGACAAGCTGCATCCGGTGGACATCGCCCGTCATTACGAAAGTCGCGGCGTGCGCCCGCCTGAGATGAAGGACATCGAAAAGCGCCTTGACCGCACGCGCGGGCTGATCGCGCACACGATTGCTGAACGCAAGGCTGCTGGGCTTTCCGTAGGTGAGAAGGACATCGCCGACATTATCCGCAGGCTTCCGGCTGGAGTGGGCATCGATGCCAAGGGGAAGGTCATCGATCCGCTGCTTGGCATCGGGGCGGGGATTGCGGGCGGTTCCGCACTGTCAAATGGTGGCGGCGAAGCGCAAGGTGATGCTGACGCTGGATTGTTTGCATCCGGTGGTGCGGTGGCCAAGGCATTGAAACTCGCCGGTCATCCGGTGGTCAATCAGCCGGCGCGCGGCCCGCATCTTCCGCACGTCGGCCCGATCATGGGAGCAAGCCCCGGTCGCGCCGATCATGTGCCGATGGCGGTTCCGGCCGGTGCCCATGTCGTTCCGGCCGATATTGTATCAAGCCTCGGCCAGGGCAACACTCATGCCGGCATGAACGTGCTGTCCAAGATGTTCCGATCCGGACCTTATGGCGTTCCGGCCAAGCCAACAAAACTGGCTGAAGGCGGGGCGGTTCCGATCATGGCGTCGGACGGGGAATTCGTCATCGATCCCGCCATGGTGGCGGAAATCGGTGGCGGTGATCCGAACTACGGTCACGACGTTCTCGACCAGTGGATTTTGAACGCTAGGCACAAGGCCATCGAGACCATGCAGAACCTCGCCCCTCCGGCGACGGACTGAGGATGCAAAACACTATGACCGAGACGACGTTGCCAGAGGTCGGCCCGGCGCTGGCCGATCGGGTGCGCTTTGCCGAACGGGGCGACTATGACGCCCTGATGCACCTGTGCATGTGCCTGCACGAGGAAAACGGATGGTTTGATATGAGCGTGGATCGGGTGCGCAAGACCCTGATGAGCCACTACGCCCGAGACGGGGGAATTATCGGGGTCATCGGTCCGGTCGGGAAAATCGAGGGGGCCATCGTCATGCGCATGGCTCAAATGTGGTATTCCGATCAGTGGTTGCTGGAAGAAATGTTCTCGTTCGTGCATCCTGAGTTTCGCCGTTCAACAAATGCCAAATCTCTGATAGAATTCGCAAAGTCGTGCGCTGTCGATATTGGCGTTCCATTGCTCATTGGCATTATTTCCAACGAGCGGACCGAGGCCAAGGTTGGATTATACAAGCGACAACTTGGTAAGCCGGTGGGGGCTTACTTCGTGGCCAATGATGTCGTGCGTGGACAACAGCCGGCGCTGGCGGGTTAAGGGGATACCGGGGTAAGATGGGCAAGGGCAGCAACACGCAGTCGACGAGCCAGTCGCAGACGACCTCTCCTGGAAACCCCAATGCAGTCGCGGCCTATAACCGGCTGTTTGGCATCTCGCAGGGCCTAGAGGGCAACACCTGGAACCCGGCGACGGCGCAGCAGGTTGCTGGGTTGGCGGCTCCCCAGCAGCAAGCGCTCGATGCGGTATCGGGGGGGATTGCCTCGCCCTACATGGCGCAGGCGGCGGACTACGCCCAGATGGGTGCGTCTCCGATCTCCGCGTCTCAGATTGCCAACTACCAGAACCCGTGGACGCAGCAGGTCATCGACGCCACGCAGAATGATTTCGACGTTGGCAATGCCCGTCAGCAATCGGGCGTGCAAGGCAACGCCCGCATCCAAGGTTCTCTCGGTGGTGATCGCGAGGCCGTAGCGCAGGCGCTGACGGCCGAAGCGCAGCAGCGCACCCAAGCCCCGGTCATCGCCGATTTGCGCTCGAAGGGCCATACTACGGCGCTTGGGGCAGCACAGAACGATGCAGCGCGGCAGGAGCAGGGCGCTACGATCCTCGGCAACCTATCGCAGGCCAATATCGCGTCTCTGCTTGGGCTCGGTCAGGTGGCGCAGGGACAGCAGCAGAACGTGCTCAATGCGAACACGGCCAATGCGCAGGCACAGCAGGCATTCCCGTATCAGAATTTGCAATTCCTGACCGGCATCAATACCGCGCTCGGTGGTGCTTCCGGATCGACTTCGACCGGCAACAGCGCAACGCAAGGTCCAACGCCGAACACATGGAGCCAGTTGGCTGGCTTGGGTCTCGGCGCAGCGGCCATGATCCCTGGCCTCAATACGGGCGGTCGCGTTCCGGGGTATGCCAGTGGCGGCGGAATAGCTGCGCCATTTTCAGGGGGCTATATTCCGCAGATGCAATTCCAGGCTCATCCCTTGGCAGCATCGCCCATGAACATGGCGCAACCGCAGATGTCGGCCGATGGCGGCTTTGGCTCACACATGAACGACATCAAGTCCATGACGCAAGGCTTCAAGGGCATTATCGACGGGGGCAAGAAAGCCGGCGCGTGGGCGCGCACGTCGATGGGACCGGAATCAGTCAGCGGTAGCGGCGAAGCCATTCCCGGATTTGCCACGACGGTCAATCCTGAAGGCATGGGCGGCTGGGGGAATTATCTGTCCGGCATGATGCCCGAGGCGAGTGGTCTTGGCAGCATGGGTGGGATCGGTAGCGGACTTGGGGGCGGCATGATGAGTGCCGGGCTCGAAGGTCTGGGTGGTATGGCGGGTGGTCTGTCGGCGGGGCTGTCGGGCATGGGTGCCGGGCTGGGTTCGGCGCTGGCGTTCCTGGCTAGTGGTGGGGCGGTCAAGGGCTATGCCGACGGCGGCGACGTGGCCGATCTCGTCAACGAGTACGGTCCCGATATGGGGGATCATGTTGCGGACCTCGAAGGCGGATTTGGCAACGCACGACTTGCCACGCCGATCCTGGCCCCGGTGGCTCCGTCTGCCCCAAGTGCTCCAATTGCGGGCGATGGGATTGCGGCCCCGGTGCGTGACATTGCCCCCCGTCAGACCGCAGGTAGCGACTACGCCACGACGGCTGGATGGGAACCAACGGTTGCGCATGAGCCGGCCCCGGCCATGATCGGCGGTCCTGCGCCATCTGCGGGAATTGGCATCCCGGCACCGATTACCAAAGCGGCTTCGGGCTTTCTCGACCGCATCAATCCGGCCAATTGGGACGACAACACGCGCGCTGGCGTGCTGCAAGCCGGGCTCGGCATGATGGCGGCCGGTCATGGGGGGCCGGGGTCGTTCCTTCAGAACATCGGTGAAGGCGGATTGAAGGGCGCGCAGGCATATCAGACGCTGGATCAGGGCGCCAAGCACCGGGCGATGGAGCAGCAGCGTATTGATCAGGCGGCAAAAGAGTTGCAAATGCGCGCTGATCGCGAAGCACTGGCAACGCTCAAGGCACCGTATGAAATCCGGCATCTGGCCGCGCAGGACGAATTGATCCAGCAGCAGGTACTTGATGGCAAGAAGAAGCTGGTTCCGATCGCCTACGATTATATGGGCAAGCCAACGGCCTACGCTCAGTATGAGCCGGCAACCGGCAAGTTCACGCCGCTGAATGGCGGTGCGTCTGGTGCTCCGGCCGATACGTCGATGCTGACGGGCGAGGAATTCTTGGCAACCGTGCCGCCCGGCATTCGCGCCAAGGTCAAGGCGATGGGCGATTACGAGGCCGCTCCTTTGCCAGGGCAGCGCGGCGCGGCTGTCATGAACATGGTCAAGCAGTACAACCCGGAATACCAGGAAAACACGTATTCCACGCGAACGGCGCTGCGCAAATCCTACGAAGGTGCCGGCAAGCAGTATCAGGAAATGCAGGCCATCGGCACGGTGGCCGGGCATCTTCACGATCTGATGGAGAAGGCCGAGAAGCTGGAAAACGTTGATGGATGGGGACCGCTGAACGCGCCTGCGAATTGGGTGCGCGGTGCGTGGATGGGGGCCAGCCAGGACCCGCGCATCAAGGGGTTCAACACGACGCGGCAAGCGGTCGCTGACGAACTCGGCAAGGCATACAAGGGCGGCGTCGTCAGCGAGGGCGAGGTCAAGGCGTGGAAGGAAAACATTTCGGCCACGAGCAGCCCGGCCGAGCTGAAGGAAGTCGTCGGCACGCTCAATCAGCTTCTTGCATCGAAGCGGTCGACGCTTGAGGACGGCTATAAGAAAGTCATGGGCAGCACCGCCTTGCCGAAGGATTTCACGGCGGAGAGCGAGAAGTCGCGCAAGAAATTCCAGGCGATCGACGCGTGGGCTCATGGTGACAAGAGTGCCGATGCCAATGCGGCGGTTGCCCCATCGCGCCCGAATGGTGTTCCATCCGGTTCTCTCTACAGCCCATCGCGCAAGATGTGGAAATCCTCGGACGGGGCGATGTTCGATGAAAACGGCGCACGGGTGCAGTAATGGCGGAAGTCAACGACTGGATTGACCCAAGCGCGCAACCGGAGCCGCAAAAGCCGGAAACTGCTGCTGGCAGCTTTCCATCAACGCTTGCCCCGTTTGCAACTCCGGTGTCCGATGCGAACGCGGATGCATGGGGCAGCCAGGCGCAACCGGCATTCCTGCGCACGCCAGAGCCAGCGCCCGCCGAATCAGGCCCAAACGACTGGACCGCGCCAGGGCAGAAAGCCGTTCAGCGCTCGCCCTACGCCGAGCCGGATGCGGAAACGTGGCTTGGCCGGCGCGGCCAGGACATCCGTGGCAAGCAGGACCCGCGCTTTAAGGACGTTGAGGCGTTCTCTCCGGGCAGCAACTACGACGCGGCCAGCGCCATGGAGCGTGCGAAGTTTCTTGGTGCCGATGACGCGGCGATGGCCGATATCATCAAGAAAAACCTCGGCGCAAATTTCGTGCGTCTTGAGCACGATGCCAATGGCTATCCCATGGTCGTGCATCGCGGCGAGGATGGTGGTGAACAACGGTCCTATGTCAACAAGCCGGGCATGGATTGGAGCGACATCGACCGTGGCATTCAGGGCGCGTTTCCATATGTGTTGACTGGCGGCGCAGCCGGTGCTGCCGCTAAGGGTGCCGGGCTGCTGTGGAACATGGGTGCGCAAGGTGTTGTTGGTGCCGCCACCAATCTCGCGTCGCAAGTCGGGCAGAAAGCGATCGGCTCCGACCAGCAGATTGATCCGGCTCAAATAGGTATCATGGGGGCGATTTCCGCTGCTGTTCCGGTGGTCGGAAAGCTCGCAGATGCCGGCATTCAGCGCTATTTCCCATCGAAGGAAGTAAAGCAGGCCCTCGACGTATCGACGACGCCTGCTGCTTCCGGCGTCAAGCAGATCGAGCGCTACGCCAAGTACGACGATGTTGATTTCTCCAACGTGCTCGGCAAAATGCTGCCGAAAGCACCGGAAGGCTCGAATCTGGCTCAGGGCCAAGTCGACGACATCGCGCGCATGTCGTTTGGCGAGGGGATGTCGACGGCGGATATCGTCGCAAAAACTGGAGTGCCCGCACCGTTCGTCGAGAACATTGCGGCGCAGGAAGCCACTATTCAAAACCGCTTTGCCAATCAAAATTTGCTTGAAGTCATCAAGTCGGGCGAGTTGACGCCGGGCAAGTTCGGTGATCTGCGCCCCGAGGTCGTAACGACCAAAAACCTCAACGGCGTTGTGCAGGATGCCGCCAACACCGAGGGACGGGGCCAGAATTTTGCGCAGCGGGAATATCTCGCTCGGGCGCAGAACATGAAGGATGTCATGACCGATGACATCGACAAGTTTTGGGGAACGGGAGCGCGCAGCGCGGCGCAGGACGCGCTCGATCAGCGCTATGGCACGCTCTCGGCTCGCTACGACAAATTCCGCAAGGGCAAGACCGAACTCGTCAAGCCGGAAGACTTCGGCCCGCGACTGACGCAGACGAAAGAATTCACCGATGCGATGCAGTACGCCACGGATGCCGAGATCATCCGCACCGGAAACCCTGCCTTGGGTGAGGCAGTGGCGCGCGGCAATGTCGAGTTGACGCCGGCCAACGTGCTGGATATGTCGCACTACCTGTCGATGAACGCGCGCTCGAATTTCGGCGAGAACGCTGCGGCGCAGATGCGTGCCGATCAGATTCGCGGCATGTTCCAATCGTGGATTGACAATTCCTTCTCGAAAAAGTTCAAGTCGCTCAATCAGGATTACGCCACGTTCAAGCGGGCACTCGAAGCCCGCGACAAAGCCTCCGATCTGGCATTCTCAAGCGGATCGAAGGCGGCAGACGCGTATAAGTGGTATCTTGATCAGAAGGCAGGTGTCGGCAAGGCTGTGTCTGGACTTGATGAGAAGATTGCAGCAGCCCAGGCCAAGGCGGAAGCGGCGGCAGAGCGGGTAAAAACGGCAGCTACTCCGCGCGCCAAGAGCACGCTATCAGGTCAGGTGACGAAGGCGCAGAACGAGATTGCCGCTCTGACCGAGCAGAGGTCGGCGCAGCAGGCCATCCTCGATGAATTCCGCATGGCATGGGGCAATTCCTTGAAGGAATCGCTCGGCAACATGCGTTTTTCGATGAAGCCGACGACGATGATCGAAAACATGCTGAGCCGAGCCCAGCAAAACCGCGTCATGGATATTCTCGGACCCGAGAAGGGCAAGCAGTACATCGAGACGCTGTTCAACAATCAGAATCAAGCCCGCACCGGCAACGTGCTCTATGGCGGTCCTGATACAGCGTTCAAGATTCAGCGCGCGCATGACCGTGGGCCGATTTGGAACGTTGCATCGAAACTCGCGCATGGGCATCTCGGCAATATCGCTGATGACGTGCGCTCTGCCCTGTCGGCGCGGTGGAAATCATCGGCCATGGACAAAATCAACGAGATGATGTCCGAGCAAGGCGTCGAGCCGGTCCGCAACGTGCTGCGGTCGTACCTCGCAGGCAAACAACTATCCGAGCCGATCAGTGCCCCGCTGCTAGCCCCCACGGCGCAAGGCACAACGCAGGCAGCTGGAAGCCTCGGTCACATGCCGGC